>JADHEF010001408.1_pt1 | contig 14879 bp, 13 predicted proteins | sample 8952391 | NCBI WGS metagenome assembly JADHEF01 (sample SAMN16124439, study PRJNA663245) | bioreactor sludge metagenome | isolation source: sludge (nitrite) | place: India:Bengaluru | collected 2019-02-28
GCACGCGCGGCTTCGATCGCGGCATTCAGGGCCAGCAGGTTGGTCTGGTCGGCGATGCCGCGAATGGTCAGCACGATCTGCCCGATCACATCCGATTGCTTGCTGACCGCATCGATGCTGCGGGCGGCGTCGTTAAGCTCCTGGGAAATCTGTTCGATCACCTGCACCGTCTGCTGCACCACTTCTGTGCCCTTGCGCGCGCAGGCGTCGGTCTGCATGGAACTGGCATGGGCGGCGTCGGCGGCGTTCTGCTGGGTGCAGACCTGGCGGGTAATGTCACTGGCGAACTTCACGACCTTGTTCAAGCGCCCCTTGCTGTCGAAAATGGGGTTGTAGGAGGCTTCCAGATAGACCATTTGCCCCTGCTTGTTGATACGCTCGAAACGGTGCGAATGGTATTCGCCACGGTTAAGCGACGCCCAGAACTCGCGGTACTCGGCCGACTCGCGCTCATGCGGCAGGCAGAACAGGCCATGATGCCGGCCCACCACCTCGTCGAGGCGATAGCCCATGGTGTCGAGGAAGTTCTGGTTGGCTTTGATCACCCGGCCCTGGGGGGTGAATTCGATCACCGCCATGGAGCGGCTGATGGCCTTGAGCAGGTTTTCGCTTTCATGCTCCTGCACCACCCGCTGGCTGATGTCGGCGGCCACCTTGATCACGCTGGTGACCTGACGCTGCTCGTCCAGCACCGGCATGTAGCTGGCCTCCAGCCACACCTCGCGCCCGGCCTTGTCGAGGCGCTCGAAGGTACCGCTGATAGCCTTGCCCTGCCCCAGTTCACGCCACAGCTGTTGGTATTCGGCACTTTTTGCGTAGTCTGGCTCGCAGAACAACCGGTGGTGCTTGCCACGCAACTCGTCAACGCTGTAACCCATGGCCTGGCAGAAACGCTCATTGGCATCGAGAATGGTGCCATCGGGAGCGAACTCGATCATCGCCATGGAGCGGCTGATAGCGGCGAGTTTGGCCTGCGCGGTGGCCAAAGCATGGTGGCTGCGCTGGATCTCGACCAAATCGGACTTGCGGTGGAAATCGAACATGACGCCGAGCTCCTTTATGCGCGGTTTCATGAGCATAGATCGCCATCATTAGCATGCAAGCACAGTGCTATCACTTTGTAATTACTGCATTTTCATTACCAGCGTCCTGACACGCCTACCACCCTGGCGTGAAACTCAGGAGCTCTCCCGCACCATCAACTCGAAGCCCAAGTCCTGCTGCGCGTTCGGCACCCGCTTGCCATCGAGCAACGCCAGCAGCGCTTGCGCCGCCCCACGCCCCACGGCGGCCCGGGGCGTGCGAATCGATGTCAGCCGCGGCACCATGTGCGCCGAGGCTGGCAAATCGTTGAACCCGACCATTGCCACCTGGCGTGGTACCTCCACCCCCTGGCGCAAGGCCTGCAGCACCGCGCCTTGGGCCAGGTCGTCGTTACAGAAGAAAATACCGTCGACATCCGGCGCCTTATGCATCAGTTGGCTGAACAGTGCACTGCCCAGTGCAATCGATGAAGGTTCCGGCGCCAGTACCTCCAGCTCGGTCGCCTGCAAACCGGCCTCGGCCAGCGCCTGGCGGAAACCTTCGGCCCGCTGCATCACCCGTGGGTCAAGCTGCGCGGCAATGAATGCCAGGCGCTTGCGCCCGCGCTCGATCAGGTGCCGGGCAGCAGCACGCCCGGCCTGCTGTTGCGAGAAACCAACCGACAATGCCCCAGGCTCGCCATTGAGCTCCATCATGTGCACACAAGGCACACCACTGGCGGCCAGCATCTGGCGCGCCGCATCGCTGCGCTCGAAGCCGGTCAGCAGCATGCCGCAAGGCTGATAGGCCAGATAGTTGCGGATGAGGTTCTCTTCTTCGGCAAGGTCGTAGTGATAGTTGCCGATCAACACCTCAAGCCCACGCGGGCGCATGACGTCGTGGATGGCCTCCAGGGTATCGATGAACAGCTGGTTGGACAGTGACGGGATCAACACCACCACCGACTGGCTACGCGCCGAGGCCAGCGCCCGGGCCGCCGGGTTGGCGACATAGCCAAGGGTTGCCGCTGCGGCGACAACCTTTTCCACCAGCTCCGGCGCAACCGTGCTGACCCCGCGCAAGGCGCGCGAAGCGGTAATTGGGGAAACCCCGGAAAGCCTGGCAACTTCTGCCAGGGTGGGACGACCTGTAGTGCGGGAGCCGGTGCGGGACATGGATGTTGTAATTTTACTACTTGCAAGGAGAGGGAACGGCCACTAAGGTAGCGCTGTCTCAGGAGGCAGGCAATGTAATCTTTGGTAGCAGCCATCACGCGCTCGCCACCAGGCGTCCATACTGCGTAAGGACAAGACCAATAACACCGGGGAGGTGGCTGTCCTGATCGAAGGCGACGCTTTCCACCCTGCCGAAAACATCCGCAAGATGAGCGCTGGCATCCCGCTGGACGATGACGACCGCGCCGGCTGGCTGGTACGCCTCGGTCAGGAGCTGCAAGCAACCACCCAGGCTGGGGAGCGCCCGATCCTGACCTGCTCGGCGCTCAAGCGCCGCTACCGCGACACCCTGCGCGATGCCATGCCCGGGCTGGTGTTCGTGTTCCTCGAACTGTCACCTGCCGAAGCGGAAAAACGCGTACGGGCCCGCCCCGGTCACTTCATGCCGGCCAGCCTGATCGACAGCCAGTTCGCTGCCCTGGAATCGCCACGCGGCGAGCCACTGACCCTGCCATTGGATGCTACCCAACCCGTCGAAGCGCTGGCCGAAGCGGTGGACCGCTGGCTAAAGCGCTGCGGTGAGCAGGGGCTGGCGCAAACCGCCTGACCCTGGCGGTTTTCCGGCTCACCAAAGACAGCGCTACCCCAACCCGCAAACGCGGGAAAAGTTCCAAAAAGCTACGCCCAAAACAACGATAAGACCGAGGCCTTCAAACCATGTTCGGACTGGCTACTGATACCTTCCTGCTGCTCGACGCGCTGGTTACCATCGTCGGGCTGATCCTGCTGATCACCCACTTCAAAGTGCACCCCTTCGTCGCCCTTACCCTCGCGGCCGGCTTCCTGGGCCTGACCTCCGGCATGCCGGTGGCCAAGGTCATGAAATCGTTCCAGGACGGTTTTGGTGGCGTGCTGGGCTTTGTCGGTATCGTGCTTGCCCTGGGCACCATGCTCGGCAAGCTGATGGCCGACTCCGGGGGCGCCGACCAGATCGCGCAAACCCTCATTCGCGCCTTCGGCAAGAAGAACGTGCACTGGGCCATGATGTTCGCCGCGTTCCTGGTGGGCATACCGCTGTTCTTCGAAATCGGCTTCGTGTTGCTGATTCCGCTGGTGTTCATCGTTGCCCGCCGCTCCGGGGTGTCGCTGGTGAAGATCGGCATTCCACTGCTGGCCGGCCTTTCCGTGGTACACGGCCTGGTCCCGCCACACCCGGGCCCGCTGCTGGCGATCGGCATTTTCCACGCTGACATCGGCAAGACCATCTTCTACGGCCTGATCGTCGCACTGCCCACCGCAATCATCGCTGGCCCGCTGTTTGGTAACTTCATTTCCCGCTACATCCCGGGCAACCCGTCGCAGGAACTGATGGACCAGATCGCCAAGGAGTCCGACCAGGGCAACCTGCCCAGTTTCAGCATCACCCTCATCACCGTGCTGCTGCCAGTCGCGTTGATGCTGCTGAAAACATTCGCCGACGTGGTGCTGCCGGCCGAGCACATCGTGCGCCAGTGGATGGACCTGATCGGCCACCCGATCACCGCCCTGCTCGCCGCCCTGCTCCTGGCCTTCTACACCTTTGGTTCGGCTCGCGGCTTCAACCGCCAGCAGATCATGAAGATGCTCGACCAGAGCCTGGCCCCCACTGCAGCCATCGTGCTGATCGTGGGTGCTGGCGGTGGCTTCAAGCAGATGCTGGTGGACACCGGGGTGGGCAACGTGATCGGGCAGATGGCCGTGCAGGCGGAAATTTCACCCATCCTGCTGGCCTGGCTGGTGGCGGCGGTGATCCGCATCGCTACCGGCTCCGCCACGGTCGCCACCATTACCGGTGCGGGCATCGTTGCGCCGGTGATCGACCTGGTGCCGGGTGTGAACCGTGAGCTGTTGGTACTGGCCACCGGCGCCGGCTCGCTGATCCTGTCGCATGTGAACGACGCCGGCTTCTGGCTGGTGAAGCAGTACGTACTTCAACATGACCGTGGCCGAAACCTTCAAGACCTGGAGCATGATGGAGACCATTCTCTCGGTGGTCGGCATCCTCTTCATCATGGTGTTGTCGCTGGTGGTGTAACCGTTGATCGGGGCAATGGCACCTGGATGCGTCGGGTAGGGCCGAAGGAGAGTATGAGCCCTACCCAACGCAATGGAGACTGCCATGACCCGCACAAGCATCCTGCTGATTGCCCTGCTCGGCTCGCCGCTGGCCTTGGCCGCCGGTACCGGCCCGACCTACCCTGACGACCCGCACAGCACTGCGCCAAGGCCAGGCGTGGACAGCACCCTCAACCCGATCGAGAAGCCCATGCCGCGGGATACCGACCCGCGCATCAAGGGCAACGACCCGGACAGCCCGCCGGCAGAGCTGAATGACAACCGTGACCTGCCGGGAATGGATGGCAGCAGCCAGGAGGGCACTCGCCGGCAAGATGGCGCAGCTGACGATAACCAGCACTAGACACCTGCCCTACCACTGGCGCTTGTCTGGCCGGGTCAGCCCCAGTTTTTCGATCCGGTACCGCAGCATGTCCCGCGACAGCCCCAGCATCCGCGCCGACTTGGTCACGTTCCAGTCGGTACGGTCCAGGGTCTTGCACACCAGGTCGCGCTCCATGTCGGGCAGGCTGGTGCCCGGCTCTGGCTCGTGCCGTGGCATTTCGAACATTGCCGGCGCCTGCTGAGCGGCCAATGGCTCGTCGATCAACGTCATGCACAGGTTCAGCTGGTGCGCCTGCACCACCTCGTTTGGTGCCAGCAGCACGGTCTGCTCCAGCATGTTACGCAGTTCGCGCACATTGCCTGGCCAGCTGTAGCCCAGCATCAGGCTCTCGGCTTCGGCTGAAAAACGCAGGTTCGGTTTGCCATAACGCCGGCCATGGTGGGCCAGGAAATGCCGGGCCAGCAGCAGAATGTCCTGCCCACGGGCATACAGGCGCGGCACCTTCAGGGCAATGATGCGCAGGCGGAAGAACAGGTCGCGGCGGAACTTGCCCTGCTGCACCATCTGCTCCAGGTTGCAGTTGGTGGCACTGATCACCCGCAGGTCAACCTTGCGCTCCTTCACCGCACCAATCCGGCGGATACTGCGGTCTTCCAGCAGCTTGAGCAGCTTGGCCTGCAGCACCAGGTCCATCTCGCCAATCTCGTCGAGGAACAAGGTGCCGCCATCGGCCGCCTCCACCAAGCCTACCCGGCGCTCCTTGGCGTCGGTGAATGCACCCTTCTCGTGGCCGAACAGTTCGGCCTCCAGCAGGTTGGCCGGGATCGAGGCGCAGTTGAACTCGATGAACGGCCCCTTGCTGCGCGTGCCATCGAAATGCAGGGCGCGGGCCACCAGTTCCTTGCCGGTGCCGGTTTCGCCTTCGACCAACACCGGTGGCAGGTCGTCACTGGCCATCCGCCGTTCGGCATCCAGCACCTGGCGCAGGGTGTGCTTGAGGGTCAGCATCGTTGGCGACTCGCCGATCAACGCCTGCAACCCGGACTTCTGCGCCTCTCGCTCCTGGTAGAACGACAGCGTGCGCTCCATGCGCTCGGCAGCCAGGGCCTTGTCCAGGGTCAGTTTGAGTTCGGCCAGCACCACGGGCTTGCTCAGGTAATGGAAGGCGCCCTCCTTCATCGCCTGCACGGCATCTTCGACATTGCCGTAGCCGGTCATCATGATCACTTTCAGGTCCGGCACCTGGGCCACCAATGTCCGCAGCAGGTCGTGCCCGCTCATGCCAGGCAGCGAGTTGTCGGTCAGCACCGCGTCGGGCTGGGCCCGCTTGATCTGCTCCAGCGCCAGTTCCGCGCTATGGCATACCGTGACCTCGTAGCCCTTGAGGCTGAGGTAGGTGCGAATGTTGTCGGCGAGAATTTCATCATCCTCGACTACCAGGATGCTGTGCTCCATGGTCCCCTCCCGCTGCGATATTGAATGTAAGGCTGACGCGGGTTCCTTCCTCTTCGCGGCTGCTCAGGCTGACCGAGCCGCCAAAACGTTCCATGATGCGTTTGACCAAGGCCAGGCCTACACCGAGGCCACCCTGTTTGGTCGTGAAGAACGGCTTGAACACCATCCGTTCCTGCTGTTGGCTCATGCCCTTGCCCGTGTCGGTGAGCACGAATTCGGCACGCAGGCCACCCTGCACGTTGACCTGGGCATTCAACATACCGCCGCAGGGCATGGCCTCCAGGGCATTGGAAAACAGGCTGTTGAGAATTTGCGTCAGCTGCAACGGCTGGCTGACCACCCACTGCACGTCAGGCCCCTCGAAATGGAAGCGCACGCCGTTTCGTTCAATCTGCTGGGCGAAGGCCAGGTGGGTGTCTTCGATGGCGGCCACCAGGTCCACGGCTTCGGGTTCATCGCTGGTTGGGCGCAACGACACCAGCAGGTCGCGTACCCAGCGCGACATACGGTCGACCTGGCCGATGATATCGGTGATGTTCTTCTGCGCGGCAACGTTGGCGGTTTCCTGGGCCAGCTCGGCGCTTGAGCGGATGTTGGCCAGCGGGTTGCGCAAGCTGTGGGCTACCGCCGACGACATTTCGCCCAGCGCCACGTAGGTTTCGCTGGCCACCAGCCGGTCCTGTTGCAGATGCAGCATCTGCGCCGCCCGACGCACGATCCAGAACAGCCCGAAATAGATGAGCGCCCCACCCACCAGCGTCGAGGCCCAGATCAGCACATAACCCCGCTGGATACGCCGCACCAGGTCCTGTGGCTCTTTGTAGATTTCCACCATGGCCAATACCTGCTCGCCCTGGCTGTCGAACAGCGGAATGTAGTTCTCGATGAACAGGTAGCGCGGTTCACGCTGAAACTTCTGTTCTTCGCGATCGTCCTCGGCCTTGTGGTAGCTGGCCGACACTGCCTTGCGCGAACGGAAGGCACGGTCGAGGTCGCCGTCGGCTTCTATCCGCTTGCCGATCAGCTCGACGTTGGTGGACCAGACGATGGTGCGGTCGCGGGCGTAGACGTTGGCCAGCAAGGTATCTGGCAAGTGCTCGACATGGTCCAGGAACTCGACCCGGGTCGACTCGGCCAGTGCGGGGGTGAACTGCAGGTGCTGCAGGTCCAGACGCGGGTCAAGCAGCTCACCCATGGTGGTGCCTGGCGGCAACTGCGAATGGCGCACCTCGGCCTGGGCCATGGCCTGAATGAACTGCGCGGTAAGCATGGCATCGCGCTGCACGCTGTCGCGAACCACAAAACGCGTTGACACATAACCCAACCCGCCCGCCACGGCGGTGATGATCAACAGGCTGATGACCGAGAACCACCGCAGCAGGTTGAACTCACGCAATGGCACAGCCAGACCGCTGGCGGTCGCACCGGGCTTGTCGCGAACTTCGTTTTCCAGCATCTGCATCGCGTGGTTCCCGCACAGGGCGTCCGTTCAGAAATGCCTCAAGGCCAACAGCCAATTGAAAGCACCCCGCCTGGGCAGCCTGATAGCTGCCTTGTGTTGCGTGTTGCGCTCCGCACATCACGTAGCAAGAACTCAGCCAGCCAAAAACAAATCAATAAAAATCAGCGGTTTATAAAGCATTTCCAAATACGACCTGAGGAAGAGTCCCCACATTTGGGTAATTACCACCCAAACCTTATGAAACCCATAGAACTCAATGACTTAAATATTTTACTTAATGCTTGTTATAAGCTAGGTACCAAGCGGAACGTCAACGATACCCGCGTACCATGGCCCTCGCTGCCGCTGAGCCGAACCGAACCGCCGAAGCGCTCCATGATGCGTTTCACCAGCACCAGCCCCACCCCCAGCCCACCCTGTTTGGTGGTGAAGAACGGCCGGAAGGCCATGCGCTGCTGCTCTTCGCTCATGCCCTTGCCATTGTCGGACAGGCGCAGTGTCAGGCAGCGCCGGTTCTGGCGCACCACCTCGATACGCAGACGCCCGCCCTGCTCCATCGACTCCAGGGCATTGGCAACCAGGCTGCTGAACACCTGCCGCAGTAACGCCGGGTGCCCCAATACCTGCACTGCCGGTAACGGTTGCAGGTCAAGGCTTACCCCACTGCGTGTCAACGGCACGGCATAAATCTGCAAGCTTTCCTGCAACGCCTGTGGCAAGTCGACCGCCACGGCCTCGTCGTTCAGCGGGCGCAGTGACTGCAGCATCTGGCGGATCCACTGCGACATGCGATCGACCTGGCTGATGATTTCGTTGATTTGGCGTTGGGCCGGGCCGTCGTCGAACGCCTGGGCCAGTTCGGCACTCGAACGGATACTCGCCAGCGGGTTGCGCAGGCTGTGGGCCACCGCCGACGACACCTCGCCCAGTGCAACATAGGTCTCGTTGTTGATCAGCCGCTTCTGCTGCACTGCCAGCAACCGCGCGGCACGGTGCATGATGCCGTACAGGCCGATATAGACCAGCCCGGCCCCCACGGCAATAGCCAGCCATATCAGGATCAGGCCATGCTCGATGCGAACGATCAGGTCATGGGGCTCTTTATAGATTTCGACCATCGCCGTGACGTTCTCGCCATCGGCATCGAACAGCGGAATGTAGTTCTCGATGAACAGCTGCTCGGGCGGGGTAACGAATTTCTGCTCGGCGCGGGCCTGTTCGAAGTTATGGTAGCTGGCCGAAACCCGCATCTTGTATTCGAAAGCACGCTCCAGGTCATCGTCGCCATTGATCAGCTTGCCGATCAGCGCCGGGTTGCTGGACCAGATCACCGTACGGTCCGGCGCATAGATATTGGCCAGCAGCATGTCTGGCAGGTGGGCGATATGGTCGAGAAACTCGCCGCGCGCCTTGCGCCGGGCATCCGGGTCGACGTCGGGCAAGTTGCTGCGGTCGGTGCGCGGGTCTAGCAACTCGCCCATGGTGCGCACGTTGGGGATCGACACATGGCGTACTTCGGCGTCGGCGATGGAGGTGATGAACTGCGCGGTGAGCAAGGCATCGCGCTCCACGCTCTCATCGATGATGAAACGGCTGGAAATCAGCCCCAGCCCGGCAGCCACCGACAGGATGATGGCCAGGCTGACCCAGGCATACCAGCGTAAAAGGTTGAACGGCTTGCGTGGAGCAGCCAGCTCGTTACCGGCAGGCACTTCGATGGCGTCGGAACGAGGGGCGATGTCCATGGCGGACTCCACATCTGGGCACCTTCAGAAGGTTATAGCCCAGAGTTGGGGAAACCATAGTGTTAAATTGATGGCATCCGCCGAAGGGTAGTTTACAAGCCTTACGCGCCCCCTGTGGGAGCGGGTTCACCCGCGAACACCGGCGGAGCCGGTGCCATGCACTGCGTTGGATTCTTCGCGGGTAAACCCGCTTCCACAGAAATCGTATGGGCTGAAAGGCAGCTTTAGAAAGGCGAATCATCTGCCAACCCCTGCAATTTGCGGTATTCGCGCAGCACCGCAGGTACATAACGGCGGGTTTCGGCATACGGCGGCACCGCACCGCGCCGCAACACGGCATCCGGCCCCGCGTTGTAAGCCGCCACGGCCAGGGTGATGTCGTTGTCAAACAGGGTCAGCATGCGCTTCAGGTAGCGGGCCCCGCCCTGCACGTTGTCTTCCGGGTCCAGGCGGTCTTCCACGCCCATTTCGCGAGCGGTATCGGGCATCAATTGCATCAACCCCACCGCACCCGCCGGCGAACGGGCCTTGGGGTTATAGCCGGACTCGGCCTTGATCAGCGCGTGCAACAACGCCGGGGGCACATTGTGGATGCGTGCCGCAGTGGCGACCACCTCGGCATAGGGCCGCCCCGTAATCATCTGCGCGTTGGCCGGGCCAGCCTGGGCCAGCGGTTCGTTGATCACCTTTTCATAGTGGCGTCCGGGCCGATGAACGTTGGTCAGTACGTAGCCACCCTTGGCATCGATTGAGATGTACACATCAGCCTGGGCAGCCCCTGCCGTCAGCCAGATCAAACCGAGGATGAGTCCACGCATGTCGGTCGCCTCTTCGTCGTGGCCCCCGATGTGGGGGAAATGCCCCGGAAAACCCGAGGTCAATGACCACGACGCAAGCACTGTGCCGCTTCCTGTGCCGCATGGCGCAAGGCCCCGAGGCAGACGTGCACGGCTGTTGCATGGTAGCTGTCAACGCGTGTTCCCATGCAGTGGAGGGCTTCACCATGCAGCGCAGAACCAACCCGCAACGTGGCTTCACCCTGCTTGAACTCCTGGTGGTACTGGTGGTGCTCGGCCTGTTGGCCGGCATCGTCGCGCCCAAGTACTTCAGCCAGCTCGGCCGCTCCGAGGCCAAGGTGGCACGGGCGCAGATCGAGGGGCTGAGCAAGGCCTTGGACCTGTACCGCCTGGAAGTCGGCCACTACCCCAACAGTGAGCAAGGCTTGCAGGCGCTGGTGGTCGCCCCCAGTGGCGAGGCTCGCTGGACCGGCCCGTACCTGCAAAAGGCCGTGCCGCAAGACCCATGGGGCCGCCCATACATCTACCGGCAGCCCGGCGAAAACGGCGGTGAATACGACCTGCTTTCGATGGGCAAGGACGGCCAGCCGGGTGGTGATGGGGAAAACGCCGAAATTACCAGCTGGCAGTAAGGAGAACGGCCATGCGCTACAGCCTCAAGGCCCTGGGCAGACAGGGTGTGGTGCAGTTGCAGATCGACGCCGAGAACGCCGACCAGGCCCGCCGCCAGGCCGAGGACCAAGGCCTGCGCGTGCTCAGCCTGCGCAGCAACGGTGGCGCCTTGCGCGGCATGGCCTGGCGCCGCGAGGCGGCGTTTGACCTGGTGCTGTTCAGCCAGGAGCTGTCGACCCTGCTCAATGCCGGCCTGCCGTTGATCGACGCACTGGAAAGCCTGGCCGAAAAAGCCCCCGCTGCGGCCACACGCAAGGTGCTGGGCGAGCTGGTGCGCCAGCTGTACGAAGGCCGCTCGCTGTCCCAGGCGCTGGGCCAGCAACCCCGGGTGTTCCCGCCACTGTATGTGGCGCTGGTGCAGTCCAGCGAACGCACCGGTGCGCTGGGCGACGCCCTCGCCCGCTACATCAGCTATCGCCAGCGCCTGGACCTCGTCCGGCAAAAGCTGGTGGGCGCATCGGTTTACCCCTTGCTGCTGTTGCTGGTAGGCGGCGGCGTGGTGCTGTTCCTGCTCGGCTACGTGGTGCCGCGTTTCAGCCAGGTGTTCGAAGGCATGGGCACCGAGTTGCCCTGGCTGTCACGGGTATTGATGCAGATCGGTCTGTTCCTGCACGCGCAGCAACTGCCACTGGCGCTGGGCACTGCAGGTGGCTTCACCGCGCTGTGGCTGCTGCGCCGCCACCCTCGGGTACGACGCTGGGCATCCTGTCAGTTGCGCCGGCTGCCAGCGCTGCATCAACGTTTGATGATGTACGAACTGGCGCGCTTCTATCGCTCGCTGGGCATCCTGCTGCAAGGTGGCATTCCCATCCTCACCGCCATGGGCATGGCGCGCGGCCTGCTCGGCAGTGCCGCAGGCCAAGGCCTGGCACAGGCCAGCCAGCGGGTGGGCGAAGGGCTGCCACTGTCCGATGCGCTGGAGGCCGGACACCTGGTTACCCCGGTGTCGCTGCGCTTGCTGCGGGCCGGCGAACAGTCCGGCAACCTGGGCGAGATGCTGGAGCGCTGCGCCGATTTCCACGACCAGGAAATCGGCCGCTGGGTGGAATGGTTCGTCAAACTGTTCGAACCGCTACTGATGACGTTCATCGGCCTGCTGATCGGCCTGATCGTGATTCTTATGTACATGCCGATCTTTGAACTGGCTTCAAGCATTCACTGAGGCGCCAGGCCCAGGCTTTGGCGTGACAGGTGCCTTCATATAGGCGGTGATCAGCTCAAAGTCTTGAACTGAGCACTCCAGAGGCTTGCGTGTATCAGCCCCAGTCGATGTAAAATGCTGATGAAGCTTGAACTACTGACCTAGCCCTGCCGAGCGAGCTTCACTGCGAGAACTGTAACTCCGGAAAGGTCTCTTTGAACGTATTGATGTAATAATCTCTATTCTCCCGGTTAGGCAGACGAATTCCTTTAGACTGCAGATAGATATTATGAAGGTTCCCATTTATACCACTTGATGTATAGCCATTGTAGTATCCCGCCATCAAGTAGGGTTCGACACCTCCTTTCGCATTATCAAGCGCTTGCCGAGGTGTTTGTTCGGCATAGGCGGGGTCCATCATCCATTCTTTCCACGGAATTGTGCCATTGGATGCTGCCTTAACGCCTTCACTGTGCCCTATTGAATAGCCACCGTCAAAACCTTCTCGATGCCCATCGGCATGGCCCACTCGATGCCCATCGGCATAACCTTCTGATGTACCTACTGCCTTCCCACCGATATAGCCTTTATCAACACCTGCTACATGACCTTCCTGATAACCTGTCCGCCTTCCTTTTTCGTGCGTTTTAACCTTCCTGGATAGGCCGGTGAGGCGTGTAAGCCCTTTTTTAAACGATCGCCACAATCTCATTCCCCCTGAGGGATCAGTGTAATTAACAGGGTCATTCCCACAATATGAATACGTGTTAATGCCGCCTCGTCCAAAAGGACTAAGTCTATCAGGACTGCAGAATCTCATCAGCACCGGACTGTATGCACGGTATCCATTTCCCAACAAATAGACCCCGGTGGGCTGGCAGTATTGCCCAGTGAAGCCTAACAACGTATCGGGTATGGCTGATTGGCCTGCGAACCCAAAGACCGTATATTTTTTCGCACTCCCTGATCGGGCCACCTGAATAGTACGAAGAGAATCAACTGCGTACAAACTGGCGGAAGCACCCACATCTTTAAGCAAAACCTCTGCCAGCGGTAAATACCTGCCTGACAGTAACGATATGCTTTCCACGCCTGTTCTAGTCGTGGCAAGCTCTTTACCCCGATAGAAGAGAAACTGATGATTACACTTGTTCATAGCACTTCGCCCCAACTGTTTGCATGCATATTTACAAGTTTTTCATGAGAAAGAAAACTAGCAAAAATACCAGGCCAAACTGCATCTGCACGGCCGAAAAACGGCACCGCCCGTTGCAAACATCACGTCACCCTCTCGCCAAGAAGCCCTCAAGGTGGCATACGAGGCTGTGTACATTGCCTTGCCCTGCGCTGGCCTTATGAAAAGATGTATAAGCCGCGTCAGCCAACGTAAGGGCATCTAGGCTGGGGGCATCCCACAGGGCACGGGGCGGCACCCGTCCAAACGCAGCCCAACCATGCCCGACATCGATGAATGACGCACACATATCATTCAGCGTGATAATAACCTTCGCCCCGTTCGATTCGTGCCCCACGCGCAACACACTCACACTCCGCCCACTACTAATACATTGGCGGAGTTCTCCATGGAACAATCACTCAAACCCTTGCGCTTTCCCCTCGCTGCCCTGGCAGTGGTGGTGATCAGCGCTTGCGGTCGAACCCCAGACGCCGTGCAGGCTCCCGCCGCGCCAAAGGTCAGTGTGGCCAAGGTGATCGAGCAACCGATCAATGAATGGGACGAGTTCACCGGCCGCGACCTGCTGTTCCAGATCGACCCGCGCCCGTTCCAGGCTGAAGTCCGCCGCCTTGAAGCCCAGCTGCAACAGGCCAAGGCCACTGCCATTCGCAGTGCCAACGAGGCCCGCCGTGGCGAACGCCTGCGTGACAGCAACGCCATCTCCGCCGAGCTGGCCGAGTCGCGCAGCAGCGCTGCCGCCGAAGCCCGTGCCGGGGTCGATGCCATTCAGGCCCAGCTCGACCTGGCACGCCTTAACCTCAGCTTCACCCGCGTCACCGCGCCTATCAGTGGCCGTGTCAGCCGCGCCGAGTTCACCGCCGGCAACATCGTCAGCGCCGATGTCACTCCGCTGACCAGCGTGGTGTCCACCGACAAGGTCTATGCCTACTTCGACGCCGACGAGCGCGTGTACCTCAAGTACACCCAGCTGGCACGCGAAGGCCAGCGTGGCCAGAGCACCCCGGTGTACCTGGGCCTGACCAACGAAAGCGGCAACCCGCACCTGGGCCAGATGAACTTCGTCGACAACCAGGTCAACCCGCGCACCGGCACCATCCGTGGCCGTGCGGTGTTCGACAACAGCGACGGCCAGTTCACCCCGGGCCTGTATGCACGCCTGAAGCTGGTGGGCAGCGCCCAGTACGACGCCGTGCTGATCAACGACGAAGCCGTGGGCACCGACCTTGGCAAGAAGTTCGTGCTGGTCATGGACAAGGACAACAAGGCTGCCTACCGCGCCGTGGAGCTGGGGCCGAAGCTGGAAGGCCTGCGTATCGTGCGCAGCGGCCTGGGCAAGGACGACCGCATCGTGGTCAAGGGCCTGCAACGCGTACGCCCTGGTTCGCCGGTCACCCCTGTCGATACCCAGATGGCCAGCGAACAGACCCTTGCCGCCCTCGCCCAGCAGCGCCACGCGCTGGAGGCCAGCAACCCGGCGCCGAAGGTGGCGGGCAATAACGTGAAAGTCGCCAGCGCCCAGGCGCCACGCGGTTAAGGTACCACACCGATGAACTTCTCGAAATTCTTCATTACCCGGCCAATCTTCGCCGCGGTGCTGTCGCTGGTGCTGCTGATCGCGGGCTCCATCTCGCTGTTCCAGCTGCCGATCAGCGAATACCCCGAAGTGGTGCCACCCACCGTGGTGGTGCGCGCCAACTTCCCCGGTGCCAACCCCAAGGTCATCGGCGAAACCGTGGCTGCGCCGCTGGAGCAAGCCATTACCGGTGTGGAG
>JADHEF010001420.1_pt1 | contig 14878 bp, 26 predicted proteins | sample 8952391 | NCBI WGS metagenome assembly JADHEF01 (sample SAMN16124439, study PRJNA663245) | bioreactor sludge metagenome | isolation source: sludge (nitrite) | place: India:Bengaluru | collected 2019-02-28
GAAATCCCCGTGGCTCTCCGGCGTATCCAGTTCGATCACGCGCGCATGGCCGAATACGGCGGCCAGCGTGCTGGCCCAGTAGGTTTTCCCGCAGCCCTGCGGCCCGTGGATGATGATGCTGGACTTGGTGCTCATGCGCGCACCGCCTTGGGCGCGCGCAGCGCGGCCTGCAGGCGCTCGGCCGTTTCGCGGCCGGCCGGGGTGAGGGTGAGGGCTTGGGGGAAGTTCGCGTTGTCGTACTGCATCAGCCCTTCGCGGTGGACGAGGTTGGCCGTGCGGCGGGTGACGGGGCCAAAGCTGTGGCGTCCGCGCTTGAGCGTGCCGTCCGGGGCGGACAGGCCCGCCAGCAGTGCGGTGCGGACCATGGGCGTGATGGTGGTGATGGGTTGAGTCATGGCGGGTGTCCTCATGCCGCACGGGCGGCGGGGTTGAGCGCGGCCAGCGCTTGTTCGCGCGCATGGCCGAGCCGGGAGAGGGGGATGCGGAAGGTGCCGGCGGCATCGCGCCAGCGGGTTTCGGTGCGGGCGCGGCTTTCGCTGGGCACGGTGGCCACGCCGCACTGGTGGCATTCGATGTGCCACGTCACCGGCACAGGGGTGCCGATGGCGGCGCGCAGCGGTGCGCCGTGGGTTTCCACCAGTTGCGGGTGGTGGCCGGCCTTGCAGCGGGGGATGCTGTCGGGCAGCGGATGGGCGATCTGGCGCATCAGTACACCTCCACCAGCGTGGTGATACCGGCGCGCACGGCGGCGCAAAGATCGTCCAGCTCGTCCAGGCAGGCCTCGCCGATGGACTGCCACATGCAGCCGCGCTCGCTGTCGCCACGGCGACGGGCGGCGATGGCGGCTGCACGCGCCTGCTCGAAAGCCGCATTGGCGGCGGCGGCGCGGCGGTAGATGCAGATTTCAGCGTGCATCGGCCACCTCGCGCGGGTGCTGCTGGGCGGTCTGCACGGCTTGCGCAAGCTGGTACTGCTGGTGCAGCTCACCCAGGCGGTGGTGCAGGGCCAGCACGCTGATCAGCGCCACGGCCGCGCAGGCGATGCGGTACGGGGTGAGAGCGCGGTGTCTCATGCGGCGGCCCCTTCCTGCACCACCGGGATGGCATGAGCGGCGCACCAGCGATGCACGCGGGCGGTGGTGCGGGCATTGAGGGGCTGGGCAAGGGCGCCCACCACCAGCGTGTGGCCGCGCATGCGCACGCGGCGGCGCATGTCCACGCCGATGCCGCTGGGCGTGCGGTGCAGGTGGTCCGGGTACAGGCCGGCCCATACCTCCGCGCGGAAGGCCTGCAGGCACAGCACCTGCTGCGCGCGGCCAGTGGGGATGTTGACCAGGGCGGGCGCGGCGTTCACGCGCGCACCTCGCCCAGCAGTTCAAGCGCGCGGGCTTCCGAGCGCAGGCTGCGGCACTTGAGGCGGTACGCGCGGGGTTTGTTGGCCCGGCTGTTGTGATCGCTTGAGCGGGCACGCATCAGCGCGGCGCGGGCGTGGTCCACTGCCGCAGCGGCGATGAGCCCGCGCAGGGCGGTGTGGGGAAGGGCGGTGGAGCCGACGGCAGGTTGTGCAGACATGGCGCTCTCCAAGCCCCTCCGGCGGATGCCGGTGTCGTGGGGCGTTGGGGAGACAATAAACGCAACGTTTGCACAATGTCAAACGATTCGTTTGCAATTGCGTTTGCACCCGACGAACGGTAGGCCAGACACGAAAAACCCCGCCGGAGCGGGGTTGGAGTGAAGGTCCGATTTGAAATCGGAGCTTAGGCCGCCAGCACTCCCGCATCCCTACGGGAGCCGCACGGGTGGATGACGCTAGCTAGGGGAGAGCGGACGCCCCGAGGGGATGAACGGGGAGTGGGCCTTCCTGGTCCTGTGCCGCGTGCCGTGCGTTGCTGGCAGGGTCAGGATGCGCCGTGGAACCATCACGAATAATCAGATGGTGCTTCACTAGGTGGTGGCGAAATACCACAATTCGATTAGGAAAACCCTGAAACGCCAAGTGCCACAAGGATTTCGGGTGGATCACAAGTTATCAACAACATCTGGCGTTGACGCGACCTGTGACCCCCATTATCTTGGCTTCGTTCCGACGGGGTGATCCTTGCATAAGGAAAACCCCACTTGGTTTGCGCCAAGCGGGGCGAGAAGTTTTTTCCCTTTGTACGTCCACGCTATGCATGTCCGCTGTCGGAGGTCACTACCCTCTGACAGCGGGGATACTAGGTTCCGGGTCCGGTTGCGTCAAGCGCAACATGACCTCCATGCACGACGTGGGCACCAATCTGATAGGTGCATCACAATGCCTCACACCAAGACCCGTTTCACCATCGATCCGCGCTCCAGCATTGCTGGGGTGGCCATCAACATCAGCGACGACCAGCGGGTAGACACCCGAATTTTGGCGGAGCAGCTTGGCCTTCAGCATGAGAGCGTGTTCAAGTTAGTCAATATCTACAAGACCAGCTTCGATGAGCTGGGAAAGGTCCGATTTGAAATCGGACCTTCATCTGGGAGCAGGACGCATCAGAACGAGAGGTTCGCCCTCCTGAATGAGGACCAGTGCTATCTGCTCCTCACTTTCAGCCGCAACACGGAACGAGTCCTCCAGCTGAAGGTGAGGCTCGTTCAGGCCTTCAAGCAAGTGCGAGAGCAGGGAGTACCTGCCAATGTGGAGTACCTGCCTACCTACCACCACCTTCACGGCACCGTAGAGCGCCTGGCTGCCAACTCTTCGAACAAGGCGTTTGTGCACATGAATGTGAACAAGGCCATCAACAATGCGGTTGGCATCGACTCGGGAATGCGCGCTTCTCTGGATTACCCGCTCAAGTCATTGGTCACCGTGGCCCAGATGGTGGCGCTCAAGGCGATGAACGATGCTGTCGATCACCATGATGGCTATGCGAACGCAAAGGCCGCCTTGGGGACACTGCAAGCTGTGATTCGTGGACCCGACAAACCCAAGCCGAAGGGCGGCAGGAAGAAGCTCCCCAAGGCTGCATAGTCCAAGAAGACCGAAGCCCCGCACTGCGGGGCTTCTTCGTTGGTGGCTACTCTTCCCGGCCCTCGTTCCGGCGCACGCGGCCTGATGCCTTCGGATTGCGAGTCAGCTGAGCCTGTCGATCCTGTTCCTCAGATACACCTTGCCGCCGATGACGTGCTCCTTCGGCAATGGCCGCGGCTGGTAAACGGCTGTGTTGTCGCTGTGGACGTAGATGCCCTCAGCGCCGCCATGGTCAACGAGCCGCTTGATCTGCTGGCCGCTCCCCAAGTTGACCAAGTAGATGCCGTCGCCATCGAATGCGGAGACCCCGGTATCCACTAGCAATGAATCGCCGGGCATGATGGTCGGCATCATCGAGTCGCCGCGTCCGGTGATCAGCACAAGCCGGCCAGGCGGTGGCACGAAGCCGACCATGCCCCTGATGTAGTCCCGCGTGTAGTCCACGGCCCGGATAACCTCCGGGTAGTCATCATTGATCCTGCCGTCGCCCATCCCTGCGTCCCCATCGAGCTGCTGGACGCGAACATAGTCGGCTGGTGTCGCAGCGGCAGAGACGCTTTCTTCCGATGCGGCCATGATGCTACGGACTGCATCGGAAGCATCTGCCGATACTTGGCCCCGTGATTTCCATCCATTAAACGTTTGGCTGCTGACGCCAAACGCGCGCGCAGCATCGGCGAGGCGGATTTTCCGCGCCTCAATCCATGCTTCGACTTCTTCGAAAGGGATCCTAGCCATGCAAACGGATTGTTTGCGATGAGGAGCTAGATCGTCCACAAACCAAGCGTTTGCATAACGCAAACGCTGCGTTTATGATGCGGTCATGAACGCCATAGACCGTGCCATCGAAGCAGCCGGCAGCGCATCTGAACTCGCTCGCCGGCTTGGTGTTGTACCCATGACAGTGACGCAGTGGCGTAAACGCGGGCAAGTTCCCGCCGAGCGCTGTCTCGCCATCGAAGCCGCGACCGGCGTCTCCCGCCACAACCTGCGCCCCGACGTGTTCGGCCCTGCGCCCGCCAATGACGAACCCACCACCCAACCGGAGGCCGCCCATGGCTGAGCCACTGCTTTGGCGTGCACGCATTGCCCTGCGCGATTGGCTGCTGATGGAAAGCCCCGCCGAAAGAGAGCGCCGCAGGCGCAGTGAGGCCAATGCGCTTAGGTCGCTGTCGCAGCGGAACGCAAAGTTTCTAGCTGCTCTGCGAGCCGCCCCGCCAATTCCAGATGTTCTGGATTCAAGTAGTCGCCCGCAACCGAATCCAGAAGGACAGGAGTGATGCGATCCATTTCCGCCCAGATGCGTGCCTTTTCTGGATGCACGCGCAACATCGCGATGACTGCGGATTGCAGCGCGAGTTGCGTTGCCAGTATTTCCGCGATTGTGGCCTTTATTTCCATGCCGGTCTCCGGTGACGGTGGTGTTCTCGCACGCCCATCGTATCGGCAGGGCGGCGCCCATTTGGAGGCCGCCCATGGCTGAGCCACGCTCACTGGGGATGGAGATCCTATGGGTGTCCATCGCGGCCTTCTCGGTTATCAGTCTTTTCGCCATCGGCAAAGAGCTGCATGCGCTCCGCGTAATACGGCAGCAGCAGGAGCAATGTGCCGGCGCCCAGGAACACCAACCCGGCCAGGCCAAGGCGGTAGCCGGTTTCGTCACTGCGTGGCATGGCCCGGACAACCGGGTCTGTGGCCTTTTGCATGATGGCCGCGTGTTGTGCCTTGGCCCCGCTGACGTACCCGATGCCGAAAACGGCGGTGGCAAAGGCCAGCATCAACCAGCAGGCGATGACGGCCATGTAGAGCCGGTGGCGCCGCCTGACAAGCAAAGCAAACGTGGCGCAGACGGCCGCGCCCGCCAAGGCCTCGATCAGTCCCATGTGTCGGTCTCCGGTACTGGTGTGGTGCTCGCACGCCCATCGTACCGGCAGGCCGGCGCCCATTCGGAGGCGCGCCATGCGTGAGGTCACGCCGATGGACGGTGCGCTGGGCAACGAGCCGGCGGTGTTGGTGGATTCGCCGCTGTTCGTGGGCGAGGGCGCGGACGACATGGCGCTGACGCCGGAGGAATGGGCGGCGGCACGGCGCTGGGTGCGCGGCACGGGCCGGCCGATCCGGCTCAAGCCGAAGGCGGTGCCGAGCCTGGCACGCGCGTGCGTGCTGGGGGAGGGCTGAGGCCATGGGCGACCGCGAGGCATTGCGCGAGGTGCTGCGCCGCTGGGTGGATGCGGAACCGTCATCGGGCCGCTCCGTCGCTGTGCAGTGGGTGGTCACGGTACTGGTGCTGGCCCTGCTGCTGGTCTGCCTGTTCCGCTGGGCGGACGAGTTGGGCTACGGGCAGGATCAGCACGGCAACGATGGCGCCGGGGCCGGTGTCGATGTGAAAGCGCCGGATGGCGCGGACGTGGATGCGGGGCTTCATGGGGTGCCAGCATCCGCCGGCAAGGCGGGGGGCGCATGAAGCGCGTGCCTCATTTTTTGCCGCCCCGGCAGTCCGTTGTGTATGCCGCCACGCGGCGCATGCTGGATGAGACGGCCACCAACGCCAACAGCTTTGCGATGGAGGTGGCCGAGCGGTATCTGGACACCGTGGCGGCCGACGTGCGCACGGTTCCGTTCCGTCTGGGCGAGGGTGATGAGCTGATCGAGGCCATGCGCGCGAACGGCCAGACGCTGCGGCGCTACATGGACGGCACGGTGAAAACCCTGCCGGCGGATCTTGAAGATGCGTGGGTGCTGAGCCTGCCGGATCCGTACCGCGGGGAGTGCGAGCGTGACCTCGCACGTCGGCGCGGCTATCTGCCCGTGCGCATGCCGGCCGATGGCGGCCTGCAGGTGGCCAGCGTGTCGGCGCTGATGGAGGAATTCGGGCATCTGCTGAGCGCCCTGGCGCCAGCGGTGGCAGACGGGGTGATCGACCAGAAAGACCTGCCGCACGCACACCGCATCCTCGACGAAACAGACGACGTGCTGGCGGCCGTGCTGGCCGTGGCGCGCGAGGTGCGGGCCATCCTGCCGGGGGAACGCCGACATGGCTGAGCACATTCCGCTGGCAGAGGTCTATTCCCGCGACGAGCGGGCCTACGTTGCGGCGGTGGCGGAGCGGGCGGGTATTCCGCTGCCTCCGCCGCCGCCCGGGCCGGAAGACGATGCGGATGCAGACTGACATGACCGCCCGCCGCCGCCTCCCCGCTGGATACCGCCACCTGCCCACGCGGGCCACGGCGGCATCGCGGCGCGGGGTAGCGGCTGCACTGGATGCCTTGCTTGCCCCGGTTGCCGGGCTCACGGGCGATGCGGCGCTGGCCTTGCGCCAGCAGATGCATTGCGATGGGGCGGCGGGCGATGCGCGGCAGGGCGAATTGCCATTGCGGGGCCGGTCATGAGCAGCGGTGGAGTGGGGTGTTGCTTGCACCATGCGCTGGCCATCGGCCAGACGCCGCGCGGCGAATGGGCCGGCGCCATCGCGCAGTTGCCCGAGGGCTGCCAGCGGCCCGGCACCTGCTCAGGTACGGCGGGATGCCGCGAGCGCGTTGCCGATTTCCTGCGGGTGCAGTTCCAGGCGCAGGCCCGGCGCGAGCGGATGAAGGGGGAGAACCGGGCATGACGCACCCTGGCATCGACATCGACGCGCTCAAGGCCGGCGTGGACATCGCCGAAGTGGTGGGCCGCTACGTGCAATTGCGGCGCAATGGACGCGAGTTGGTGGGCTTGTGCCCGTTCCACGCGGAAAACTCGGCCAGCTTCTACGTGGTGCCGGCAAAGGGCATGGTGCATTGCTTCGGCTGCGGGGCGCACCACGACGTGATCGGCTTCGTGCAGGCCATCACGGGCTGCGATTTCCGCGAAGCCTGTGCCCAGCTGGGAGCGCGTGATTTCCAGCAGGCCCGCGATGACGTGCGGCGGGAGATCGAGCAGCCGCTCGACGTGAAGTGGGTGCCGCTGACGCCGGTGCCGGACGATGCGCCCGAGCTGCTGGCCGATGGCGGCCCGTGGACGGTGCCGATCTGGAACCCCAAGCGCGGCAAGTTGCGGCGCATGAAGCCGACGCGCGTGGATGCCTACCGCGATGCCGAGCGCCGGCTGCTGGGCTACGTGCTGCGGCAGGACATCGTGGACCGGGACACCGGCCGGACGAAGAAATGGACGCCCACGGTGACGTGGTGCGTGGGGCCGGACGGCATGCGGCAATGGTGCCTGCAGCATTGGGCCGCGCCGAGGCCGCTGTACGGGCTGGATGACCTGGCCGACAAGCCGGAGGCGCCTGTGCTTGTGCCGGAAGGCGAAAAATGCCGCGCGGCTGGCGCTGACGCGTGGCCACGGTACGCGGTGGTCGGGTGGCCGGGTGGCAGCAATGGCGTGGGCAAGTGCGACTGGACGCCGCTGGCCGGCCGCGACGTGGTGCTGTGGCCGGATGCCGATGCCGCCGGCCGCAAGGCCATGCTCGGCTGGCACAACGATGCCGGGCGCTATGTGCCCGGCGTGGCGCAGTTGGTGGCGCGCGCCGGGGCGCGGTCCATCCGCCTGATCGACACCGCCGGCATGCCCGATGGCTGGGACATCGCCGACGCGCTGCAGGTGGATGGCTGGTCGCCCCGGCAGCTGGCGGTGTGGGCTGCCAACCGCGTGATCGATATCAACGTGAGGCCGGGATGCTGAGCCACGGCAACCAGACCGACATTTTCCGGGACCGGCAGGCCACGGCGCGGGAGTTCCGCGCGGCGGCACTGGCGGCATTGCGCAACCCATTCGAGACGCCGGAAGCCTGCCAGCGCCGGCACGACCACTACATGCGCGAGGCCGAGCGGGCCGAGCAGGGCAGGCGGGGATGAACGTGACCAAGCGCAAACAGATGACGGTAATTGATGGCGGACTCAGCGCCCAGCCGCCCGGTGGCGGCGAATCGCCGGATGCCTGGAAGGCCGATCTGACGTTCAACCGCGACGGCAACGTCGAAGGCACGCTGCACAACCTGATCCTGATCATGGAGCACGATGAGCGGCTGGCCGGGCTGTGGTGGCTCAACGAGTCGAGCAACCAGATCGAGTTGACGCGTGACGGGCCGTGGCCGGGTGGCAACAAGAGCGAGTTCGTGGATGCGGATGCGTTCGAGCTGGCAGCGTGGTTGCAGCACCCCAGCCGGTACGGCATGAAATGCAGCGATGACTTGGTGCTCAAGGCCAGCATCGCGGTGGCGCGGCGCTACCGGCGGCACCCGATCCGCGAATACCTGTCCGCCCTCAAATGGGATGGTACCCCGCGCGTGGAGCGCATGTTCGTGGACCTGTTCGGCGCCGCGGACATGCCGTACAGCCTTGGCGCAGCCAAGTGCTTCATGGTCAGTGCCGTGGCGCGCGTGTTGTGGTTCGACCCCAAGGCGCCGGCCGTGGGCGCGCAGGTGGATTTCATGCTGGTGCTGGAAGGCGAGCAGGGCAAGCGGAAGTCCAGCGCGCTGCGGGCATTGTTCGGCAGCCAGTGGTTCGTCGACACGATGGAGTCGCCGAGCAAGCCGGATTTCTATCAAGTGATCCAAGGCGCATGGGGCGTCGAGATCGCGGAAATGGATGCTTTCTCGCGTGGGGAGGTGACGAACGTCAAGGGCGCCATCAGCCGGCGCGTAGACAAGTTCCGCGCTCCGTATGAGCGCGTGCCGCGCAGCTACCGGCGCGAGTGCGTGTTCGTCGGCACGACGAACGAGCATCAATACTTGCGCGACCCGACGGGCGGCCGGCGCTTCCTGCCATTGCGGACGGAGGCGGCGGTGGACATCGATGCGCTGGTGGCCTGCCGCGACCAGCTATGGGCCGAGGCGGTGGCGATCTTCGAGGGCGGCTTTCGATGGTGGGATTTGCCACCCGATGCGGCAGCCCAGCAGAGCGAGCGCTACCAGGGTGATGCGTGGGGCGACCGCATCAACCGGTGGCTGGACATGCTGGCGCCGGAGGACAAATACCCCAGCCGGCTCAAGTTCGGCACGCGGGTGGAGTGGGTGACGCTGGAGGAGCTACTGATCTACGCCATCGGCGTCGAGCCGGCCAAGCACACGCCCGCAGACCAGCGCCGCGTGAGCGGCCACCTCAAGGTAGAAAAGTGGGAATCATTCCAGCAGCGATGGCCGGACGGTAGCCGCGACAGGCGCTGGTTCCGGAGCAAGGACGACATGCGCGAATGGCTTGACCGCGAGCGTTCCAGGCGCGGAGCGGAGGGCGGCGATGAGCCTGATTTCTGACGGGCCACCCCGTTGTCACGCCGGGTCACACAGGCGTCACACCGGATGTCACACCGCGAAACCCAAGCGCGGCGGCCTTGTCACGCCGTCACACCGGGAAACGGTCGCGCATGTGTGTTGCAACATCGATCAATTGCACTTTCCCCTTATTGCTAATTCCGTTGTGACAAGTGAGACGGTGAGACAAGTCAATAACGGCAATGGTTTCGAGCGTCACACCGGATTGTCACACCGCCGGGGATCGCGCCGTGCCGTGACATGCAGGGGAGAGCGGATGTTTCACGGGAATCCATGCCGATCCGATGCGATGGCCGGCGCTGACCGGTCGGTGGTTCGGCTGGGCGTTCAATTTCCCGGGTCCTCCCCAGCACCTGCCGTCACGGGTAATTCGGACCCCGTTTTCTCGCTAGTCATGAGTGTTTCCTTGGGGGGTTATGGTGATGCCTGATCTGACCCGCCCAATGAAACAAGCCGAGTTCGGCGACCTCGTCGGCATTTCCCAGCCCGCCGTCTCCGATCTGGTCCGCCGCCGTGTCCTGCTCGACGGCGCATCCGGCGATGAATGGCTCCTGGCCTACTGCGATCACCTGCGCGAAGTCGCTGCAGGCCGCGGCGGAGACAACGCCCTCGAGCTGGCCGCCGAGCGCGCGCGCCTGGCCAAGGAACAGGCCGACAAGATCGCCATGGCGAATGCCGTCACACGCGGCGAGCTGGCGCCCGCGCACCTGCTAGAGGAAGTCCTCGCCAAGGCTGGCGCCCGCGCCGGCCGCATCCTCGAAACCATCCCCGGCATGCTGCGCCGCCGGCTGCCCCAGCTCACTGCCGACGACATTGCCGAAGTCGCCCGCACCGTCGCCAAGGCCCGCAACATTGCCGCTGGCATGCGTCTGGCCGATGCCACGGCCGACGACGATGCCGACGACGACATCGCAGACCTGCTCGCCGACCAGGATGAAGCCGCATGAGCCTGTTTACCGGCATCGACGCATCCCAACTGCAGGCCGTTGAGCGCCACCTCCAGCGCGGCCTGGCCGCATGGTCCGTGCAAGCGCCCATCACCCTCGAAGCCTGGGCGCGCGCCAACTTCTACCTGTCTGCCGAATCCAGCTACGTCGAACAGGCATGGACGCCGTGGCCCTTCCAGCGCGCCATCATGGCCGTCATCAGCAACGACGACGTGGCCGAAGTCACCGTCAAGAAATCTGCCCGCGTCGGCTACACCAAGATCCTGCTCGCCGCCATCGGCTACAACGCCGAGCACCGCCGCCGCAACCAATGCATCTGGCAGCCCACCGACGACGATGCCGAGGATTTCGTCAAGTCCGAACTCGATCCCATGCTGCGCGACGTGGCCTGCATGCGCGCCGTGTTCCCCGCCTATCTGGCCCGGCACAAGGACAACACACTGCAGCAGAAGAAGTTCATCGGCTCCATGCTCCGCGTGCGCGGCGGCAAGGCCGCCAAGAACTACCGCCGCATCTCCATCGATGCCGGCTACCTCGATGAGCTGGACGCCTTCGACAACGACATCGAGAAGGAAGGCGCCCCGGACTCCCTCGCGCTCAAGCGCCTGGAAGGCGCCACCTTCCCCAAGTTCGTCGCCGGCAGCACGCCCAAGCTCAAGGGGTTCAGTCTCATCGACACCCGCCATGCCCAGGCCGATGAGCGCTTCGCCTACCAGATCCCATGCCCGCAATGCGGCGAACGCCACGCCCTCACCTGGGGCGGCAAGGACGAGCCGCACGGCATCAAGTTCGAGCGCGATGCCGAAGGCACCCTGCAGCGCGTCTACCACCTGTGCCCGCACTGCACCTACCCGCTGAGCCAGGCCGAATACCTCTCCGCCGCCGAGCGCGGCGAATGGGTCAACGAACGCGGCGACCTCATCCTGCGCGCCGATGGCCGCTTCGCCACCCCGGCTGGCCAGCCCATGCCCGCCCCGCGCCACGTCGCCATGCACGTGTGGACGGCCTACAGCCCCGCCGTGTCGTGGTTGCAGATCGTGCGCGAGTTCCTCGACGCCTACGCCAAGCACCAGGAGGGCGACGACACCAAGCTCAAGGCATGGACCAACACCACCCGCGGCGAAACATGGGAGGGCGAAGTCGAGCGCACCGATGCCGAAGAACTGCGCAACCGCGCCGAGCCATTCCCGCTCAGGCACATGCCCCGCGATTGCCTGCTCCTGCTGTGCGGCATGGACACCCAGGACAACCGCATCGAAGCCGGCATCTGGGGCCTGGGCCGCGGCGGCCGCATGTGGACCATCGACCACCGCGTGTTCTTCGGCAACCCCGCCCAGCAGCAGGTATGGGATGAGGCCGAAGCCTTCCTGCGCGAGCAGGAATACAGCCACGCCGCCGGCCGCCCGCAGCGCATCTTCGCCACCGCCATCGACTCCGGCGGCCACCACGCCGATGCCGTCTACGCCTTCGCCCACAAGCTCAAGGCCCTGCGCGTACACGCCATCAAGGGCGCCAGCGGCGCCGAGCGCGCCATCGACAACGGCAACACCCGCGTCGGCTACAAGTGGAACGGCCGCACCGAGAAATACGGCCCCGTGCTCTGGCACGTCGGCACCAACCTCGCCAAGGACCGCTTCCAATCCCGCCTGGAAGTGCCCACGCCCGGTCCCGGCTACATCCACCTGTCCAACCAGCTCTCCCCTGAGTGGTTCAAGCAGCTGGCCGGCGAAATCCGCGCCACCCGCCGCATGAAGGGCGGCACCGAAACCCGCTGGACACCCACCCGCAAGCGCATCGAGGTCAAGGACTGCCTCACCTACGCCATCTGGCTCGAAGAACGCCTAGACCTATGGTCCCCCAAGCGCGCCAAATGGTGGGCCCAGCTCGAGCAACTGGTCCAGCCCGACGATGACCTGTTCACCCCGGCCGCATCTGCACCTGCACGTGTGGAAGAACCGGGTGACGGCGCGGATCCCCGTGAAACATCCGCCATGACGGTAGCCCCCATGCTCATGGCCGAGCCGGTGCCCACCGCACTCCCGCCCCGGCCCACGCCCCCGGCCGCGTCCCCGCAATGGAGCCGCCGCTGGTGAGCCGTAATACCCTCCGCCGCCGCGTCCGCGTCAACGAGCTGTCCGAAGAGCTAGCCATTGCCGCAGCCCAGCGCCTGCGCTGCGACAGCGACGATATCCGCCACGTCGTCGATGCCGTCGTCGCCTACCTCGTCGAGGAATACCCGGCGCAAGATCTCTACATCCCCGCCAGCCTCACCGCCGAAAGCTACCCCGTGGACGCCATCCGCCAGCACATGGGGCAGGGCGAGTCCATCCGCGCCGTCTGCCGCCGCTTCCGCATCGACCGCCGCACCCTGTACCGCCTGCTGGATCAGCCGGCGGCAAATGGGTGAAGCCGGCGGCCCTTTCGCTATCTCCCATCCATCGTCAGCGTGGGGACGAAGGGAGCTGAATCACTTGGCACATCCTTTTCCCAGTCATGCTTGATGATCGGCTCAAATACCCAGATTTCGGCAACCTTCCAACCGGTGCTGTCTTTTTCGAGCACGTACTTGTATTGGTCGCCTGTTTCACGGGCTTGCTTTGCGTAGTCACTGAGCGCAGCGCCAGTTGGAAGAGGGGTGGTATTGCGAATGCGCGCAACAATGACAGCGCGTGATTCCGTCTCCACGTCCACGCTGGTGATGTCGCGGGCAAAGGTTTCAAACACAGGGTTGGAAGGTTTGGGCAGCGCCTTGCTCGTCATCACCTTGCTGAGCATCGCATCCTGCTCTTTGCGGAATTCGCGGAAATTGCGGCCTATTGTGGATTGGGCTTGATTGCGCGCGGCGTCAACAACGCCCCAGTAGGTGGCAATCGCTTTGTCCGGGGTGCTGATGTCGATAGTCGGCATCTTCACGTCGGCTGCTGAGTTTTCCTGCGTCGCTTCAGCATTGCGGCTTTCGTGCCCGCTGCCGGAGCATCCGGCGAGGGCCAAGACTGAGAGCATGGCGAGTGTGGCGGATTTCATTGTTTCCCCTGTGTTGTGGCTGTTGACAGGAGCATACCCAACCTGCAATCTGGTGTCGTCGCAGTCAGTCCTGCGGCCGGGCTTGGACTCCCGAAATCCGAAGGCGCACCAGCGCCCATCTGCCGATGACAGGCGCTTTTTTCATGCCTGCCATGTGCGGGCGGTGCAGCTTGCCAGTTCATGGCGGGCGGTGTGCGGGGGCCGCAAGGCCCGCCGGTTCCCTTTGGGCCGGTAGTCCAACCGTGCACCGTCCGCCACCCTGTTTGGACTCGGGGAGGCGGATTCCATCACTTCCAAAGGAATCCACCATGAAGCGTTCCGCCCAGGCCGCGCAGCCGGCCGTCGATCCCATCCTGTCGTCCGTCCTCGGCCCCGATGCCGCCCAGCTCCCGCCCGAGCTGGCCACCCGCGTGGCCGATGCCTTGCGGGCCAGCGCCACCCCGGCGGCGAACACCCCATCGCAACTCAACGCGCATTGCCAAATGCCGTGGCCATACTTGCAAAGCACCTTCCGGGCGCATAGCTGTGCAGCGGATCTGCAGCGGGCCAGCATTGCCGCATTAACGCTGGGCCAGCTGCTGCAGCGTGACAACGAGCTGCAATGGAATCTTGCATTGGGCGATGACGTACCCCCGCTGACGCGCCGGATGGCGGCCGGTTTGCACCAGGCCCTTGCCATCGCGCTCAACCAGATCGAGGTGTGCGCCGAAGAAATCTACAGCCAAGCCGCGACGGAGGCCGGGGAATGAACGCGCTCGTCATCGCCAACACCCAGATCCGGCAGGACGTGGCGGGCCGGTACTGCCTCAACGATCTGCATCAGGCCAGCGGCGGGGCAAAACGGCATCAACCGGCCAACTGGCTGCGGCTCGACCAAGCGCGCGAACTTGTCTCCGAGGTCGAAAGGGTCGCAGAAAGTGAGGAGGGCCTCCTCAGATCTGAGGAGGCCCCCGTGGCGCAGGTCAACGACGGCTTCGGCAATGGCACCTACGCCATCAAGGAGCTGGTCTATGCCTACGCCATGTGGATCAGCGCCGCCTTCCACCTGCATGTCATCCGGGCCTACGACGCGCTGGTGACCGGGCAGGGCACCGAGCCCGAGCCGCCGCCCATGCCGCTGGCGCCCCAGCACCGCGCCGATGTGCTGGTGTCGGCCAGCCGCAGCTTTGCCGCGCTGGCCCGCACCGGCCGCACCCTGCGCATGGGCCACGCCCGCGCCCTGGCCGCCGCCAACGCCGCCACCCTGCGCGCCACCGGCGTGGACCTCATCGCCGAGCTGGACGCGGCCGACCTGCTGATGGACGCCGGCCCCGCCGCCCTCGGCCACGACGGCAGCGGCGCCGACCTCGCCAAAGTATCCGCCTGGCTGGAAGGCCGCGCCGAAGTCACCACCCGCGAGGTCATCGCCGGCGCCCTCGACGGCAACCCCGACGACCGCAGCCTGCAAATGCGCACCGCCGCCCTCATGCGCACCCTTGGCTGGCGCAACATCCAGGTGCGCCGCGGCCTCGCCCGCCACCGCGTGTACCAGCGGCGGGAGTAGGGCGGGCGGCATCATCCAAGGCATGGCGGCGCGTGCTTCATGTGGGCTCCAAACCCATGTTGCCGATCGCAATACGGAGGTCAGGTTGCCATCCTGTGGATAACTACCGTTCGT
>JADHEF010001409.1_pt1 | contig 14867 bp, 13 predicted proteins | sample 8952391 | NCBI WGS metagenome assembly JADHEF01 (sample SAMN16124439, study PRJNA663245) | bioreactor sludge metagenome | isolation source: sludge (nitrite) | place: India:Bengaluru | collected 2019-02-28
TGCGCCTGTTGCCTCTTTTGTGCCGCCTGCCCATGCAGCAGTCACAGTAATCAATACCAGCAGCACTGCAAGCATTCTGAATAAATAATTTCTTTTCATTTGAATTTACTCTCCTGTATATTTCTTTCAGATATTTCTAGGAATTATCTGATGAGTTTATCATGTATACCGGTTTACTCTCCGGCTTAAAAACCGGGTTCATCGGATTTGCAGACCATTCCACCCATGCCCCGTCATACAGTTTCAGGTTTCTGAAACCTGCGTTGTATAACGCAAGATAGGTCTGCGCACCTCTTATCGATGTCTTGCAGAACATATATACTTCCCTGTCGTAATCAATCTTTTCCCCGAGATACCTAATCCGTATCTGCTGAACTGGTTTGTATGTTCCGTCACTGAAAATATTTTCCCTGTAATCCACAAGCACTGAGCCAGGTATGGTGCCCTCATCCCTGTACTCTTCCGCTGAGCGGGTGTCAAGTATTACCGCATCGCTTCGGGGGCTGTCAACAAGGCTTCTCAAATCATCACGCACTGCAAGCATTTCTGTCCTGTTTTCCGTAATTAGATATTCCCTCATCGCAGATTCAGGAGCTGTCTCAGAAACCGCTTCCCCTGCCTTAAGCATTGCCTTTAATCCTCCGCTCACAACCTTTACATTGTCATTCCCGTAATATTTCAGTGTCCACCAGAGTCTTGCGGAATCCATGTTGTCATTGTCGTCATAGACAACAATCCTCATCGTGTTATCGATTCCCCTGCTTCCCATAACATCTGCAATCTGCCCTGCAGGCGCCAGCATGTTAATGTACGGAGTATTAACAACAATATCGGCACGTGAAATATTCACAGCTTTTTCAATATGCCCGGTAATGTAATCAGAAGTATTTCTGGCATCAACAAGGACTGCGCCTGAATCCGCCATCAGTTTTATTGCTTCAGATGCTGTTATTATTTCCGTATTCTTTTCACCTGGCGGTTTTGGGCCACAGGAAAACAGTATGGAGACTGACAGCACAAGCAATATATATAATCCGTTTTTTAACTTCACACTGCCTCCTGTATCAGACTCTTTATTTTTTTGATTATTGAAGGGTTTGAGCAGTCCATTGATCCGTCAACAACCTCTCCGTTTTTTGTGTAAAAAATAGTCATCGGAGAAGCACTGCAGTCAAGCCTGTCGCAGAGTGACCTTCCCTTATAAATGTCAATTACATTTAGCTTTACCTTGTCGGCAAACTCCTTCTCAATCTCCTGAAGCATTGGAAGAAGCTCCCTGCTGGGGGCATCGATCGCTGAATAGATGTAAATCATTCCGATTTTGTCTTTTTGCATGATCTGGTTTCTGAAAAGCTCTGTTTCAGCTATATACTTTTCAGCCCCAACCCCTGCAACAGCTCCGTCCCCTACAGCTGTTGCGACCTGCTTTAGTTCCTTTTCCCTTACATCTCCGCAGGCAAACACACCCTGAATCTCGGTATGCATTTTCTCATCTGTCAGGATATATCCCTGTTTGTTAAGCTTGAGGATATCCTTAAAAATCTCGGTGTTTGGGAGATAACCAATAAACTCAAAACAAGTATCAACAGGAACAGTCTCAAGATCGCCTGTTTTCAGGTTCTTCAGGATTACCTTATCAAGCCTCTCTTCTCCTTCGAATGAGTTTACAACTGTGTTCCATTTAAACTCCATTTTGGGATTTGAAAGAGCCTGTTCCTTCGCGATCTGGTTGCAGTCCATTTTGCCGGTATCATGTATTACTGATACAATTACCTTTTTCGCGAATTTTGTGAGAAACATCCCTTCTTCAATTGCAGCGTCCCCGCTCCCTATTACCATTACTGTCTTGTCAGTATTCGCGGCAGCATCGCACGTGGCGCAGAAAGATATACCCTTATCAAAAAGGTATTTTTCCTCGTTCAGGGCACCGGTTGTTCTCGGCCTTCCCCCTGTAGCGATTATCACTACCCTGCACTCAAAAATATTCCTGAATGTCTCAACCTCTTTTATCTCGTGCATGAGGTTTACGCTTTTAACATCTGTCAGCTTGAAAACAACTCCGAAGTTCTTTGCCTGCTGGTGAAATTTGTTCATCAGCTCAAGGCCTGTGAGCGCATCAGGGAAACCGGGAAAATTCCCTATTTCATTTGTGTATGTGGCGAGCCCTCCGACAAGGGCTTTTTCAATCAGGAGAGTCTTGAGCCGGGCCCTCCCGCAATAGATCGCGGCAGTAAGCCCCGAAGCTCCCCCTCCGATTATTACAACATCATATCTTTCTCTTGTTTTTTCACGCATATCCTTTCCTTAAGTACCGCATATAGTTACATAAAATATTTAACAAGAAGCTTGCTGCCCACGACCGCACCGATGAAAAGGAACAGGCCGAAAACCCATCCAGAAAGTGACATTGATGCAATGCCGCTGTAGAAAGCCCCTATATTGCAGCCCTGGGCAATACGTGCTCCATAACCCATTAACAGCCCGCCCAGAACTGCTGCGACAACCTGCCTTACAGATTTAATTTTTTTGAATTTAAAGCCTGACGCTATCAGGGTCGCAAACAGCGCTCCTGCGATAATGCCTGCATTTCTCATCGAAGCTGGATCATTAAGAAATCCGCGTGACAGGGTATTTTGAGTTCCTTCGGATGCAAAATAATACCACTTGTCTACAGAACCTCCTGCAAGCCCATAAAGCCATGCTCCCCAGTTCGCGAACGCTCCTGTTACCCCCCAGGGGCTGCCTGTAACAGCAAGAGTCACAATCTGAAAAACTGACAGCAATATCGCGCCGGTCAGGTACGGCCATGCGTCTTTAAGCCAGAGAATATAGTATTCATCCTTTTTTATCTTATCAGTCAGTTTCAATTACTTATCCCTCCGGGGCTTATTTTGTCTTTTCAATTATTACGTCCCATTCTCCGTCGCCTACTTCCTCAATCTCAACATTGTGGCCTTCTGTTCTGGCCCACTCGGGGACATTTTTCATGGCGCAGCTGTGATCAATCTGCACAATCAGCACATCTCCAACCTCAAGTTCTTCCAGTTTTTTCTGTGTCTTTACCAGAGGCACGGGGCAAGCTTCCCCTAAACAATCAAGTTCAACTTCTTTCATTTAAAAGCTCCTTATTAATGAGTTTGTTCTGCTTTTCTCTTGCCCCATTTGTCTGCAGCAATCCATAGAAAAGCTATAATCAGCAATTGTATTACAACAGCCCCAAACCACCCGAAAAGATCAGGCAGGAAGACTGCTTTTCCCCTCATAATCACATTAAGCTGCCACCAGCCGTAATCGTGGGCTGCCCAAAGTGAGCCAACAACAAAAAAGAAAAGAGAGAGTATCTGCATTCCGAACCCTTCTCCAACCCGCATGAGCGTTCCTGATGCACAGCCCCCTGCTATAACCATTCCGATGCCGAACAACAGTCCGCCTGCTGCAGTTGCAAGGCTTACAGGTACAACAAAAGACTGGCCGGGAACAGGCAGCCCGTTTATTAACGCCCCGTACTTGATCGCAGCGAAACCAATTGTTGTTACTGCAAAAGCTGTAAGTACAGCCTTTGTAAGGCTTGTGCTTCCCGTGAGATATGGATCCCTCATGGATGCTGTAAAACAGAATCTGGTTTTTTGAAGCACAAAACCGAAGATATTGCCTGTAACCCAGAAAAAGGCAAGAGTTTTTGAGACAAAGCCCATTGCAACTCCTGAGGCAATAATAAGTACAAGAATTCCAAGACCAGGCATAATCTGGTCTTTTTTTGGCTTTCGGGAAGCAGATCTGCTGCTTCTCCTTATTGCCGAAGTTCCGGCTGTTTCAGACGCAGATACTTCCGCAGTGTTTTTCACTTCATCCACTTTCAGGATCTCCTTTATTCTGAATTATAAAAAAACAGTTTTTTTTGCTCTTTATATATATATCATACTATAATGTTATATATATATTTCTGTATATTAATATATTTATTATATAATATTAAATAATGTTTTGCATAGTCAATATAATTTTATCAATATTGAAGAAGCTTAATATATAACGCGCTGATATTGACTTAAATGACTCCGCCAACTATCATTTTTTATATGGAATTGTTGTCCCCGGCAGGGAGTATTGAAAAGCTCTATTATGCTTATCAGTACGGTGCAGACGCGGCCTATATCGGGCTAAAAAGCTTCTCTCTCAGGGCAAAAGCGGATAACTTTAATTCAGATGAGCACCTTGAAATCAAAAAAATAAAAAAAAATAAAAAGCTGTATGCCGCCCTTAACATCTATTTTCATGACAGGGATATCAGGCAGCTTGAAAAAGAGATTGAGTATATCTCACTTTATCCTGTCGACGCTTTTATCATAAGCGACCCAGGCATTCTCCCTGTTCTCAAAAAACATTTTCCAGGTGCGGAGCTTCATCTGAGCACCCAGGCAAACTGCGTAAATACCAACTCGGCGAAGCTGTACAGGGACCTTGGTTTCACCCGCATAATTCCGGGAAGGGAACTTTCCCTGCGTGAAATCGAAGAGATAAAAAACAATGTCGATAACCTTGAAATAGAGGTTTTTGTTCATGGCGCGATGTGTCTTGCCTATTCAGGGCGGTGTTTCCTGAGCAAATATCTGGCAGGCCGCTCAGCCAACAAGGGGGACTGCGCCCATGCCTGCAGATGGCAATACAGGGTACTGGAAGAATCCGAGAGAGAGGGAGAGTATTTTCCCATTATTGAAGGAGACAATTTCACATCCATTCTTTCCTCAAAAGATATCTGCATGATCGATCATATACACGATCTTAAAAATGCCGGGGTTGACTCACTTAAAATTGAGGGGAGAATGAAATCAATCTATTATACCGCTGTTGTCACAAGGGCCTACCGCAAAATGATTGATGCGGTTGAAGGCGCACAGGTCCAGGGCCTTGAAGACTACAGGAACGAGCTCTTCAAGGTGAGCCACCGCGAGGTGTCCACAGGTTTTTATTTCAGAAGGGATGAAATCGAAATGCCGACCTTTAAATCCTATGAACGGGAATACTCTTTTCTGGGCAGCATCACAGGTGTTATCTCTGCTGATACAGATACGGAAGGAGTTCTTCCTTTTTTAAAACCGGAAGAGGCAAATCTGATTTCAAACATCTATCTCCTTGACGTTAAAAACCAGATAAGGGAATCTGATATGATTGAGTATATTGGCCCTGATTTTCTGTCGCTCGGGGATTCTGATTTTTCACTTTATGATGAAAAAATGAACAGGATTGAAAAAACTGATCATGGGAAAGTGACTTATCTTCAGACAGATAAATTACTCCAGAAAGGATATATTATCAGAAAAAAGGCTGCTCCCTGAAAGAAGCAGCCATGAATAATCAAGTTTTTCATTAACCTCTTTGAGCGCTGTATCAATCAGGAAGAATCCTGACTGCGCCCTTGTCAGCCGATGATGCAAAGAAAGAGTAAATCCTGAGTGATTCAGGTATTTTCCTTTCCCGCAGCGGCTTATAGGCTGATTTTCCCTTCCCCTCTTCCTCTTTCTTTCTTTTTTCAATTACAGCTTTATCAACAGCAAGATTTATCACACGGGCAGGGATATCAATCTCTATTTTATCGCCGTCTTTGACAAGCGCAATCATCCCGCCTGATGCTGCCTCAGGCGATACATGCCCTATGGAAAGGCCGGATGTGCCTCCGGAAAACCTTCCATCCGTAATCAGGGCGCATTCCTTGCCGAGGTGTATTGATTTGATATAAGAGGTCGGATACAGCATCTCCTGCATCCCGGGGCCTCCTTTCGGCCCTTCAAATATGATTACAACAATGTCCCCTGCCTTTATTTTCCCGCCAAGAATCGCGTCACACGCCTGTTCCTGGGAATGGTAAACCCTGGCGCTTCCGGTAAACCTGAAAAGCGAACTGTCAACCCCTGCGGTTTTTATTATGCAACCCTTCTCCGCGATGTTCCCGTAAAGAACTGCAAGACCTCCGTCCTTATGGTAGGCGTTTTCAACATTTCGTACGCATCCTGTCTTCTCATCGAGATCAAGACCGCTGTAAACAGAATTCTGGGATGCAAGGGAAAGGTTGAAAACACCTCCCGGCGCTGCCTTGGCATTCTCAAAAGCCTCGGTAACCGCTTTTCCGCCTGATATGTCATAATCCTCAAGCGTTTTCCCGAGTGAGGGCGAATCAACCCTTTTTACTGAAGTATCTATGAGCCCTGCTCTTGAAAGCTCACCCAGTATCCGCATTATACCGCCTGATCTGTTCACGTCCTCAACATGATAATGGGAGCTGGGAGCAACCTTGCAGATACACGGCACTTTTTTTGAAAGCATATCGATATCTTTCATCGTGAAATCAACCCCTGCCTCGTGAGCGATTGCCAGAAGATGCAGTACAGTGTTTGTCGAACCTCCCATCGCAATATCAAGCGTCATGGAGTTAAGAAATGCCTGTCTTGTCGCAATCGACCTTGGAAGCACTGATTCATCACCCTTGCCGTAATATTTCATCGCGTTTTCCACGATGAGGTGCGCTGCTTTTCTGAACAGTTCCCTGCGCTTCGCATGTGTCGCGACTATTGTGCCATTGCCTGGAAGCGCAAGGCCGAGGGCCTCGTTGAGACAGTTCATTGAGTTGGCCGTAAACATACCTGAGCAGCTCCCGCATGTCGGGCATGCGCTGTTTTCAAGTTCGTCAATATCGCTGTCAGGAACATTCCTGTCAGCACTCATTATCATTGCGTCAATAAGGTCGACCTTTTTGTCCCTGAACTTTCCAGCTTCCATTGGGCCGCCGGAAATGAAAACCGCGGGAATATTCAGCCTCATTGCTGCCATCAGCATGCCGGGAGTAATCTTGTCGCAGTTGCTGATGCATACAAGGGCATCAATCCGGTGAGCGTTGCACATATACTCTACACTGTCCGCAATCAGGTCCCTGGAAGGGAGGGAATAAAGCATTCCGTCGTGCCCCATGGCAATTCCGTCATCAATCGCTATTGTGTTAAACTCTGCCGCGAAACAGCCCTGTTCCTCTATTATCCCTTTTACATACTGGCCGACATCGTGAAGGTGCACATGCCCAGGGACCATCTGGGTAAAGGAATTGGCAATCCCTATTACAGGTTTTCCCATCTGGCTTTTCTTCATTCCGTTTGCGAGCCAGAGGCTTCTTGCCCCTGCCATCCTGCGCTCTTCCATAGTTATGCTGCTTCTTAGTTTGTTTATCATTATTACCGCTCCTTGTAATTTTACTCGCTTATCCGCTGTTTTCAGCGATCACCCGCTGTTCTCAGCATTCATCAGCTGCATTCAGCACTCAGATGCAGCCTTGAAGATCAGGCTGTAAAGCCCTGGGATTTTATCTACGTCAACTGATGAAAAGGCTATGCGGATATATTTCCCTGCTATGGAAATAACGCCGGTAGAATAATCATCAAGAAGGTGTTTTCTCAGTTTTTCCGCATCCTTTCCCAGTACCTCGAATGTCATGAAATATCCGGAATTAAACGGGAGAACACGCAGCGGAACATCTTTCGGAATATCAGCGACAACCTCTTTCACCTTTAGATATCTTTCTTTCATCTTCCGCGCTGCATCATCCTTTTCGCTCTGGTATGTACCGCTTGAAAGGCCCTTTATCAGGAGGTTCTGCGAAATGTTACAGCAACTAGACACTGATGCCCGCACAGCGCCCATCGTTTTCTGCTGAAGCGCCTCAAATTGCTCTTTTGTTATCCCCTTCCCCCCGTAAGTTATAAACCCTGTGCGGAATCCCCATACAAGCTCTTCCTTTGTCGCGCCGTCAATCTTTACCGCCAGTATGTTTTTGTGCAGGCTGCAGAGCCTTGCGAAAAGCGACTCCCGGCAGGTTTCCTCCTCAAAGAAAAGGCCGAAATAGGCATCATCGCAGATAACAACGATTTTAAAATCATCTTCAGCCAATGTATTGAACATGGCGGCAAGTTCGTCAGATTCTTTGACAGAGGGAGAGTATCCTGTCGGATTATTCGGGAAATTAAGAATTACTGAGACCTTTTTGCTTCCTGATGACCTGATTGTTTTTTCAAGAGACTTTATGTTCATTCGTGTACCGTCGAAAAAGGGGAAATTGACAACATAGGCTTCCCTCCGCCCTTCGATAATCAGCTTGTAATTGCCCCAGTACATGTCAGGGACAATCACCTTATCACCCTTGTCAAAAAAAAGGTCTGAGGCAATTGATATTCCATGGGTAAGACCCGCAGTTACAATGGGGAGCGATATAAGCGCGTCACCAATCGATGGATTCTTTTTAAGCATTTCCGCTTTCCAGATTTCCCTGAGCCTGAGTATTCCGGCTGTCGGGGCATAGCTGAAAATCTCTGAAGGCTCAAGCCCGCTTAGGTATTTCATTATGGAAGGCAGATACATCGGCTTGCTTCCGCTTGTGGCCATTCCCACAGTCGCATTGTAGCTTTTTGCTTTTGCGCCTGCCTCGGCAGACTGGGATACAATCCCCCGCGGGAAAAAAAGTCTTTTCCCGAGATCAGAAAGAAGTGCATATATCGTTGTATTTTCAAGTATTGTATTGAGTTCTTTTGCTATGGGTTCCATACAGGCCTCCGGATAAAGAGTTTAGGATATTACAATAATATTCTGACAGATAAACCCTGATTTTTCAATATTTATTATTACAGTATATGAAACATGAAGATAACTTTGATTGCAAAGAATGCAATTGAAGATTGACCACTTCGCATGTAAAATACTATTATTAATTTTGTTTTATGTTTATACAAAGTACTGAATCTTTTATTCAGCTTTAACGGCAGGCATTCTTGATGTATAAAACTGAAATACTTATTATAGGCGCAGGAGTTGTCGGCCTCGCGGTAGCGGAAAGGCTTTCGCGGAAATTCCCTGACACCGTACTTGTGGAGATGGAAAGCTCCTTCGGTCAGCATGCCTCAAGCAGAAACAGTGAAGTAATACACTCAGGAATATATTATAACAACGGGTCGCTTAAGGCCAGTTTGTGCGTTGAAGGGAACAACCTTCTTTACGCTTTTCTTGCAAAAAACAATATAGAACACATCAACTGCGGCAAATACGTTGTGGAGAAAAATTCCGCGACTTTATCATCAAAAACGAGAAAGATTCAGGTTTTGATGGTTTTATCAATCTGATCGGAATTGAATCGCCTGGTCTGACCTCCTGTCTTGCCATCGCTGAGTATGTTGAAAAATTAATTTAGGAGATTTTATGGAACATTTTGGAATTCTGGGACTGCTCCCGCCTGTCCTGGCAATCGCGCTTGCCCTTGTGACAAAGGATGTTATCATTTCGCTTTTTATCGGGATCCTGTCAGGAACACTGATTGTCTGCGGCGGAAACCCGTTCACGGCAATGATGGCCCTTACAGACAGGCTTGCTGATTCACTCGCAGACGGATGGAATATAAGAATATTCCTTTTCTGTGCCCTTCTTGGTGCGCTGGTAGGAATGCTCTCAAAAACAGGCGCTGCTTTTTCCTTCGGCGAATGGGCAGCAAAAAAGCTTAAAACAAAAAAAAGCAGCCTTCTTTTCACATGGTTTTTCGGGCTTATTGTCTTTATTGACGACTACTTTAATTCACTTACGATTGGTGCCGTTATGCGCCCCCTTACAGATAAAACAAACACGTCAAGGGCAAAACTGGCCTACATTCTGGACTCAACCGCGGCGCCTGTCTGCATTATCGCCCCTGTTTCATCATGGGTTGTGTATGTAATGTCGGTCATAAAGGATTCAGATGGTTTTTCAGCACTTGGAATAAGCGAATTCAATTATTTCATACGCCTTATCCCCTATAATTTTTACGCGCTTCTCACCATATTCATGGTTGCTGTAATAGTCATTACTGGAAGGGATTTCGGGCCAATGGCTAAAAGTGAAAGGCTTGCAGCGGAAAAAGGGATCTTTTTCAATGAAAGTAAATATGGGCTCCCTGCCGGAAAAATCGAAGAGGAAATCAAAACAGGAAGCACACGGCCTTTTGATATGCTCTTCCCGATAATTTCGCTGATATTTTTCGCAGTACTTTTTTTCCCTGTGACTACCTGGATATCATCCATCGATGGAGAGATAATAAAAAATTTCAGCGAAGCAGTAAAAGCGATTTCTCTTTCCTCTGCCTTTAATGATACCGATGCATCTGCGGCCCTGATGTATTCTGTCATCTTTACACTTGCAGTAACATATATCTATTATGTCGCGAGAAAACTGCTTACAATCCGTACAGCCGCGTCCGCAATCACGGACGGAATCAAATCAATGGTCCCTGCGCTTATAATACTTGCAATGGCATGGTCAATAGGCTCTCTTATCAAGGGCACTCCTGAAGAAGGAGGACTTGGTCTTTCTGTTTTCCTTTCCGAAGCAGTTGTGGAAGGGGGATTCCCGATATGGCTCCTTCCAGTTGTTGTCTTCCTGATCTCATGCCTTATATCTTTCTCTACAGGAACAAGCTGGGGGACATTCGCCATAATGATCCCTATTGTAATGCCAATCACCATAGCGCTTGCAAAATCAGGGAACATCGCAGGCGAAGCTGCTCTGATGAACGCTACATTTATCCCAATTGGCGCTGTAATAGGAGGAGCAATTTTTGGGGACCATTCCTCCCCCATTTCGGACACAACAATACTTTCATCCACCGGTGCGGCCTGTCCGCATCTTGAGCATGTTTCAACACAGGCTCCCTATGCAATCTTTATCGCGCTGGTTTCCCTTGCCGGATATCTTGCTGCAGGGATTACAGGAAACATCATCGCGGGATTTACTGTCGCGCTGATTCTTTTTTTTACCGGTCTTTTCTGGCTCACAGGAAAAGAAAGGATAAAAAAATAGCAGTTTATCTGATGCCTCTTCATGAAATCACAAGAAGAGGCATCACTTTTGATCAGTCGGGAAATAAACCCTGAAAACAGAGCCGCGGCCTGTTTCGCTTTCTACTTCAACCTTTCCGCCGTGTGTTCTTGCAACATGCTTTACAATCGCAAGTCCAAGTCCGGTTCCCCCAAGCTCCCTGCTTCTGGATTTATCAACCCGGTAAAACCTGTCAAAAATCCTTCCGATACTTTTTTTCGGAATTCCAGGCCCGGAATCGGAAACTGTAATGACAATGTTGTTTTCAGCCTTTGCCGCGTTAACGATTACATCAGTATTGGGATAACTGTACTTGACAGCGTTGTCTATAAGGTTTGATACAGCCTGTTCTGCAAGAATGGGATGCGCATACAGCTCAAGACGCTCATCACACTCAATCACTATTTTCATGTTTTTCTGTTCAGCTAGGTAGGAGCAAGCCGAGGCTGAACTTCCAAGGAGGTCAGTAACAGGTATTTTCTCTTTTTTCAGTTTTACCAGTTCGTCATCTACCCTTGAGAGTGTCAAAAGATCCTCAACAATTTTCTCCAGCCTGACTGCCTGCCTGTTGATAACGGAAAGGAATTTCTTGATATCATTTTCATCTACAACCCTGCCGGCCATGAGTGTTTCCACATATCCTATTATGGAAGTGACAGGCGTCTTAAGCTCATGCGAGACATTGGCCACAAATTCCTTTCTCATTTTTTCAAGACGCTTGATGCCGGAAATATCATTCATTACAAGAAGGGCCCCGTCCTTCTCTTCTCCAAGCTTTTCAATATAAGATACGTGAACAAGGTAATAAAGTTCCTCTTCCTCATTAAAACAGACAATTTCTTCCTGATATTTCCTTGTTCTGATACCATTTTCAACAATCCTTATTATCTGATCGTTCCTGAGTATGCTTTTCAGTTTTCTTGTCTTAAGCACATTATCAGTATCTATAACATCAGTGGCAGAAGGATTGATCTCTCGCACATACATGTTCTCATCAAGCAGTATTACAGGCTCTGTCATGCTGTTAAGCATTGCCTGCAGTTCGTTTCTCTGCGACGTAATGGTGTTGATTTTATCCATCAGCTGTTTTCCCATTATGTTTATTGAATGACCGAGTTCCTGAAGTTCAAGGTTTCCCCCTTCCTTCAGTGATATCGAGAAATCGCCTGCCGCATAGTGTTCTGCAACGTTTTTTACGGAATTGATAAGATTGCTTGTGTTCTTTGCTATAAAATAGGCAAAAACAGACGCAAAGAAAAGAATGATAAAAGTGGATATTGCAAGCCTTATATATATGTTTTTGACCTGCCGTTTTATATCCTCTATTGAGATCGATGTTCTTACTATAAGATTTCGGGTAGGAACAGGGATCGCGGTATAGAACATCTCCTCCCGCATTGTCATGCTGTACCTGACAATTTTCCCGATTGACCCCCGCAGCGCCTGCTGAACTTCCGGACGGTTGAAATGATTTTCCATGATTGACGGGTCGCTGTGCGAATCAGCAAGAACACTCCCGGAATACTGTATCAGGGTAAGACGTATTCTCGTCCCGGCTGAGGCCCTGAACGCGAAATCCTGCGCGTTGTAAAGCGAGATGAACCCCTTTTCGGGAAGCATGTTTACAATAAGACGGCAAATTGATTCCTGTTCATTTTCAGTTTTCTCGTTTATCAGCTCAATAAGCGTCTTTGTTGAAAGAAAGGCAGAGACAAAAATTGAAGCGAAAATGAGAATAAGCTGAATACTGAAGAACTGAAAAAGAAGTGTCCGTTTTCTCATCTGCTCTTTTTTTTATTCCGCCTGGATCCTGTAACCCACGCCCCTTATTGTCTCAATAAAGCGGCCCTGGCTGCCAAGCTTTTTCCTCAGCCCCAGAATCTGTACGTCAACAGAACGCGGTGTGACAGGATAGTTGCCGCCCTTTACCGCATCAATAATCTGGCTCCTTGAAAATACCCAGCCAGGATTGGTAGCGAGAAATTTCAGTATCGCGAATTCTGTTGCAGAAAGGTTGATGAACTCTCCCCTTACATACACTTCATGTCTGGGAAGATCAATTATGATGTCATGTATCTTGAACTGTCTTGGAGCAAGCTGTTCACTGCCGCTCTCACTTTTGCGCCTTATTGCCGCATGAACCCTGGCAATAAGGATTCTTGGACTGAATGGTTTGGTAATGTAATCATCAGCCCCTATTTCAAGACCTGTCACAACATCCGCATCCTCTGATCTTGCTGTCAGCATTATTATGGGAATATCACGTGTTGCCACATTTTTTTTGAGGTATCTGCATACCTCAAACCCGTCAATACCCGGAAGCATTACGTCAAGAATAATGATGTCAGGGTACTCCCTCTCGGCAATTTCAATAGCCTCTTCGCCGTTTTTAGCCTTGAAAACATCCATACTGCTCATTTCAAGGTTAAAAGCAATAAGCTCCCTGATATCATCCTCATCCTCAACAACAAGGAGTTTCTGTTTTTTGTTCATACCTAACCTATAACATAATTTCTAATGTGCATCCACCTTGAAAAACGATATTTCATCAACAAGCTTTTCTGCCTGGGATGATAACTCTTCCGCCATGGATGAAAGCTCTTCGGATGAAGAAGCATTCTGCTGTATTACAGTGTCAAGCTGCATTACTGCGTTATTTATCTGTTCAGCCCCCTTGGACTGTTCGGAGCTTGAAGAAGTTATTTCCTGGACCAGTACCGATGTTTTTCTTATGTCAGGTACAAGAATGTCAATCAGTTCCCCCGCCCTCTGCGCTGTCTTGAGGCTCTCGGAAACTATGTTTATTATTTCATTTGCCGCTTTCTGGCTGTTTTCTGCCAGTTTTCTGACTTCCTGTGCTACAACGGCAAACCCGCTTCCTGCAGATCCGGCCCTTGCCGCTTCAATAGCTGCGTTAAGCGCCAGCATATTGGTATTTCTTGCTATATCACCGATTATCTCAATCCTGTCAGATATGTTCTTCATGGCGTCTACTGTCTCCCGGACAGCCTTCAGGCTGTATTCAGCGTTATCTGATGATTTTACCGCCAGATCTTTAAGCGTGTTCGCGTTGTCGGCATTCTGCTGTATATTGGCATATAACTGCTCAATACTGCTTGAAACCTCCTCTGTTCCGCTTGCCTGCTCCGAAGCGCCTGAACTTATCGACTGGGAAGAATCTGATATTTCCTTGCTTCCGGTTGAAACAATGTCAGCCACATTTTTAAGGTTTTTGGTTACTTCCGTAAGCTTTTCAACCATTGTGTTAATCGAATCTGAAAGCTCTCCAATTTCGTCATTCACCTTAATTTTCTGTGAAATCCGGAGGTCCCCGGTAGAGATGGTCTTTGCCGTCTTTGAAAGATGAACAATTGGCCTTGCCATGGTATTACCGACATAAAACGATACTACTGCGGTGATTACAAGCATGATCGCAATAATTATGAATATTATTGTCACGCTTTTTCCAATCTCATCAGAGAGTTTTTTTGTCTCTGCGGCAATTTTAAGGTCAATATCATCAGTATAGTTTCCCGTGCCTATTATCCATTTATAGGGCTCGAAAAGCTGCGAATAGCTTCTTTTTGGTGATGGTTCGGCTTCTCCCGATTTCGGGAACCAGTAATCCGTATACCCTCCGCCCGCCAATGCCGCTTTTATGATATTTTCAATATATGGGACTCCGTTAGAATCAAGCTCTTTTATCATGTTTGTCCCTTCCCTGGCACCGCCTAGTAGAGCGACAACATCCCCGTTTTCCCTGAACGCAAAAAAGTAGCCGTCAGATCCATATCTGATTTTTCTCAGGACAGATGAGGCAATCTCCATTGAATTTTCCCTGCTGATCCCTTCCTCTTTCATTTTTTCGTCAATTCCGGTCAGTTTTGACAACAGTACCATCAATGAGATTCAGTCTGTTTTGACAATGCTGACCGGAATTGATGGTACTGTTGTCAAAACTGGCTCTCAGTTCATGATCAAGCGCTCCCGAT
>JADHEF010001421.1_pt1 | contig 14847 bp, 14 predicted proteins | sample 8952391 | NCBI WGS metagenome assembly JADHEF01 (sample SAMN16124439, study PRJNA663245) | bioreactor sludge metagenome | isolation source: sludge (nitrite) | place: India:Bengaluru | collected 2019-02-28
GCCCCGCGGCTCACTTATCTGCCGTCAGGCCAACTCAAGTCCGACAGGCTGCTAGTGGCGCTGCAGCAGGTGGACGAGGCGCAGCGCCAGGCGGTGCTCGACGAGTGGGCGGCACGCTGCCGCAACAGCGCGGTGCGCAACCCGGCCGGCTACCTGTTCGGCATCATCCAGAAGGCGATCCGAGGAGAGTTCAAGGCCTGGGCCGGAGAAAGTGCATCGGCACCGCCAGCGCCCCCACCACCTACGCCATCGTCACCGCCGACATCTCGTGCCACTGACCCTGAGGTGGCACGTGCCTACCTGGCGCGGCTGCGGTCGACCCTGCGCGACCCTTGAGCGATCCGGCTATCCCCTGGGGATAGACCGAACAGGCAGCCTTTCGCCGGTTGCCAGCCGCTCATCCCGATCATCACCTTCAGCAGGGCTATCCCCAGGGGATGGCTGGTACAGACAGCCTTCCAATGACGGACAAACAGACAAACCGGGCGCGCGTTGGGTGCGGTTTGTTGACTGACGGCCTTCCGGCTGGACCCGATGCTGGCGACTCGTTCATTCACCGCGAGTCGTCCCCATGGCCAACGAACCCCTGCAACTGAATCTCGGATCGCTGCGCAGCGCGATGTCGCTGACGCTGCACACCCACCACGCATCGCGCATCTGGCATGGCCGCGCGCCGGCCGAGGGGCGTCCCGGCATCATCGGCCTCAACGGCTACATCAGCGTGATGAACAAGATGAAGCGCGGCGCCGAACAGGACGATCCCTACTCGGACTGGTGGATGCTGCGCATCGAAGACAAGCTCACGCAGACCAAGGCCAGCCTGCAGGCGCTGCGCGAACAGGTGGACCAGGCGCTGGCTGACGTGCCGCCCGCGCTGTCCCTGGGCGAGAACATGAACGTGCAGCCGGTGAAGCTGCCGCTGTTCGTCAACGCGCAGCTCGGCTTCATGGCGGTGTACCTGCTGGCCGACTACGACGACCTTGCACGCAAACTGATCCTGGCCCACCACACGGCACTGATCGACCGCAGCACGCTGGAGCGCTGGCTCAATGACGGCGCGCATGCGCTGCGCAGCCTGTTTTCCCTGGCGCAGCAGTACCGCTATTCCGGCACGACGCGCGACGACTTCGCGGCGAAGAACGCCGTGGCGCGGGCGGCGCTGGAGAAGTTCGGCGAGTTGCCGCAGGACGTGCTCGAAGGCACGCGCCGTTCACGCTTTGCGCCACCCATCGCACGGCGGGGGAGTCGGCCCGAGGCATCGGTCGCTGATGCTTTGGAGTCAGGTATTGCCGATGGCGCAGGTGACGCCGCGAGGCAAGACGATGAAGGCGCCAACGCATGACGGCACCTTCTTCTTCCGGCCGCCCAGCGCGCTTCACTCCACTGGCACAGGCAGACTTCCAGCGGCTGGAACACGCAGGCTACCTAAAAGGCCTTTTACAGCCTTTTAAAGGTAAGGGGAGTCTGGAGACCTGGGCCAGCCAGTGCATGGCGCTGCGCGACGAGTTGATCACCCTGGCACAACGGCAGGTGCTCCCGCAGGCGCGAGCATATCCCTTCAATCTTCTTGATGTGCAACTGGCCCAGCAGACGACTGGTGCAGGGACAACCTTTCTGCGCTGGCGCAACCTCGACCGCTCGTCCATGGGCGTGGCCTTGTGGGAGTCGCTGCTCGATCGCTCCTCGACACCGGCCTCGCTGATCGACGATCTGTATGCAATGGAACTGCAGCGCATCGCGCTGAACATGCAGATCAGCCTGACCCATAGCATCGCCCGCCTTGCCCTGGAATGCGCCAGCCGGATGGCCCAAGCCGAGGTGATTTATCTGCGGCGTGCCCACGGGCATATCGCGTCCGTTTCCACTACCCCCAAGGAGTCAACATGAGCACACACTTCGTCGGCGAGGGCAACATCGGTTCCGCGCCGGAGTACCGCGAATTCCCCAATGGCAACGACGACCCGCGCCGGCTGCTGCGCCTGAACGTCTATTTCGACAATCCCATCCCGAAGAAGGATGGCGAATATGAGGACCGCGGCGGTTTCTGGGCACCGGTAGAGCTGTGGCATCGCGATGCCGAGCGCTGGCAGTCGCTGTACCAGAAGGGTATGCGCGTGCTGGTCGAAGGCCGCACTGTGCGCGGCGAATGGGAAGACGCCGACGACAACGAGCGCGTCACCTTCAAGATTGAGGCCCGGCGCGTCGGCATCCTGCCATACCGGATCGAGGCGGTGACGCTCGGCGCCAAGCCCGCCGGGGGCCAGTGACCGAGCATCGAGGGCGGCTGTAGCAACCGTCAGACGCCCGCCTTGCACCAGTGGGCTATCCCCTGGGGATAGTTCCACTGCGGTCCACAGAGTTCCAGGCAGCCCTCCCGACACGAATCTCCCGCCCCTCCTACCGCTGCGATCTGTGCATGCCGCTGCGGCAACCATTCCCCAGCCGATCACAATTCGGTGTCCATGCCGTCCGGCTTCCTTGCTGCTGGTCTCATCTGGCCCAGCCATGCTGTTGTCCATCCGATGAACTGCACATTCCCGAGGAGGCTTCAACATGCGCGTGTTCCTATGCGAGAAGCCTTCGCAAGGCAAGGACATCGCCCGCGTGCTGGGGGCCGGCCAGCGTGGTTCCGGCTGCTACAGCGGCGCAGGTATCGTCGTGACCTGGTGCATCGGTCATCTGATCGAAGCGGTTCCGCCCGAGGGCTATGACGAGCGCTACAAGCGCTGGGCCATCGAGCACCTGCCCATCATTCCCGAGCGCTGGCACGTCGAGCCCAAGGCGGCGACCGCCGCGCAGTTCAAGATCGTCAAGCAGCTCGTCGGCCAGGCCGGCGAGCTGGTGATCGCCACCGATGCCGACCGCGAAGGCGAGATGATCGCCCGCGAGATCATCGAGTTGTGCGGCTACCGCGGGCCGATCCAGCGCCTGTGGCTGTCGGCGCTCAACGATGCGTCGATCCGCAAGGCGCTGGGCGCGCTGAAGCCGTCGGCCGAGACGCTGCCGCTGTACTACTCGGCCCTGGCCCGCTCGCGTGCCGACTGGCTGATCGGCATGAACCTGAGCCGGCTGTTCACGTTGCTCGGACGCCAGGCTGGCTACACCGGCGTGCTGTCGGTAGGCCGGGTGCAGACGCCGACGCTAAAGCTGGTGGTGGATCGCGACCGCGAGATCGCAAGTTTCGTCTCCGTACCGTTCTGGGCCGTCGAGGTCACGCTGTCTCATGCCGGCCAATCGTTCACGGCGAGCTGGACGCCGCCGCAGGGTTGTACCGACGACGCCGGCCGCTGCCTACAGCAGCCGGTCGCCCAGCAGGCCGCGGAACGCATGCGTGCCGCCGGCAGCGCCCAGGTGGTATCGGTCGAGACGGAGCGCGTGCGCGAAGGTCCGCCGCTGCCGTTCGACCTGGGCACGCTGCAGGAGGTGTGTTCCAAGCAGTTGGGCCTGGACGTGCAGGAGACGTTGGACATCGCCCAGGCGCTGTACGAGACGCACAAGGCGACGACCTATCCACGCTCGGATTCCGGCTACCTGCCCGAAAGCATGCTGGCCGAGGTGCCGACCGTTCTCGACAGCCTGGTCAAGACCGATCCCGGCCTGCGCCCGTTGATTGACCGCCTGGACCCGACCCAGCGCTCGCGCGCCTGGAACGACGGCAAGATCACGGCGCACCACGGCATCATCCCAACGCTGGAGCCCGCCAACCTGTCGGCCATGAATGAGAAGGAACTGGCGGTCTATCGACTGATCCGCGCGCATTACCTGGCGCAGTTCCTGCCCCACCACGAGTTCGATCGGACGGTAGCGCAGCTCGCGTGCGGCGGGCAGTCACTGCTGGCCGTGGGCAAGCAGATCGCCGTGGTCGGCTGGCGCCAGGTGCTGGCGGCGCCGGAGGAAGGCGACGCGGATGGCGACGACGCCCAGCGCAGCCAGGTGCTGCCGGCGCTGCGAGCCGGCTTGTCCTGCCAGGTCGGTTCAGTCGAACTGAAGGCGCTCAAGACCCTGCCGCCCAAGCCCTACACGCAGGGCGAACTGGTCAAGGCCATGAAGGGCGTCGCCAAGCTCGTCACCGACCCGCGTTTGAAGCAGAAGCTCAAGGACACGACAGGCATCGGCACCGAAGCGACGCGCGCCAACATCATCGGCGGCCTGCTCGGCCGCGGCTATCTGCTGAAGAAGGGCCGTGCCATCCGTGCCTCGGATGCCGCCTTCACCTTGATTGACACCGTGCCGGCCGCCATTGCCGATCCGGGCACGACGGCGGTCTGGGAGCAGGCGCTGGACATGATCGAAGCCGGCCAGATGACGCTGGACACCTTCATCGCCAAGCAATCCGCCTGGGTGGCCCAGCTCGTTCAGCAGTACAGAGGCGCAACGCTCGCCATCAAGCTGCCGCCTTCGCCATCCTGTCCGCAGTGCGGCGCGCCGATGCGCCAGCGCACCGGCAAGAACGGCGCTTTCTGGTCGTGCAGCCGCTACCCGGATTGCAAGGGAACGCAACCGGTCGATACCTCGATAGGCAAGCGCGGTGCGCCGCGCAAGCAGCGGGCTTCCCGCAATGCGTCCTGACGCCGACGAATCCCCGCGCCACGCCGGCCGTTTCCAACGGCGGGGCCAACCTCCCGCGTCTCGCGGGACTCCCCAGCACACGCATCCTTCTGCAACGGTGTGCGCGTCTCGCTGCCCCGCGACGGGTCCGCGAGACGAGAAGGTCGCTCCTCCGCGAATCGCCTCTGCCGCGATTCCATTGATCGAAGTGCTCCCGTTGATGACGAGGGGTCTCCTGACGCCTGGCAGGCTTGTGCCGCTGCGAGCCGTTAGGAGACCCCTCGGGTCGACGGTATTCGGTGCCGGTGCCCGCCGGCGGAACAACGGGCTCCCTTTGTGCGCGGATGTGTGCCTAAGGATGCCGACCCCAGCCACGACACGGGTCGGGTGCGATTGCTGACGCAGCGAGCGGCTTTGACGACGGCCGGGACTGCCACAGCCCACAGGTGGTTTCTCTCTTCTCCGGCTGAAGGCTCAAGGGCCTTCGGCCTACTGGTCTTTGTTTGATCCTGATCGGTGTCGCGCAGCCTCAAAGCCCTCAAAGCGGCCCTTGTGCAATGCGCATTCCTCGAAGACGCCAGTGATGCGTCGCCTCCATTCTGCAGTCATGCGCTGCTGACAGCCGTCAGCACCATGCCCTGGCAGCTCCGGTCTTCAAGGCTGCAACGCGGTTCGCCGCGTGGATCGAACCAGTCCGCCTCGCATCGCCCATTGCGGACGAGCGTCTTCACGACGCCCGATGCCATTCGTGTTCAACCCTTCGGGAGGTATCCGCTCCCGTCTGGGTGTTGGGCTCCCGGTCCTTCAACCAGGAGAGCCCCATGTTCCTTGCATTCGCATCGACGCTCCCGAGTGCCGCACTGGCCCGTGCCGAAGCCATTGGCTATCTGGCCCTGGCCTACACCGGCAAGCGCCTGCCTCTGCAAGTGCGCCACAGCGCCGCCGGCCACTACATCGGCACCACCGACGAAGACGGCCCGGTGTCCCGAGAGTCCGTCGAGTACTTCCGTTCGCAGCACGCCGCCGACCACGCCCTGACAACAGGCCGCTGGCAGCAACGCATCCACCCCTGACTTCCACTTACCAGGAGCCATGTCATGAACCAGTCTTTGTCCCAAGACGTATTTGATCAGATCGCCGCGGAAGAACGGCATTTCGCCGAAGCGCCGCTGGCCTTCTTCGAAGCGTGGAAGCGCGGTGCGGAAATCGCCGGCCCCGAGTGGTTCGGTGACGGCACGCCCGAAGGCCTGCAGCGCGCCACCAGCAAGTGGGATCTGCGCCCCAAGGTGCTGTTGCTCAACGACGCCCTGGATGTCCTCAGCGGCGGCCAGCGCATGTTCCTGTCCGCGATGGTGAGCTTCTACAACGCCCGCGAAGGCGGCGCGATGCTCAAGCGTTGCGGATTCGAGGGGCTTTCCGATCTGGGAGGCCTCGATCTGGAACGCCGCAAGGTCATTGCCGATCTCGCGCTGAACTACAGCGGTTGGTGAACCCAATCCGCTTGTTCGCCACCCGTTCCATTTTTAACCCATGAGGGACATGCGCCTCTATGCGAGGCCGTGTCCCTCCTTGTTCTCGACATCTCTTCAACCACCCACTGGGGCTTGCTCCCCAGCCGGGGAATGGGCTCCACTTCCTCTTATGGAGAAAACCCATGTCCCCTGATTCCAACCCATTCCTCCGTGGCTACCACAACCTGCGCATCGAGCGCACCTTGTGTATCACCTACGAGGACGACTGTCCGCCGGTCTGGCGCCCACTGCATCCCAGCCAAGGACATCTGCCGGACGACCAGGTCGCGCTCTTCCCCTGCGTCTTCAGCAATGACTTCGCCCTGATCACCGAAGGCCAGGACATTCCCGAAGACCTGGAGGTCCAATGCCAGACCGAAGGCGTGGTGCGCACCGTGGTCTACGCCGTCAGCGGCGATGACTTTGGCCAGCCCGTGCACGTCGGCGACACCTATTCGGAGGAAGCCGCGCGGGAAGTCGTGCGGCGACTGAGCTTCGAGACAGGCTTCTACAGCCGGTGCTGGGAGATCAGCAGTGCCCATCTCACCGCCGACGCAGGCCGATTTCTCGCAGATCTGGCGGACATCGCCACACCGAGCGGTTTTCTGTTCGTCGCCTTCCGCATCCCGTACAGCCCCGCGATCGGCGTGAAGCTGATCGCCACCCCCTGGACGGATGCGAACCTGCAGCATGTCGAGGGCATCTCCGCCGAGCAGTTACAGCAGGAACACCGAACCAAGGGCATGCCGGAGCCCCTCGTGGAGGTACTGCACCTGGCTGCGCTCGCCGACGTTCGCATGCTGGTGTTCGATGCCGATGCGCCGGTGCTGGACGGATTGCCCTTGTACGACGACGAGTAGTCCCTTGCGAGCCCCCATGCGGGGCTCTTCCTTTTCATGGAAGGCGGTGGCGACAGGTTGCCGATTCCAGGACGACGTATGCCCAAGCCTGCCGCACGCTTCCCGCATGTTCGCTGGCGTTGCCGGCAGCATGCCCAGGCAGTCGAGACCTTCGAGACTGCGGTGCGGTTCGCCGCGCTGGTTGTTTTTTCACCGGACGCATGCCGTGTCCTTCCACCTCACCCTCAAGGGACATACCTCCCTTGCGGGCGGGAGTCCCTTGGTTGCCACAAGGAGTCTCCCATGGATACCCAAGCCATCCGCGCACAGATGCCGACGCTCGTTCGCGGCCACGTGCCTTCCAACGTCCGCAGCTTCAAGTTCAACGTCTTCGACGGCCAGCCCAAGGTTTCGACGCTGGGCTTCCACATCGATCCCAAGCCCTTCGAGGGCAAGGTCATCGCCACCACCGACGAGGCCATCGTCGTCAAGACGGGGCGCGCCGAGTTCGCGGTGCTCGACCGGGCGCTCGTGACCGAGGTGCCCGACGAGGGCGTCAAGGTGCAGGTCGAACCCTACGCCCGACGCCGCTTCGACGGCCTGCGCGCCGACACGCCGGAGGAAGAAACCGCATTCACTTCCGACGGCAAGCCGTACACGGTGCAGCGGTTCGTGCTCGGTTCAGCACCGGCGAAGCTGCCGATTCCCGAGCCCCGCTGCCCCGAGTTGCAGGAGCTGATCCAGCAGATGGAACAGTTGCCCGCGCCCGACGGCTTCCGGCGCATCACCCACCTGCTGGTGGATGCCGGTGCGCGGGACTTCACCTGGGTCGATCCGCTTCCCAAGGACATCATCGCGACGCCACCGGCCATCGGTTTCACGGTGGCCACGGCGAAATTCCAGGGACGCGTCACCGTGCTGTACGAGCGCGGGCTCGATCTGTACGCGGTGGAGTTGCACCGAGATGGCGAGCTGGTCGAGCGGGTCGATGAGGTGTTCTTCGGCACCCTCGGAGAGACGCTGGAACGGCTGATCGACGACGGGAACTGGCGGCGCATCCGTGTGCAATGCCTGTCAGGCCGCAAGCCTGTTCGGCACTGACCTCCACGCAGCCTCCCGTCCTCGCGGCGGGAGGTCCTTCAGTCCTCATCTATGTCTGTTCGATTCAAAGGCACCGCCCCTCCAATACTGCGGGCAAAGCGGTGGCCCCCCTGGACAGATTCCTCGTCGCCTTCAATGCCTGGGTCTGCCAAGCTTGGCATCATGTTCCGCTGACTCCGTCAGCAACATGCCCAGGTAGCCACGATCCTCAAGACTACGGCGCGGTTCCGGCCGCGTTGATCATTCCAGTTCGCACCGGCATCCATGCGCGAACGCCCATCGGTTTCCGATGGCGATGCCTCCTAGCTGTTCCATCAACCCACGCGGGGGTTCCACACCTTCCCCGCCTGGGTCGGGTGTGTCTCCGCCTCTTTGTTCTTCAGGAGATTCACCATGACCAATTCCATCGAAAAGTCCTACTTCGACCTGCACATCACCGGCCTCGGGTACCTCAATCGCATCCGCGAAGTGAAGCCCAAGAAAGGCGATGCGTTCCTTGCCTGCGACATCGCGGCCCTGAACGGTCCCAGCGATGACGTCTCGTATGTGCGCTTCGACACGCGCGTATCGGGTTCGGAAGCGCAGCACCTGGTGCGCCGCTGCATTCAGGCGGTCGACGCCGAGAAGAAGGTGATGATCGGCTTCCGCCTAGGCGACCTGTGGACCGACACCTTCACCTACTCCAAGGGGAAGCGTGCCGGTGAACAGGGGGTGAGCCTCAAGGCCCGCCTGCTGTTCGTCAGTTGGATCAAGGTCGACGGCAAACTCGTCTACAAGGCGGAGCCCAAGCCGACCGAGACCGACGAGCGCACTCCGGAAGTCCCTGTGACGACCGACGTGCCCGCCGCGCAGCAAGCTCCAACACCTGAGCCTTCCAAGCCCGCCGCGGATGCTGCTGACGACGACGCTGCCGATGCTTCTGCATTGGCCGTTGCCGAGTCGTTCTGATCCACAAGGCCCCTCTGCCGGGGCCTTGTCTTCTCATCGTCAGCAGGAGACCTTCATGATCACCATCCCCGGCCAACTGGCCATCAAGACCATCCACGGCCGCAACGGCGATTTCAACGTCGGCCGCCTCGCGACCTCCATCGGCGAGTTCGTCGTGAAGAACGCCGAACTCGATCAGTACGCCGAAGGCAAGTACGAGGGCGATTTCGTCATCGCCGAGATCCGCCCCTCCACGTACAGCGCCAACGGCCGCATGGTCATCGAAATCCGCGCCCTCCTGGGCGGGATGACGCTGTCCAACATCGACGCCCTGAGCCGCGACGAGGCCCGCCGGCTGAGTCCGCACGAGGTCGATCCGATCGACGAGGAAACCCAAGCGCCCGCGCCGGACACGACGAAGGCCACGGCCAAGTCGAAGTCGCGTTCCTCGCGCGATCCCCTGGTCGACACCACACCGTTCGGCAGTGAGCCGGCCGCAGCGGCATCTGAGGCTTCGGCCGACGATGCAGCACTGTTCGGCGCACTCTGGCCGCTGGGCGATGTCGTCAAACTCGACGCCACCGTCGATCGCCGCGTCCTGCGTCAGCAGCGCGACCGTCTCGGTGTGTTGGGCTACGAGTTCGCTCCGCTGTCCCAGGACTGGCATCTCGCCAAGGCCTGATTCCTACCGCCGCGCCAGCGGCGTTCCACCACCCGCCGGGGTTCCTCCCCGGTGGGGCGGGGCTCCGGTCTCTTATCCAAGGAGATCGTCATGCAACTCGCATCCCGCTTCGCTTATCGCTCCCCGGTGCTGCGGTCGAATCAGCCGCTGTCGGATGACCAGATTCGCACCGTCGCGCCCTCCATCTTCGCGGACACCCCGCACGAGAGCCGCTCCGAGCGGTACAGCTACATTCCCACGGCGGCTGTGCTGACCGAACTGCGCAAGGAAGGCTTCCAGCCGTTCATGGTGTGCCAGACCCGCGTGCGTCAGGAGGACCGCCGCGACTACACCAAGCACATGCTGCGCCTTCGCCATGCGAGCCAGATCAACGGTGCCGAGGCGAACGAGATCATCCTGCTCAATTCGCACGACGGCACCAGCAGCTACCAGATGCTGGCAGGAATGTTCCGCTTCGTCTGTCAGAACGGCCTGGTGTGCGGCGACACGTTCGCCGACGTGCGCGTGCCTCACAAGGGCAACGTCACCGATCACGTTATCGAGGGTGCCTACGAGGTGCTGCATGGGTTCGAGCAGGTGCAGGACTCGCGCGACGCCATGCGTGCCATCACGCTCGACGACGGCGAGGCCGAGGTCTTCGCCAGATCGGCATTGGTCCTCAAGTACGACGAACCTGGCAAGACCCTGCCGATCACGGAAAGCCAGATCCTGCAGCCGCGTCGCTTCGATGACAACCATGCGGACTTGTGGTCCACGTTCAACCGGGTCCAGGAGAACCTCGTCAAAGGCGGCCTGACCGGCCGCAGTGCCAACGGGCGCCAGCAGCGCACACGGCCTGTCCAGGGCATCGACCAGAACGTCCGGCTCAACCGGGCACTCTGGCTGCTCGCGGAAGGCCTGCGCAAGCTGAAAGCCTGACCCCCAAGCGGATCGTGCCCATCGCGGCATGGTCCGCTTTTCTTTTTCGAAGGGTCCACATGGATGAAGGCCGACCAAAGTGAGCAGTGCGCGCAGCGGTTTGTCGCTCACGTCCCGCTCGGTTATGAAGCAGACTATGCCCATGTCCGTCGGCGATGCCGACAACATGCCCAGGTAGCCAAGACCTTCAAGGCCACGGTGCGTTGCGATGCACAGGTCCTTCTCTTCGCCAAGCCGTTTCCGGCGCTTTCTTCCACCCATTGGGGCAGCGACTGCCCCGGCGGGCCGTGCTGTCTCCGATTCCTTCGAGGACAACACCATGCCTGCCACCCATTCTTCCAAGACGCTGTACCGCATCGACGAATGCCCCGACCTGATGGCCGACGGCTGCGTAGGTGACGAGAACGGCAACCTCGTCTTTCTCTCGATCTGGGCGCGCGACACCGCCGTCCTGGAGTTCCTGGCTCGCCTGACTCTCGGGCGCGACGAGCAGGGGCTGGACCAGTTCCATGTCATCACCGAACAGGGCGCGAGCATCCCGGTTTTCGTCGGCAACGTCGAGAACCTGGAGAAGCGCATCACCCGCGCCTACCGCCGCACGCTGTTCGGCGCGCTGACCAACGTGTGGCTGTTCGACCGTCGCGCCGTGAAGCCCGACAAGGCCAACGCCAGCGCGGTTGCACTGCTGCCGCGCGAGTCCGCACACCGGCTCGACCGGCTGTGGTTACTGGTGCGGGATACCTGCCCGCTGCCGCTGCTCGATCACTGGCGCGACAACGTGCTGGAGCTGTTGCAGGCGCGGTCGATGTTGAGCCGTCTTCCATTCGCCCTCGGGCCATTGGAAGGCCATCGGCTCGCCATCGATGTTCCGGCACTGACCCAAGCGCTGGGCGGACTGATCCGCAGAAACGTGCTCACCACGGCCGCCATCGGGCACCCGAACACCTCCGACCTACCGATCGAAGCGGTGGCCTGAGGTCTCCGTACCGGACATGCACGCTCGCATGTCCGCTTCCTTTCATCGTCATGCCCCAGGAGATTCCCATGGCACTCATGTTTCCGCGGCTCGCCCGCAATTTCGTCAAGAACGGGTACTTCCCCACGGATGAACCCACGCTCGAAAGAGCGCTCGCCGCACTGGCGCCCAGCGACGGGCCGATGTGCATACTCGATCCCTGCGCCGGCGAAGGCGTGGCGATCGCCGAAGCCGCCCACGTCCTCGGGCGCGAGCAGGTCAAGGCGTTCGCCGTCGAGTACGACGCCGAACGGGCGGCCCACGCACGCCGACTCGTCGATCGATGCATTCACGGCGACCTGATGGACACGCTGATCTCACGCCAGACCTTTGGCCTGCTGTGGCTCAATCCACCGTATGGCGACCTATCCAAGGACGCCAACGGCAACATCGGCTATCAGGGCCAGGGCCGCGCCAGGTTGGAAAAGCTGTTCTACCAGCGCGCGCTGCCGCTGCTGCAGTATGGCGGCGTGCTGGTCTTCATCGTGCCGTCCTACGTGCTCGACGCTGAGCTGGTCGGATGGCTGACGCGCCACTTCGCCGACCTGCGCATCTACCGTGCGGTGGAGACGCAGTTCAAGCAGGTGGTGATCTTCGGCCGCCGGGTTCGCCAGCGCGACCAGGCCTCGGAGTTGGTCAAGGCCGTGCGCGGTCTGCTGCTGCAGATCGGGCAGGGCGACGCCGAACCCGAGGAACTGCCGCTGGAATGGCCGTTCCTACCGTACTCGGTTCCCATCAGCCCGGCCGAACCGGAGCACTTCTATCGCGTGACGATGGAACCCGAACAGTTCGCCGACGAGGTCGGCCGGCTGCAAGGGCTCTGGCCGGCGCTCGAGACGCACCTGGGCGCCGCGCAGCAGTCGCTGCGACCGCCGGCGCGGGCCTTATCGCACTGGCATCTCGCCCTGGCCTTGGCCGCGGGCGCGATCTCCGGCGTGGTGAGATCCAGGACCGGGCGTGTGCTCGTCGTCAAAGGTGATACCCACAAGGAGAAGACCCTCCAGACGGAATACACCGAACGCGACGACGGCTCCGTGGCCGAGACGCGCATCCTCACCGACAAGTTCGTGCCGGTCATCCGCGCCTGGGATATGACGCCAGGTTCCCCGACACGGGGCGAGGTGCTGACCATCCGCTGATTGTTGTTCCCTGACGGTTCGCCGTCGCCTTCATCCACCCATCGGGGCCATTTCGCCCCGATGGGGTGCCGTGGCCCGCTTTTCCCAAAGGAGAAACCACCATGGCACTCGCAGTCCTCAACCTCGCGTCACAAGCACGTTTCTCGCCCGGGCAGGTGGTCATGACTATCGGCGTCGATGAACTGGTCCAGCAGGGCCGGCTCAATCCCACGCCGTACCTACGCCGCCATCTTCATGGCGACTGGGGCGACCTGAGCGACGACGATCGGCGACTGAACGACGCCGCGCTGAAGTCCGGTGAGGATCGTCTGTTCTCGTCCTACCAGGTCACGCCCGACCTGAAGCTCTGGATCATCACCGAATGGGATCGCAGCGTCACCACGCTGCTGCTGCCCAGCGAATACTGATCCGCATCCAGCGGTGTCGCGCCGCTTCTTTCTTCCCACCCAGGGGCATGTCACCGCCCCGTGAGGGAGGTGCATGCCCCACTTCTTTGGAGCATCACCATGTCCCTCGATCTTGAAACCGTTCCCGAAACCGCTGCGCAGGGCGACCTGCTCGAAGCGGCCGCTTCACCGCTCACCCTCAGCCTGCAGGACTTCGTGTCCGATTTCGGCGACGAACTGCTGGACTCCCTCAACCGCGCCAACCCGCCGGTCTACACCGACCAGCCGCGGGCGCATCGGCAGATCGTCCTCGCCAGCCTCAAGCGCAAGCTGTTCCAGGCGCAAGCCGATGTGGTCCATGCCGTCACCGAGCTGCTGGTCGACCGCGGCGAACGCGCCGCGATCGTCAATGGCGAGATGGGATGCGGCAAAACGACAGTCGGCATCGCCACGGCTGCTGTGCTCAACGCCGAAGGCTACCGCCGTACCCTGGTGCTCTCGCCACCCCACCTGGTCTACAAGTGGCGGCGCGAAATCCAGGAGACGGTGGCTGGCGCCAAGGTCTGGGTGCTCAACGGCCCGGACACCTTGCTCAAGCTCATCAAGCTGCGCGAGCAGTTGGGCGTACCGGCAGGCGGTCAGGAGTTTTTCGTCCTGGGCCGCGTGCGGATGCGGATGGGGTTCCACTGGAAGCCCGTCTTCACCCGCCACCGCACCCGCCACGGCGACGTGGCGGCCTGCCCGGACTGCGGCCATGTCATCACCGACCTCGACGGCGAGCCGGTCAATCCGGTCGAGCTGGAAGCCGAGGAGTACCGCAGGAAGTGCAGCCAGTGCGCCGCACCGCTGTGGACGCTGATCCGCCCGAGGAGCCTGTCCGCCAGTGACCAGTCCTCGTCCGTGCTCAAAGCCTTGAAGCGCATCCCGACCATCGGGGAAGTCACCGCGCAGAAGCTGATGCAGAAGTTCGGCGATGCCTTCCTGGCCTCGATGCTCGGCGACAACATCCACGAGTTCATCAATCTGATGGACGGCCGGGGTGAGCTGGTCTTTTCGGATCGCCAAGCGCACCGCATGGAACGCGCGATGGCGAACATGGAGTTCGGCTTCGGCGAGGGCGGCTACCAGCCGTCCGAGTTCATCAAACGCTACCTGCCGCAAGGCACGTTCGACCTGCTCATCGCCGACGAGGCGCACGAGTACAAGAACGGCGGAAGTGCCCAGGGCCAGGCCATGGGTGTGCTCGCAGCGAAGTCGCGCAAGACCTTGCTACTCACCGGCACGCTGATGGGCGGCTACGGCGACGACCTGTTCCACTTACTGTTCCGAGCCCTGCCAGGGCGGATGATCGAAGACGGCTACCGCCCGACCAAGAGCGGCAGCATGACCTCGGCCGCGATGGCGTTCATGCGCGATCACGGTGTCTTGAAGGACATTTATTCCGAGAGCACTGGCACGGCGCACAAGACGGCCAAGGGCACCAAGGTATCGGTGCGCACGGTCAAGGCGCCGGGCTTCGGTCCCAAGGGCGTGCTGCGTTGCGTCCTCCCGTTTACGGTCTTCCTCAAGTTGAAGGACATCGGTGGCAACGTTCTGCCGCCCTACGACGAGGAGTTCCGCGAGGTGGCGATGGACACGGCGCAGGCCGCGGCCTACCGCGATCTGGCGGGTCGCCTGACCCAGGAGCTGAAGCAGGCCCTGGCGAAACGCGACACGACGCTGCTCGGCGTGGTCCTCAACGTGCTGCTGGCCTGGCCGGATTGCTGCTTCCGGTCGGAGAC
>JADHEF010001422.1_pt1 | contig 14835 bp, 13 predicted proteins | sample 8952391 | NCBI WGS metagenome assembly JADHEF01 (sample SAMN16124439, study PRJNA663245) | bioreactor sludge metagenome | isolation source: sludge (nitrite) | place: India:Bengaluru | collected 2019-02-28
TAGCTCGCTAGAACGAAATGAATTACTTCGAACAGTTAAACGTTTAGGCAGGACACTATGGAAAAAATGGTCAGGCTATCATCGGCGAAGTTTGGTAGAAACCAAGATGCATTGCATTAAATTATTGGGCGATAAACTGAGTGCAAGGAGCTTTCAAAGCCAAGTGAATGAGATCCATGCACGTGTAGCAGTCCTTAACAGATTTACAGAATTAGGTCGACCACTTACCCAAGTTACGCCTTAAATTTGGCTCAATTAGGGGCGCTTTGCATTTCAAATCTTTGTGCAACAAAGCCGACTGAGATTATGATTCACGCACCGCATCGACACGTTCTGAAATTCATTTAACATGAAATCTCTTATGCGAAACTGAGCATTATTTATAGTTATTTGAAACTTTCACATAATTTTGTGCAGAATATGGCAAGAATGCCATTTCTTTTTCAGTGAGCGGACGCGCTTTTTTGGCAGGGCTGCCCACATAGAGCCAACCACTTTCCAAAACTTTGCCCGGTGGAACTAGTGTACCTGCACCAATCATCACATCATCCGGAATGATGACATCATCCAGAATAATGCTGTTAATCCCGATTAATACGCGATTACCAATCGTACAACCATGCAATGTCACATGATGGCCAATCGTGACATCTTCACCAATGATCAAAGGCGAACCATTCGGTTTATCGGCTTTTTTATGACTGACATGCAACATGGCATGATCCTGAACATTCGAGTTTTTACCAATCCGGATCGAATTAACATCACCACGAATCACGGCAAAAGGCCAGACAGAGACATTTTCAGCCAAGACCACATCGCCGACCACGATTCCCATCGGATCGATATAACACGATTCATCAATTTGTGGAGTTGTGTCTAAATAAGAACGAATGTTTTGGCTCATGGTGATCTGCTCATTAAAAGTTTAAGGATCATGTGCATAGTATAAAATAAAAAGCACCCATCTGAATGAGTGCTTTGGTCTTAGTGCTAGACTAAAACAGTCTATTTAAACTTAGAACAAGTTTGAGAAGAATTGTTTAATGTGGTCGAGCATACGTGCGAAGAAACCAGCTTCTTCAACCGCGTTTAAAGCCACCAACGGTTTTTCTGAAATTACTTTACCATCCAGAGTCGCTACGTATTTACCTACGACCTGACCAGGCTGTAAAGGTGCAGTCAGTTTAGGCTGAACCACCAGCTGGGTTTTAATCGCGTTGGCCTGACCTTTCGGCATAGTCACATTAAAGTTTTCAGCAAGACCGATCTGAACTTCATCTTCCTTACCAAACCAGACTTTGGCTTTAGCAAGTACCTGTTTAGCCGGTTGAACATTTTTGGTTTCGAAGTTTGCATAACCCCAAGCCAACAATTCACGTGTTTGTGTCGCACGTTCCTGCATGGTTGGTGCACCAAAAATCACTGAAATCAAACGTGTAGGTCCACGTTTTGAAGAGGTGGTCAAACAATAACCAGCTTCATCAGTATGGCCAGTTTTTAAACCATCTACACTCGGGTCAGTATATAGCAGGGCATTACGGTTACCTTGCTTGATGCCATTAAAGGTAAATTCTTTTTCCGCATAAATCGGATAATATTTAGAACTGTCTTTAATGATGTGTTGTGCCAGCGTTGCCATATCTTTGGCAGTTGAATAATGACCTTCAGCCGGCATACCGGTTGAGTTCACGAAGCTGGTATTGATCATGCCAATACGTTTAGCTTCCTGGTTCATCATATGTGCAAAGGTACCCTCGTTCCCTGCAATATGTTCAGCCATGGCTTTCGATGCATCATTCCCTGATTGAATAATAATCCCGCGAAGCATTTCAAGTGCAGTTGCCGTACCATTTAAAGGTACATACATACATGATTCCGCGCTACTGCCGCGACACCATGCTGACTCGTTCATGCGCACTTGTTCATCTTCAGTGAGTTCACCGCTCAATAGTTTTTGTTCGATGATGTAACTGGTCATCATCTTGGTCATTGAAGCAGGGGCTAATTTTTCATTTTCATTTTTTGAAGCGAGAAGTTGCCCTGTCTCGTAGTCCATTAGCACGTAGGATTTATTATTCAATTCTGGTGGTGCAGATAGGACAGTTGCTGCAAAGCTAAAACTAGGAACTAATAATAATGCAGCAAGGGCAGTTTTTTGGGTCATTTCTAGTGGGTTCCTATATCTTGATGTAAGCACGAAGAGCCTAGCATTTTAGGACAAAGCTAGGCTGACTTCTATGGGAAACCCGGTCTTATTTCAAAAGTATTGTAAGTTATCGGCAGAAAAGCAGCTTAATTGTTATAGGTGGTTAATTCATTACAAATCACCTGATTTTTTTTCTTGCCGGCTTTCTTGGCATCCGATTGTGCTTCGGCCAGAATATTGCGGAAATCGTTCTGTTTAGCCATCTGGTTTAAGCTTTCAACCGGATTACGCTGGCCCGGCATATACTCAGTCACCAGCTTGGTATAACCCTGATTAAACTGTGACTTGTCTTTGACCATGCTTGGACAGATTTCTGAAAGAACATAAATGGCTGCCAGTTCCTGTTTGGTCACTTGCTGAGTTGGGGTAACATTAATGTTTTCATCGGCTGCAAATGCAGAAGTTCCCAAAAGAGTGGCGGCAGAAATTGCGCAGAATGTTAAAGCTTGGAATATTGGATTTTTCATTGAAAACTCAAAAAATGGATTTAGAACAATAATTTGCCTAGCTTAAACTTATTTTTGAAATTGAAAAGTGGGAAAATGTAGCGAAGCTGTAGAATTATGAATAAATCTGTAAGAGAAAATAAGACGATGTTTACACCGTCTTATTTGAAAATTTAGCTGGCTTAGCCTTGGTAGTTCAGCATTTCTTCACAGACAGTTTTCTGCTCGTCTGAGCTGGTTTGCTTTGCACCCTGACGTGCTTCTTCAAGTAAAGATTTATATTCACTGTCTGCCTGTAGCTTTTGATAGCTCATGCCTTTATCTGAGTAGTCTGCAAGATAAGACTGGATTAATTGTTCAACGGTGCTGTTAAATTTTGGATTTTGACCAATGATTGCCGGGCAAACTTCAGCCATAACCTGTGCTGATGCAATATCTTCTTTTACAATGGTATTGTTTTCTTCAACAGTCAGATCGTTTGCCATGACTGAAGGGGAAATAAATGCTGCCAAGCTTAAAGTGAGAGCGCTAAATAAAGAGAATTTTTTAATCATCTTGAGCCACATATTATAAAGATGGATGTCGAGCAATAAATATATATAATTCCTGCACTAATACAATGAAATGTCCTAGTCAGTCATTTTTTAGCGTAACGAGATTTTTTAGTGAATATTTTAGTTTCAAATGATGATGGGGTGTTTGCACCCGGTATTCAGGCTTTGGCGCAAGTGCTAAAGCCTTTGGGGCGAGTGGTGATTGTGGCACCGGAAAGTGAACGCAGTGGCTTTTCTAGTGCCTTAACTTTGGACCGCCCTTTACACCCAATCCAGATTTCTCCTGATGTCTGGGCGGTTAATGGGACGCCGGCAGATTGCGTTTACTTGGCTATGAACGGGCTATTTGATTTTGAATTTGACCTGGTGGTTAGCGGGATAAATAGCGGCGCAAATCTGGGAGATGATATCTTGTATTCCGGTACAGTCGGGGCGGCCTTTGAAGGTCGTTTAACTAAACATCCTGCGATTGCCGTATCACTGAGTGGGCCGAATGTACGTGGCTATCAGCAGCCTCAGGATTATCAGTTGGCCGCCGAATGGGTGCATGATTTTATTGCTCGTGGTTTGCCTGTTCTGCCTGAGCGACATATTTTTAATATCAATATTCCAGATGTAACTGAATTGCAGGGTGAAAAAGTGACATATCAAAGTCGCCGCCGTCAGTCTAAACCGGTGACGAGTCATATAGATCCGCGTGGTCGTCAGGTATTCTGGATTGGACTCTCAGGAGAAGCAGTCGCAGACCCTAAGCCAGGATTTAACGAAATTGATTCGGACTTCTCTGCGGTCGCCAATGGCTATGTCAGTATTACCCCGATTCAGATGGATGCTACCAATTATGAGGGTCTGCGGAATTTACAAACACAATTGGCAGAAAATGCGTCCTTAGTGTTATAACTTTGTGAAAAACTCGCGATTGCAAGTATATTGCCGTAAAACTTTGCTAATCTTAACGGAATTTTGCAACCGTATAGCATTAGAGAGGAAGATAATGTTCTTGGTGTTACCGAAATGTGTCGTAGCTTCGCCTGCAACCCTGATTAAAACCCTCGTTTTATCGACCGTTGTTATTTCTACAGGAGTAATTACCGGTTGTGCCACCAAACCCCAGGTGAATAATGCAACGCGTTATGCAACAGCTCCTGATTTCTATACGGTGCGTTCAGGAGATACATTGAGTGGGATTGCAGCACGTTATGGACTGAACTATATCAGTGTTGCCGAGATGAATGATATCAGTGCGCCTTACCGGATTTATGTCGGACAATCAATCCGCCTGAAAAGCAATACTGCGCGCCGTAGCACCAGTACTCAGGCTATGACTCAGGCAGCGCCAATCCAGCGTCAAACAATTGCAGTGCCTACACCGGCACCGGTTACGCCAGCAACCACAGTACAAACCACACCACGCGTCAATACATCTGCACCGGTTACGCCAGTATCTACGGCTGCAGGTTTACGTTGGGTAAAACCATCGAATGGTGCGATTCTTCAGCAATACAATTTAGCTTCTAATATCAAGGGCACCCGCTATAGTGGCAATGTCGGCGATCCGGTATTTGCAGCAGCAGACGGGCAGGTGGTGTATGCCGCTGATGGTCTGAAAGAATATGGCAATCTGGTGTTGGTAAAGCATATCAATGGCTATATCACCGCTTATGCACATAACAGTAAATTGAACGTGAAAAGTGGCCAAAATGTAACGGCTGGTCAAAAAATTGCAGAAATGGGGTCGACTGGTACAACCCGCACCATGCTTGAGTTTCAGGTGCGTTTAGACGGCAAACCTATTAATCCTACTGCAGTTTTACCAAACAATTAAATAAATAATGCAAAGTGTAAATTTCGCCGTATAATACAATAAGTTGCTTTTATCAAATGATGGAGCACCTCATAAGTTTAGAGGGAAATTTATGTTAGATCAACTTCGAGCAATGGGTGTCTTTGCTTGCGTTGTGGAGAAGAACTCGTTTAGCGGTGCTGCCCGTGAATTAGGGATTACGACCAGCGCCGTCAGTCAACAAATTCGCTCGTTAGAACACGATATGGAAGTCGTACTTCTAAATCGTTCGACGAGAAAATTAAGTCTGACCGAAGCGGGACAAGCTTTTTTCCATAGCTGTCAAGAAATGTTATCTGCTGCTGAACGCGGTAAAGTCCGGATCAATGAATTACGTGATGATCTCGTGGGTGAGCTGCGTATCGTTTCTTTGCCAGAATTATGCGCGAATCATGTGATTCCTGCACTTTCTCATTGGATGGCTGCACATCGCGGCTTGGCAGTACATTTAGAAACAAACAATCATGAGGTTGATTTGTTGGATGGGCGGGTTGATATCGCCCTAAGATTTGAACAGAAAAATGATGAGCATAATGTTCAGGTTGTGCCATTGATGCAGATTGAGCAAATCCTGGTGGCGACACCGAGTTATATTAATCAAAGCACCATTATTTCGAGACCTGATGATCTTAAAAATCATGAGGTCTTACCTTTAACGCATCTTAAAAACCATCAGTATTATCATTTTCAACATGTGAATACTGCAGAAAAAGCCGAGTTTGAACTGAAATCCCGTTTCAGTACCAATAACGGTTTGGTTGCAAAATCGATGTGCTTGCAGGGCAATGGGATTGCCAAGGTTTTATATCTTGATGCTAAAAAGGATTTGCTTAACGGTACTTTAGTTGAAGTTCTGCCTGAATGGAGACTGCCACCGATTACACTGTATGCGGTTATTCCGAAACGTGAACAACAACCTACAAAAATTCTTCGTTGTCTTGATACCTTGAAACAATATTTTAGCCAGATCTCTGGCGGACGTATGTTACAAAACGCATCATAGAATGCAGAATAATAAAAAAGCCGCTTTAGAGCGGCTTTTTTAATTTTTAAGCTAGGGCTTTATGCTAAATAAGCTTTGATCATTTTTACCAGACGTTCGATCAACTGGTCTGCCTGCTCCTGGGTAATATTCAGGGTAGGCAACAGACGAACGACATTGCCTGCGGTGACATTGATAATCATCTTGTATTCATCGCGTGCAATCGCAACCAGATCACCACATTCTTTTGGTAATTCAATCCCGATCATCAGACCGAAACCACGTACGATGACATTTTGATCTGCCAGTTTGTTGCGTAGCTGGTCAACGATATAAGCACCTTTTTCAGCAGCATTCGCGACGATATTTTCTTTTCGCATAATATCGAGAATGGTATAGACCACACGCGAACCCAGTGCTGTACCGCTATAGGTAGAACCGTGATTTCCAGCAGTTAATACACCGACGCCACGACCTTGGGTCATGACTGCACCAATAGGGAAGCCATTTCCTAAGCCTTTGGCTGTGGTCAGTACATCCGGAATAATATTGGTGTGCTGATAAGCAAAGTATTTACCGGTACGGCCATTACCAGTTTGCACTTCGTCCAGCATCATCAGCCAGTTATGCTGGTTGCAGATTTGACGAATTTCTTCTAAATAGCTGAAACCTTGAGGTGCGGTATTGACACCGCCTTCACCCTGAATAGGCTCAACCAAAATCGCTACGATATCCGGGTGATTGATTGCCGCTTCTTCAATCGCTTCGATATCACCAAAAGGTACACGGACAAAACCTTCAACCAGTGGGCCAAAGCCTTCCTGCACTTTTTTATTGCCTGTAGCAGATAAGGTGGCCATGGTACGACCATGGAAAGACTGGTCAGCAACAATAATTTTTGGTGAAGCAATGCCTTGCATATGACCGAATTTACGTGCAATTTTGATTGCACCTTCATTGGATTCTGCACCACTGTTTGAGAAGAATACTTCTTCCATGCCTGCGACTTCAGCCAGTTTTTGTGCGGCAGCCGTTTGCCAAGGCACTTCAAACAGGTTGCTGGTATGAATCAAGGTCGCTGCCTGTTCAGCAATCGCTTCGGCAATGACTGGATGCGCATGGCCCAAACCACATACGGCAATGCCGGTTAATGCATCTAAATACTCTGTACCATCTTCGGTATAAAGATATGCACCTCGTCCTCGGACAAAGCTGATCGGTTGACGGCCAAAAACAGGCATCAAATGAGACGGTTGATCAGTTCGTACCGGTGCGAGGGTAATATTATTCATGACTAACTCTTAACTGTTAGGTGGAAAGAAAAACTTATATAAGCAAAAACCCGCTCAGATTTAAAGGGTAATTGTAAATAAAATTGGAATTATTGCTTTAGACATACTGTTTTGCCTGGATTTGGGTATAATGCGAGACAGATGAGTTGAGGATTTATCAATGACTGAACAAGCACGCGATACCGAAGCGTTAATTCGTGACCAAATTGCAAAACACGCAGTACTTCTTTACATGAAAGGCACACCGCAATTTCCACAATGTGGTTTTTCTGCACGTGCAGTAGAAGCACTCAGTCAAATTGGTCGTCCGTTTGCTTATGTAAACATTCTGGAAAACCAGGACATTCGCGCGATGTTACCACAAATCGCCAACTGGCCGACATTTCCACAGCTTTGGATCAATGGTGAGTTGATCGGCGGTAGTGATATCATGCTCGACATGTTCCAAAAAGGTGAATTAAAGCCTTTAGTTGAACAGTACAGCCCGGCAGTTGATGCTTAATTTTGTATTAAATTAAGTCCAGATGTGAAAAAGCGCTTCATTGAGAAGCGCTTTTTTTGTCTCTATTTTTGCTTAGGTCAAGGTCAGAGTTAATCCTCTGTCGCTGCATCCGGCTGTTCAACTGTCGAAACATCAGCTTCAACTTCAGTTTGTGGTTCGACGATTTGCTTCTTGTCTTTTTTCTTCTTCTTTTTTTTCTTTTTCTTCGGCACTTCGACCAGTTCGGCACCATCTTCAATCGCTTGCCAATAATCCAGCTGTGCCATCACTGCGGCATAGATTGAATTTTTGCTATAGCGACCTTTTTTATCCAAGGTACCGACAGGACGCGCCATCAGGATTTCCAGCGCCTGATCAATAGTATCAATCGCGTGAATATGGAACTGACCTTCTTCCACAGCAATGGTGACATCTTTACGCAGCATTAGATGTTGCATATTTTGCCGTGGGATAATCACACCTTGTTTACCGGTCAGACCTTGTAACTTGCAAGCATCAAAGAAACCTTCAATTTTGGCATTCACACCACCTACAGGCTGTACTTGTCCCAGCTGGTTCATGGAACCGGTAATGGCCCAGGACTGATCAATCGGTAACTGGCTGATGGCCGACAGTAAGGCAGAAAGTTCCGCAACAGTGGCACTGTCACCATCGACCTGACCATAACTTTGTTCAAAGGCCAGTGCAGCAGAGAAGTGTAAGGTCTGTTCACGACCAAAATGCGCTTTCAGGAAGGATGACATCAGTAACACGCCTTTGGCATGCAAAGAGCCACCAAGTTCCACACTGCGTTCGATATCCAGAATATCACCGCCACCTTGGTAAACCGAAGCAGTCAGACGTGAAGGCAGACCAAACTCAACATCAGCATAGTGAATGACGGACAGGGCATTGATTTGGCCCAGACGATGAGCACGGGTTTCGATCAGTTGGGTACCACGAGTCAGATCTTGCCAATACAGTTCACGTAAATAGCCGAGACGATATTTACGGTGATCCAGTGCGGTATTGATATGTTTTTCTGAAACCATCTTGTCACCAGCCTGGAAGGCATGATGATGTGCTTCACGGATCAGATCGCCCAGTGTCAGGGCATGTAATGACAATGAGCTTTGATCTTCGGCTTGACGACTAGAATCTGTGAGCAAGGCGGCTAAAGCAGAACGGTCAAAAGGCAATAATTTATCCGATTGCACATAGTCGGCAATCAACTGCATATAAGCCTGCTCGTTATCGTCATTACGTTGTAATGTATCGGTAAAATCAGCACGGATTTTAAAAATGCTGCCCAGCTCTGGTTCAAGCTCTAAAATTTCATAATAGATTTCAGGCTCAGCCAGCAAGATCACCTTGATATTCAGGGGAATTGAAGCAGGTTCAATCGAAATGCTGCCGGTTAGCGTGATCATATGCTCAAGCGAGGAAAGTTTTAAATGCCCCGATTTAAGCGCGCGCTTCAAGCCTTGCCATGCATACGGCTGTTCCAGCAATTGTTCCGCTTCCAGCATCAGGAAGCCACCGTTAGCCTTGTGCAAGGTACCTGGACGAATCAGGGTGAAGTCGGTGGTAATCGTGCCATTTTGGGTCAGTTGTTCCACATGACCCAAAAGGTTGTAATGCGTTGGAAAATCTTCAAAGATCACCGGTGCACCACTGTTCGGCTTATGGGTAATAATTACATTTGCCTGATAACGTGCCGGAACGCGGCTGAATAGTGCCGGAGTGAAGTCATCTTCTTCCTGTTCCAGCACGATTTCGACATTATTGATAATGTCTTCGGCATAATATTTCAGATAATGTTCCAGACCTTCCACATGTTTGAATTTCGCTAGAATCTGTTCGACTCGCGGCAAGACGACCTGCTTGGCGATATCACGGTTCAGGATCTGTACGCGATCGCGTGCATCATCTTCCAGGTCACCTAGGTGTAAACCCAAACGTTCCAGTTTCTTGTCCATATAGCGCATGTTAGAGGCTAGTTCGGCACGATCTTTGTTGCTTAATGCATTCAGATCTTCCTGAGACATTTCCTGCAATTTGTCATCAATCAGATGCACAGGGACAAAACAGTGCTCATCATGTCGCGAGATTAGCTTCAGATCCAGTTCTGCGCCTTCTTTGGTCAGTTCGATCAGTGCCTGCTGCTGTTCATCACCCGTTTCCTGGCGAATCATTTCAATGCGGTTATGATAGGTCTCTGCAGTAAAACGGCGCTCAAGCTGCTTGAGGATCGTTTGCCAGCTTTGATTCAACATGGCCTGGAATTTCGGCCCTTGACCTGAGGGCAGTTCTAGCGCAATCGGCTGACGCTGGTTCTGAAAGTTATTGACGAACACCCAGTCATTCGGGGTTTCCATAGTTTTGGCGTGCTGTTGCAGCAAACGCTTCACCATGGTGCGTTTTCCGAGTCCTGCGGTACCCACAGCAAAAATGTTATAGCCGGAATAAGGCAGGGCAATCCCGGCCTCAACTGAGGCGCGTGCGCGATCTTGGCCCAAAAAGTTATTCAGGGGCTTGATCCGTTTGGTTGACGCAGGAATTTTTTCTAAGTTTGGAATGTGCGTCAGCTGGGTGGATGTTAACCGGGTATGGTCCAGAGTATTTTTAATTTCGCTTTGTTCAAATGCAGAGATAAGTAAATCTGAGCGGATCTTTTGTGGAGTTGTGCTGGTGTTGCTGGCAATAGAAGAATTAATTTGATCGAGTCTCTGGGTCACTGTTGAAAATCCAAAACGAAATATTACGTTGATGAGAGTTAAGGTATACAGATTTACTTGAAAAATTCAAGCCAACATGTCGCTTTTGCCAGAAAATAAAAAACCGGAAATGTGATAAATATATAAATCTTGTTGAAAGATACGCTATTACAGGATTGAATAGCAGCAATTGGTTTTTCTGCGGAAAATAATAAAGCAATGACAACACAAACGACGGGTTGGAAATCCGCATTTACAGCATTTTTAGATCGACGTGCATTGATCATGCTGTTCTTGGGATTTTCGGCTGGTGTGCCGATTCTTCTGATTTTTTCCAGTCTGTCTTTATGGTTAGGTGAGGCCGGAATCAGCAAAAGTGCAGTAACTTTCTTTAGCTGGGCCGCATTGGGCTATTCGTTTAAATTCGTCTGGGCACCGCTCATTGATGAACTTCCTGTCCCTTTTCTGACCAAGGCTCTGGGACGTCGTCGTGCATGGTTGCTGATTGCGCAGATTCTGATTGTCTGTGCCATTTCGATTATGGCCTTTTCTGATCCGGCTTTGGGTGCCACACATTTACAGCAAATGGCGCTCGGTGCTGTCCTGCTTGGTTTCTCCGCAGCAACGCAGGATATTGTGATTGATGCCTACCGGATTGAGCTGGCGGAAACCCAGATGCAGACCGTATTGGCTTCCACCTATAATGCAGGTTACCGGATCGGGATGATTGTGGCCGGTGCTGGTGCCTTGTTTCTGGCGGCCTATTTGGGAACTGCGAAAGGCAACTATATCTATGATGCCTGGAAATGGACCTATCTGGCGATGGCTGCTGTCATGCTGGTCGGTATTATCACCACACTGTCCATTCGGGAGCCGCAGGTTGACCGTGTGCGAAAACACTATGTGCGCAGTGATTATTTCCGTTTAGTCGCCGTATTTTTTGTGGCGGTGATCAGTTTTGTCTTGAGCTATATCTATTCGGGCAATCTGGTGGCCAGCATCACCGAACAATTCGCCATTCAAGATACCTTTGCCTTGTTCTGTTTTGAAGCTTTGCGCTTTGTTGGCTCGGGTGCAGTGGCCTTTGCGATTGGTGCAAGCTTGGTAAAAATGGGTGCGGTTAACAAGCAAATGGCCTATGAAACCTGGGTCAATCCGGTTGCAGATTTCTTTAAACGTTATGGCTTGAAACTGGCATTGGTGTTGTTATTGCTGATCGGTTTTTATCGGGTCTCCGATATTATTGCCGGCGTCATTTCTAATGTGTTCTATCAGGACCTGAATTTCAGTAAAGAACAGATTGCCGAGGCGGTTAAAGTCTATGGAGTCATTTTCTCTTTAGTCGGTGGATTCCTTGGCGGGCTCTTGGCCCAGAAGATGAACATCATGAAACTGATGTTTGTCGGCGCCGTACTGGCCTGTTCCACCAACCTGATTTTTATCGGACTGGTCAAGTCTGGTGAAAAACTGGCAGCTGTCGAAGTTAAAGCCGGTAATCAGGTTTATCAGGCAGAGACCGATGAAGTAGGTTACTGGAAGCTGGATATCCCAAGTGCAGTGCTGGCGCAGAGCAAACAGCTGCAAGTCTCAGCCGCTTATCTCAATACAGATAATACCAATCAAGCGCCTGTGCAGGTCAATATGCCATATTTGACTGCACAACAGGGCAGCACTCAGTTACAGATCCTGCCGATCACCAGTGACAATACTCTCACCGCAGCTGAGCAGGACAAGACCATTGTGGTGCGCGGCCAGTATGTCGGTGAAGCACTGCAAGAAAATCAAAAGATTGTTTTGCAAATCAATGATCAGAATATTGAGGCAAAACTGGAAAGTGAAGGCGTATTTACTGCCGCGATTCCTGCACAGCAACTGATTCAGTCACCTGCACATATTATCAGTGCAGTCTTGATGCAAGATGATCAGGCACTTCAGCAAACCACGCATGTTTATCAGGTCAATGATCAGTTGGCTAGTACCCAGAATCTGGATGTCGATATTCAGCCCTTGGCAGTGGTGGATGGCAACAGTTCAGATACAGTCGAAGTCAGTGGTAAGGTAATTAAACCTTATAGCGACAAGTGGCTTTATTTTGCTATTATTGTCGACAATCTGGCTGCTGGGCTGGCTGGTGCTGCGTTTATTGCATTCTTGTCGAGCTTGACCAGTGTGTCTTTTACCGCTGTTCAATATGCGATTTTTAGCTCACTCATGACTTTGACCCCTAAGATTTTAGGCGGATATTCGGGTACTATAGTCACCAATATCGGTTATCCGAATTTCTTCCTGATGACTACTCTAATCGGGATTCCAATCCTGATTCTGGTGGTTTGGGTCGCAAAACTGCTCGGTGAACACCAACAACAATCTGTACAGAAGGATGATTAATATGCGCATGCTGCATACCATGTTACGTGTAGGCAATTTAGAACAATCTCTCAAGTTCTATACTGAAGTACTTGGCATGACTTTGCTTCGTAAGCGTGATTACGAAGAAGGCCGTTTTACCCTGGCTTTTGTCGGTTATGGCGATGAAGAGAATCACACCGTACTGGAATTGACCCATAACTGGGATACAGACAGCTATGAACTGGGCAATGCTTATGGTCATATCGCGATTGCAGTTGATGATGCTTACAAGGCTTGCGAAGAGATTAAAGCGCGTGGCGGTAATGTGGTGCGTGAAGCCGGTCCGATGAAAGGTGGCGTGACTGTAATTGCATTTGTAGAAGATCCAGATGGCTACAAGATCGAGCTGATCCAGCAAGACAACAATGCACGTAATAACTAAGTGTGATGTAGCGAGATATATGAAATGCATTCATGTATAGATGAAAATATTACATCAATCTGAGTGCATAGCATGGGCCCGGCATCTGTTAAGATAGCCGGGCATTTTTATATCAAACAATAAAATCTGAGGGATTATAGAGATATGCTTAAGTTCTTGGCATTGGATCGGTTTACGATACTGTTGTTTGTGATGGTTTTGCTGGCCAGTGTGTTGCCAGTTTCGGGGAAGGCGGCTGAAGTCTTTGGCTGGGTGACGACAGGAGCGATCGCCATCCTGTTTTTCCTGCACGGCGCCAAACTGTCTCGTGAAGCTGTGGTGCAAGGCATTATGCACTGGAAATTGCATACTTTAGTTTTTGCGCTAACTTTTGCCCTGTTTCCGATTCTCGGGCTTTTGGCCAAGCCGATTTTATTACCCATGCTCGGACAGGAACTATATTGGGGTTTCCTGTTTATGTGTTTCCTGCCATCCACCGTGCAGTCCTCGATCGCCTTTACTTCAGTGGCTCATGGCAATGTCGCCGGGGCGGTATGTAGTGCCTCTTTTTCCAATCTGATCGGTATGTTTATTACCCCATTATTGGTGGCATTTTTTATTCTCGGTCAATCTGATCATGGTTTTGATCCGACTTCTTCGATTATCCAGATTACACTGCTGCTCTTGGTGCCGTTTATTTTAGGACAGATTCTGCGTCCATGGATCTATCCGCAAATGATGAAAATGCCAAAAATCGTCAAGGTCTTCGATCAAGGCTCGATTTTACTGGTGGTGTATGGCGCTTTTAGTAGCGCCGTAGTGGCTGGTCTGTGGAATGAAGTGAGCCTGAGTACCTTGTTGCTGCTATTGCTGGCTTGCTCGGTGTTACTCACCATTGTGATGTTATTATCACTTTATATTCCACGCTGGCTGGGCTTCAGCCGCGCTGACCAGAAAACGGCATTCTTTTGTGGTTCTAAAAAAACCCTGGCCAGTGGAGTACCGATGGCGCAAATTTTATTTATTGGCCAGCCGCTGGGCATGATTGTCCTGCCGATCATGATTTTCCATCAGATTCAGTTGATGGTCTGCGGGATTATTGCCAATCTGTGGGCCAAAGAGGCTGGATCAGAAGCTGAAGAATAATTCGCATATTGAATTCGTTTCACGTATAATGACGCCCACTTGTTGTGCTTAGCTCTGACGGTATCCGTCTCGGTGGGCCAAAAGAATGGTCTGTTGTGGTGTTGATCTGCATGAACGATGTTCCTGCTTCCTCATTTGAGAGTGATCAATAGCGATGACAGCTAAACCTTCTTGAATCTAATGGAGTAATCGACGATGCGCGCCGATATTCACCCAAAATATGAAACTTTAGTTGCTACTTGTTCATGTGGTAACGTAATCGAAACTCGTTCAGCTCTTGGTAAAGAAACTCTTTATCTAGACGTATGTTCAGCTTGCCACCCATTCTACACTGGTAAGCAAAAGAACGTTGACACTGGCGGTCGTATCGACAAGTTCAAACAACGTTTTGCTGG
>JADHEF010001423.1_pt1 | contig 14834 bp, 12 predicted proteins | sample 8952391 | NCBI WGS metagenome assembly JADHEF01 (sample SAMN16124439, study PRJNA663245) | bioreactor sludge metagenome | isolation source: sludge (nitrite) | place: India:Bengaluru | collected 2019-02-28
TCGGCAGCCGGCACGGCGCCGGTTCCGTCGTTGTTCTCAAATGAAGCCTCGGCATTGGCCGTGACTTCGTCTGCGATGCTGGCAGCCACTTGGCCGCCGTTGGAATTGATACTTGCGTTCATGATCACCTCTTTGAGACCGCGATTTTCGGGTCTCGTTTGTTTCCGCATACTTTGTCCGGCCTCTCCAGTTCGCCGCCCCGCCGGACCAGGGGCGGGCTGACGGTCATCATCGCCTTCCCGCAAAGGCGGGCTTGGCGGTCGCGGGCTTTCAGGTTTACAGCCGGCATCCGCGACCCTGCCGGCGACAATCTCACCATCGACTTGCTCATTGCGTTCACCTCCTTCTGATAACCAGTTCGCAGTCAGGGCGCTAAACCTTTCAGCCGATCTCTGCCTGTAGCGCCGTACGTCGACCCCGATTAGACTTCGGAGCGCGTTTCATCGCAGCGCTTCCGGTCATGGTCTTCCCCACCCCAGAGGAGAGCAGCCCCATATCTTTCAAGGCGTTGACCAACCACTTCCGCCCCCTCCCAGCCTGGTCCAACTTTAGTGCGAGCAAATCCTCGAGGCTGTCGCAGACCCGGTCATCTTCGCAGACATTGCGATCGGTCACCTTGCCTCGGAACCCTGCCGGCTTCTTGGCAAGCACCGAGACCCGTTTCCTGAGCCCCCGCACGGCGGACGCGAAGTCCATGAGCATAGTGTCAAACTGACCGATGTCGCCGCCTTGGAGCGCCGCCATCAGGCAGTCGAACCTGCGGAGGGCGACCTCGCTTGCCTCAAGCGCCTGACCGATGCTCTCAGTCTCTCCGGGATTCGCAGAGGCATAAGACTTATCGAGAGCCGACGTGAGGCGAATCAGGAAATCGAACGTCAAGATTGCGCCCATCGTGTTCAGCGAACAACGAATCGCAATCGTGACGATGTTGCCTTCGAGCCTTGCTCGCAGGTCCGGCGGCATCGCGAACTGTCCAAGTGTGTAACTGTCGCCGTCGGTTTCAAGGATGAGATCGCCTGCGCAACCTTCACGGTCTTGGCGCAACAGCCCTTGGCGCCCGTCGGAAAGCCAAACAGCAAACTTCTGGCCGTATCCGTATTGCCGTGATCTGGTTTCCGCGTTGACCGGACGCCAGCGGATTATCGCCACCGGAATCGCTGCACTCGCCTTATGCGTGTTCTTGTTGGTCTTTTTCGTATTCATCTTGCGTCACTTTCCCCTCGTTCGAGGGTTTGGGCGGCCGAGCTCTAAGCCCGGCCATTCCCGTTGTTTCTTCTCTTGATCGGCGTCACGCCCACAAGGGCGGCACCGTTTCCTGCTGGCCGCTGCCCCACTCGGGACTTCGGCCCTTACACCTACCAGTTCGCATCGTGCTAGCCCGACCTTTCGGGCGGCTGCATCTTTGGCGGCGCCTACAGGTGTTCCTGCCATGCCGGTGCCGCTCAGAGCTTCAGTTAATCGTCCACGCCGTGGTCGCCATGCGGAATCGCCGCATTGATGCCGCTCGGCATGAACTTCCGGCACTCCTTCGCAATCCGCTGCATATTCCGTATGTCATCCTCCTCCGAGCAGCCAACCGCGCCAGGGTCAGCTATCAACTCCGAGAACTCCTGTAGGTCGCCACTGTTGACTCCGCCCTGCAGCAGGCGACGGGCTGCCAGATAGGTTCCGAATTGCGGGGCCTCCACGATCAGCTCCTCGTCGAGGGTGCTGGCGAGGCATCCGGCGAAGAACGTGAGCGCTGCGCAGGCGATTTGGCGCCGCAATCCCGAGGGCAGATCGATTTCTGCGGTTGTGTATCGGACAGGACCGCCTGCACCGTTGACGTCGATGCCGCACCAGCTCCCTGTGCCGTCAAAGGCACGTTCGAGGCTGACCTTGAGGAACCCGTAACGTTCATCTTGCAGCTGGACCGCGTAGGTCGCGCAGTCGCAATTTCCTGCATCCGCCAGCAACCACCACCGATAAACCCGGACCTTAGCTGCCGACTTTCTCATGTTCTTGTCCTTTTTCTGCTGTTTGGTTTTCATCTTTCGTCACTTTCTCCGGCTTTCGCCTGGTTCGGGCGGCCGGGTCTGTGCCCGGCCTGCCCGTCTTTTCTTACCTGAGGCTCAGCCCACCCGGACCTCGCCCTGATTGCCTGCGTCCCACTCGGGACTTCGGCCCTCACACTTACCAGTTCGCATCGTGTGCGCCCGACCTTTCGGGCTTTTCACTTTCTTGTTACGTACCGGTTGGTGCCTTCTGATAACCAGTTCGCGGCGCGGGGCTCCGACCTTTCAGAATTTCCTGAACAATCTTCAACCGCCGCCCACGACTTGGCTTTTATGCCCTACACCAGACAGTTCGTACTGAAACCCTCAAACCTTTCAGGGCCTGCAGCGGTCGACGCCTCCGGCCCTGAAGCCGTCGTACTTCTCCAGTTCCGTGAAGAAGGCTTCGGTCTCCGGATCGCTGGCTGGACGTATCCCCGCCAAGCGGACCCGCAAACGCTGCTGGCGCATGCGCACCAGCATTTCCGCTGCCTTCGCCACGGCCTGGTGCAGGTCGAGCGCGTAATACAGGCGGTGCTCGTGTCGGCCGCCCGCACGCGTCACCAGTTCGATGATGTGCGGATAATCGCACGGCTGCGACAGCAGCAGCGCCTCGTGATCGTCCACAGCGGTGAAGCTGTAGACGCATCCGGCCATCGGCTCGCAGGCGTAGCCCGCCGCTGGCTTCAGTTCTCTTGTGTTCATAGGTCTTTCCCTCCTTGTTGCGGTCGCGGCCACTGTGGCCGATACCGGCTTACACAAGACATTTCGTGTCGGGGTACCGGGATCTTTCAGAATATTTTGACTGAGTCAGATTTTTTATCTTTGTTGTGGGATCTTGCGCATCCCGACTCTTATTGTGTAAAGTTCTCCAGTGCTTTACTGAGTGAAAGGGGACACGTTCATGGCTACAGCAAGACGGGGCAGCGATTCAGATTGCTCAGATGAATCCGGCAACGATTCCGCAGCCGAAACCAAGCAGGACATCACCAAGCGCGGCGGGCCAAGGAAGCCCGGCGTCGCGAATGTCACCACCCCACTTAAGAAAGAGGCGATAGAAGGCCTCAAAAGATCTCCCACAACCTTGCCCTTTAAGACATTCTGGGCCGAATTCGAGCCCTTCGTCAGGGCTATCTGCCGCGACAAAGACCTGTACGCGCAGGAGGAGGAGGACGTGGTCGCCGATGCTAAGCTCGCCGTCCTCAATAGCATCAAGACGTACAGGAAGAATAAAGGCGCGTTCCACTCGTGGCTGGGAACGATCACGAATCACAAGATCATGGATGTCTTGCGCAGAAGGATACCCTACGAGAAGAAACACGTGCAGGTCGACAATGACGACAAGCTTCAGTGGCTTATAGGGCAGCCCAATGTGAGCAGCGAGACCACCCGGCGCGGTGATGTGAAAGACACGACCAAGCCTGCGGCCAAGGACGCAAGCCGTTTGGTCTCAGACACCGCGATGGCGGGATTGCATGGAGGAGTGAGAAAGCACGCAACCCCGGCGACACTTGCGTGCGTCGCCGAAGAGCGGGAAATCGCGAAGTCTGTGCTGGAACGGGTGTCCGCCCGCGTGACGCCAAAACAATGGCAGATCTTCGAGGCTGTGTCCGTCCGCAACCTCGCCGTATCAAAAGTTTGCAAGGCTTTGAAGGTAACGGAGAACCAGGTCTACATCGCCCGCAACCGCGTCGGAAAAGTCTACAACGAGGAACTTGAAGCCATGGGCAGGACTATCGGCCGCGATCTGCAGCAGTACAAATTATCAAAACCCGAGCCGCCGAGGGCAGCGTCCAAGCCTAAGACGTCGACATCCGCCAATCGAGGAGAACCGTGACGGATTCCCGGACAGGCCAGTCAGGCAAAGATTGCAGCCGTGAACCGCCGGAAGAGGTCTTGCCCGTTATCAAAGACTTCGAGATCATCCGCAGCATCGGTAAAGGCGGATTCGGAAGCGTTTATCTTGTCCGCGATGTCACAGGCACCATGTTGGCGCTAAAGGTTGTGAGGCGAGGCGAGGGAGTCGACTACGGGCTCTACGATCGCGAATACAACTCGCTGTGCTCGTACAGACCCCTTTCCGGCAAGCACCCAAACCTGCTAACGATCCTTCACATCGGCTTGGACGAAGACAACGGCTTCTTCTATTACACGATGCCGCTCGCCGACAACCTCGCCGGCGCTGCTGGCGACCCCGACACCTACAGACCGAAGACGCTGGAAAACGTGATATCTGGGCCGGGGACGGCGGCGATGCCTGTCCGCGACGCGGTCTCCGCGGTGCTGCCGTTGCTGGACGCACTCGAATTCCTGCACAAATCAAAGCCGTCCCGCCTTCACCGCGACGTGAAGCCCGCCAACATACTCATCATTGACGGGATGCCCGTGCTCGGTGACATCGGCCTGCTTACCGAGTCTAAGCCTGATATGACGCACTATTGTTCAGGCGGGTACACGCCCGCGGGCGGCGTAACGACACCTGCCGGCGACCTGTATTCGGTGGGCAGGATTCTGTTGGCGGCCGTCGGCGGCGACGTATCCAGGCCAGGGGTCTCCATTCCGACGGTCCAGAGCGAAGACCCCGCTGAACTCTTTGCCGCCCTCAACAATGTGATCCTTATTAAAGCCGAAGCCCTGAAGTACAAGTCCGCGGCCGCCATGAGGAAGGATTTGCAGAAGCTCCTCAAGAAAAACGCGAAACGGAAACGGCGGCCTAAACCGCCGAAGGCTACCGAACCCAGACCCCCGGCAGCCGCGGTCAGCCGGAAACCGGTCTTGATCGCAGCCGCGGTCATGGCGCTGGCGGTCATCGGATTGGCCCTGGCCCTGAGGCACGGCGACGGCAGCGCCAAAGGCGCGGCCCGGACTGCCGATACCGCGCCGCAAATGGAGCAGTCAAGCAAGGACAGGGTTAGAACGAGGATTGAGGCCGCACTTATCGTCAAGCTCGAGTCGGCGGAATTGGTGAATCCGGGACCCGCCGTTAGAACGGTTATCTCGGCGAGAACCGTGGATTCGGGCCTGAAACAGGTGCGAGTCAAACTAACGATCCGCGACAAGAGCGGAGGCTTCGGCACCGCGATTACAGACTTCAGGTTCGCGAAAGACAGCCTGTTCGCGGGTTCTCTAAACTGGCTTTCGCTGAACATACCCTGGACTGCCCAAAAGGATGCAGTGGGAAATGACGCCGGCACCGGTAAGAAGCCGAGCCCGTCTTACGCCTCCGAAGCCGGCGGCTTCGAGCTGGCCTGTATACCGATCGCCTGCCTCTTCAGTGATGGCGGATCCTGGGTTTTGCCTGAGGTGCGGAAACGTTAAAGCCTCCATGCGCAAGACCGGCCTAATCCCCTCGCTTTTAACTCCACGGCCCGGGACTGGCCGGATAGATGCGAAGAGTGACCAGCACGCGTTCGGGTCCGCCGACGCACGTTTCCGGCTATCATAAAATTTATTATGATGCTGAACGGCCTGATCTCAGCGGCTATATGCAGGTGCCGCCGATCCGCGTGGCACAGCGATGGATGCGCACCCTCATTGTATGAACGTCCCGTTCTCGATCTCGGCGAAGGCCTGATCCAGTTCCGCCTGCGTGTTCATCACGATGGGTCCGCCCCAGGCCACTGGCTCACGTAGGGGCCGCCCGGCAATGAGCATGAAGCGCAAGCCCTCCGGCTCGGCCTTAAGCAGCGGCCCCACTGTCCAATTCAAGACCATTTTTCGTTTCCTTAAGATAGCTGTCATCTCGGGTTTTGCGCTGGCATCCGCCCCCCTGCAATGGTACGCTACAAACATGTAATCTGAGCGTGTTTCGACCCTTGATCCATACACGACTCAGGCCATGGCGAACCACGAGAATCACGGATACGAAAACGAACCGCAATCTTTGATACTGGCGAACAATGCCGACCGAAGCCGATACCTGCCGAAAACACGTTGTCCCCCTGCTCCAGGCGGCGGGCTGGGACGCTGAGCCGTGCTCTATCGCCGAGCAGCGCTCGATCACCGACGGGCGCATCATTCCCGTGGGCCAGCGCTTCGTGCGCAAGCCGCCCAAGCGCGCCGACTACCTGCTCTTCTACCGCCGCGACTTCTGCCTGGCCGTGGTCGAGGCCAAGGCCGCCTACAAATCCGTGCATGACGGGCTGCAGCAGGCCAAACTCTACGCTGAGATGCTGGGCCTCATGTTCGCCTACGCCACCAACGGCGCAGAGATCGTCGAGTTCGATTACTTCACCGGCCTGACCAGCATGCTCACCGCGTACCCGGCGCCCGCCGAGCTGTGGAAGCGCTATCAGCAAGGGCGCGGCATCACCGACGCCAAGACCGCCGACAGCCTGCTCACGCCCTCCAACAACACCGCCGGCAAGCACGCCCGCTACTACCAGCAGACCGCCATCAACCGCACCGTGGAGGCCGTGCTCCAGTGCCGGCGCAAGCGCCTGCTGATCACCATGGCCACCGGCACGGGCAAGACCCTGGTCGCGTTCCAGATCTGCTGGAAGCTGTGGAACGCCCGCTGGAACCTGGCCGGCGCCCACCGCCGCCCCCGCATCCTTTATCTCGCCGACCGCAACATCCTCATCGACCAGCCCAAGGACGGCATCTTCGCCGCCTTCGGCGACGCCCGCAACAAGATCGAGTCCGGCGAGGTCGTCCACAGCCGGGAGATGTACTTCGGCATCTATCAGGCCATGGCGGAGGACGAGCGCCGCGAAGGGCTGTTCCGTCAGTTTCCGCCCGACTTCTTCGACCTCATCATCGTGGACGAGTGCCACCGGGGCAGCTCCCGCGACGACAGCTCGTGGCGCGTGATCCTCAACCACTTCGCGCCCGCCGTGCAGCTCGGCATGACGGCCACGCCTTTGCGCGACGACAACCGCGACACCTACCTGTACTTCGGAAACCCCTTGTACGAGTACAGCCTCAGGCAGGGCATCGATGACGGTTTCCTCGCCCCTTACCGCGTACACCGCGTGGTCACGGAGTGGGACGCCGCGGGCTGGCGTCCGAGCAAGGACGAACTCGACCGCTACGGCCGCCCGATCCCCGACGACGAGTACCAGACCCGCGACTTCGAGCGCGTGGTCGCGTTGCGCGCACGCACCGAGACCATCGCCCGCCACCTCACGCAGTTCCTGAACAAGACGGACAGGTTCGCCAAGACCATCGTGTTCTGCGTGGATCAGGACCACGCCAGCGAAATGCGGACAGCCCTCGGCAACTGCAACAATGACCTGGTCGTGCAGCATCCCGACTACGTCTGCCGCGTGACATCGGACGAGGGCGACATCGGACGCGGTCACCTCGGCCGCTTTCAGGACGTGGACACGCTCACGCCCGTGATACTCACCACGTCCCAGCTCCTGACCACCGGCGTGGACGCGCCCACCTGCAAAAACATCGTCATCGCCCGCGTCGTGGGCAGCATGAGCGAGTTCAAGCAGATCATCGGGCGCGGCACCCGCGTGCGCGACGACTACGGCAAGCTCTGGTTCAACATCATCGACTATACCGGCTCAGCCACACGCCTGTTCGCAGATCCCGATTTCGACGGTGATCCCGCGCAATTGACCGAAGAGGAGTTGCAGGAGGGGTGGAAAGAAGGCGGCGTACACGAGGGTGGGGACGATGATGACGGCGGCGAACCCGGCGGGATTCCTCCGGACGGGCCGCCCGAGGTCTATCCTCCGCCGCCCGAGGAGCGCCGCAAGTATTACTACGACGGCGGGCAGGTGGCGATCGCCGCGCACCTGGTCTACGAACTCGACGCCGACGGCAAGCAGTTGCGCGTGGTGCGCTACACGGAGTACGCGGCCGACAAGGTGCGCTCGCTCTGCCCCTCGACCCCTGAACTCCGGGCGCGCTGGGCCGATCCCGCGATGCGCGCCGAGCTGATCCGGCTCCTGGAGGAGCGCGGCATCAGCTTCGAGGAACTCGCCGCCGCCGCAGGCCAGCCCGAGGCCGACCCCTTCGACCTGCTCTGCCACCTAGCCTACAATGCGCCGCTGCGCACCCGCCGCGAACGCGCCCAGCAGATGCGGCAGGCGCACCCGGATTTCTTTACCCGCTTCAGCCCCGAGGCGCGGCAGGTGCTTGAAGATCTGCTTGAAAAGTACGCCGAACACGGCGATGCGCAGTTCGTGTTGCCTGACGTGCTGTGCATCCCGCCGCTTTCCAGCCACGGCACGGTCGGCGAGATAGTCAGCCTGTTCGGCGGCGCGGAGCAGTTGCGTAAAGCCGTGGCAGAACTGGAGCGCAGCCTCTACGTGGCGTGAGCCGCAATTTTTTCCTATGGAGCATGGAATGTCCCCCAAAACCAAACCGAAAGACACTCCCGCGCCCACCACATCCCAGGCGCTCGGCAGCCTCCTCAAGTCCGCCCGCGACATCATGCGCAAGGACAAGGGCCTCAACGGCGACCTCGACCGCCTGCCGCTGCTGACGTGGATCATGTTCCTCAAGTTCCTTGACGATCTGGAGATCCAGCGTCAGGACGAGGCCGCGCTGGCGGGCAAGCGTTTCCGCCCCGCCGTCGAAGCACCGTACCGCTGGCGCGACTGGGCCGCCAATTCCCAGGGCGTCACCGGCGACGAACTCCTCGCTTTCATCAATCAGGACGAGTGCACGCGCCCCGACGGCACACGCGGCCCCGGCCTCTTCGCCTATCTCCGTAAACTCACCGGCGACAACGGTGATGACCGCCGCGACGTGATCGCCACGGTGTTCAAGGGCGTGGACAACCGAATGAAGAGCGGTTACCTCCTGCGTGACATCATCAACAAGGTCGCCGCCATCCACTTCACCTCCAGCGACGAGCTGCACACGCTGGGCTCGCTCTATGAGTCCATGCTGCGTGAGATGCGCGACGCCGCCGGCGACTCCGGCGAGTTCTACACGCCCCGCGCCGTGGTCCGCTTCATGGTCGCCGTCACCGACCCGCGCTTGGGCGAGACCGTTCTCGACCCCGCCTGCGGCACCGGCGGCTTTCTCGTCGAGGCCTTCACCCATCTCAGCGGGCAGGTCAAGACCGTGGCCGACCGCAGGACGCTTCAGGACCGCTCCGTGCAGGGTTGCGAGGCCAAGTCCCTGCCGTACCTCCTGTGCCAGATGAACCTGCTGCTGCACGGCCTGGACGCGCCCCAGATCGACGCCGGCAACTCCCTGCGCCACAAGCTCACCGAAATCGGCGAGAAGGACCGCGTGGATGTTATTTTGACCAACCCGCCCTTCGGCGGCGAGGAGGAGAAGGGCATACAGGGCAATTTCCCTGAAGACAAGCAGGCGGCCGAGACCGCGCTCCTCTTCCTCCAGCTCATCATGCGCAAGCTGAGGCGCAGCCAGAAACCGGGCGTGCCGCCCGCCCGCGCCGCCGTGGTCGTGCCCAACGGCACCCTTTTCGGCGACGGCGTGTGCGCCCGCATCAAGGAGCAGATGCTCAAGGAGTTCAACCTCCACACCGTCGTGCGCCTGCCCAACGGCGCGTTCGCGCCCTACACCGGCATCCCCACCAATATCCTCTTCTTCGACCGCTCCGGCCCCACCAAGGAAGTCTGGTACTACGAGCACCCGCTGCCCGAGGGCCGCAAGAACTACACCAAGACCGCGCCCATGCAGTTCGAGGAGTTCGCCCCCTGCATCGCGTGGTGGGACAAGCGCAAGGCCAACGCACAGGCGTGGAAGGTGCCGGTCAAGGAGCTGCTGGCCAACAACTGCAACCTCGACCGCAAGAACCCCAGCGCCAAGGAGGACGCCGCGCACCTGCCGCCCGAACAGCTTGCCGCCAGCATCATCGAGAAGGAAAGGCGCATCGCCGAGATCATGGGCAACATCAAAAAGCTGCTGGAGAAGCACGGCGCATGAAGCACAACTGGCCCATAGTGAAGCTCGGCGAGGTTCTCACGCATTGCCAGGAGTATATTGACGCGCCTGAGCCACGTGAATATCCCAAACTTTCGGTTAAACTCTACGGCAAAGGTGTGGTGCTCGATACTCCTGCGGATGGTGCGAATCTCAAAATGAAACGCCATCAACTTGCAAGAACCGGCCAGGTCATTTTGTCGGAGATTTGGGGCAAAAATGGGGCAATTGGCTTTGTGCCGCCAGAGGGTGCTGGTGCGCTTTGCACCAGCCATTTTTTTCTGTTCGATATCAACGGTGACAAACTCGATCCGAGATGGTTGCGAGCGATCTTCACGGCCAACTACCTTCAAAAACAACTCGATTCGGAAGCGAAGGGCACGACTGGTTATGCGGCCGTACGTCCAAAGACGCTGCTTGCTTGTGACATACCGCTTCCGCCGTTGGCGGAACAACGTCGTATCGTGGCGCGGATCGATGAATTGGCCACCCATGTCCAAGAGGTTCGAGCACTCAATGCGGAAATCGAGAATGATCTTCGCTCTATGGTTACAGCCGCTTATCGTGTGATCTCGAATGATGCGCCAAAGAGACCATTGTGTGTGGTTGCTCCTTTGTGCCGTAGGCCGGTCACCGTCGAGATAGATAAGTGTTATCCCCAGGTTTCGGTTCGCTCATTCGGTCGCGGAACTTTTCATAAACCACCCTTGGTCGGAAGCGAGGTCACTTGGGAGAAGCCATTTCTTGTTAAAGCCGGTGATTTACTCGTCAGCAACATCAAAGCATGGGAAGGCGCACTAGCGGTCGCAACCCCTGAAGATGACGGTCGATTCGGTTCCCATCGTTATCTTACCTTCGTTCCTGTCGAAGGTCTTGCTACGGCCCGGTTCATCTGCTTTCACCTGTTAACACCAGAGGGACTGGAAGCTGTTTGTGATGCGTCCCCCGGTACAGCCGACCGCAATCGAACCTTGAGCGCGAAAAAAATTTTGCAAACCCTTGTTCCAGTGCCGGAATACTCGAAGCAAGTATGGTTCGATTCCCTCTGCTCACAAATGGACGCTCTGAAGCGCCTGCACGTCGAGACCGCCACCGAACTCGACGCCCTCATGCCCTCGATCCTCGACCGCGCCTTCAAGGGGGAGCTGTGAGAACGCGAATGAAAACGCACGCGTGCCATAACCTCACGGTTTGGGTTATGGGACTGCTCCTGTCGGCCAGCGCCCTGAAATCTTACGCCCTCACCGAGGGCGACTACACCTACACCGTGGCCAACGGGCAGGCCACCATCACCGGCTTCACAAAATCCTACACTGGCGCACTGTCCATCACCAACGCCTTGGGCGGTTACCCTGTTATCTCCATTGGCAACAGCGCGTTCATCTCGTGTGTCGAACTGACTTCCGTCACCATCCCAGACAGCGTTACCTTTATCGGCGATTCCGGATTCCGAAATTGTCGCAGCCTGACTAATCTCGTTATCGGTGCCGGCGTCACTAATATCGGCGGCTACGCATTCTCTCAGCTCTACCTCCTACCCGCTGTCACCATCCCCGATAGCGTCACCTCCATCGGCGATTCCGCGTTCTACTACTGCTACAACCTGACCTCTGCCACGATCCCCGGCAGCGTCACAGTCATCGGCAAGGCCGCCTTCTCCAGTTGCCACGCTCTCACTAATCTGGTCGTCGGCACCGGCGTCAAATCCATCGGCGACTACGCGTTCGATTACTGTTCAAACCTGACCTCCGTCACGATACCCGCCAACTTGACCTCCATCGGCGAAAGTGCGTTCTATCGATGCTCCGGCTTGACCTCCGTCACGCTTCACAACGACCTGTCCTCTTTTAGCTTAGGCATTGTGTTCCGTCACTCCCCGTTGGCAAGCGTGCTCATTGGCGACAGCGTTACTTCCATCGGCGAATCCGGATTTCGGAATTGTTCCAGCCTGACGAATCTCGTTATCGGTGCCGGCGTCACTTCCATATGCGACTCCGCGTTCTCCTCCTGCACCGGCCTGACCTCCATCACCATCCCCACCAAAGTCACCAATATCGGAAGCCGTGCGTTCATGTTCTGCACCGGCCTGACCTCCGTCACCATCCCCGCCAGCGTCAACTCCATCGGCGACTCCGCGTTCGATTTATGCTTCAGCCTCGCAGCCATCACCGTTGACCCAGGCAACGCGGTTTATGCCAGTTCGGACGGTGTCGTATTCAACAAGGTCTTCACAACCCTAATCTTTTACCCCTGCGGAAAAACCGGCGCGTACACCATCCCCGATAGCGTCACTACCATCGGCTACTCCGCGTTCGGAGAATGCCTCCGTCTGACCAGCGTCACCATCCCTGCCAGCGTCACCTCCATACGCGACTTGGCGTTCTACGGCTGCTCCGGCCTGACCAGCGTCACCATCCCCGGCAACGTCACGACCATCGGTGGTTGGTCGTTCTCCGGATGCACAGACCTGACTACCGTCGCCCTTCCCGCCAGCATTACATCCATCGGTGACGGGGCATTCTCCTGGTGCACAAACCTGCCCTCCGTCCTGTTCCAAGGCACCCCGCCGACGCTAGGTGGATCTTCCGTATTCACTTCAGCCCCCGCCACCCTCTACTATCTTCCTGCCTTCGCCTCCACCTGGCCATCCACCTTCGGCGGCCGCCCGACCCTCTGCTGGAACCCGACTGTCCAGCGCGATGCCAATTTCGGCTTCACATCCGGCCGCTTCGGTTTCAACATCGTCGGCACCACCAACATCCCCGTTGCGGTCGAGGCCAGCACGAACCTGTCCGCCGGCGTCTGGACACCCCTGACAAACACCACACTCGACACAGCGGGCTCGCTCTATTTCAGTGACCCGTCAGCTACCAATTATCCTGCCCGCTTCTACAGGATACGGTGGCCGTGATACTGGTGTCTTGACTAACTCCAGACTGTCGATGTTTTACATCAGCTCTGTGTAGTGCTATATTTAAAGCGTCGCAGGTTGAGAAATATTAATGGCAGTGTCCGGCAGCAAGAAAGGAGCAGCGATGCAGGCAAAAGCACATAGGAATCTGCCGCGCATGTTGTCGCGATTGGCGGGTCTCATGCTGTCTCTTGCTTCCGTCCAAGCCCTTGCGATAATTGAAGGGGACTACCTTTACATTGTCGAGAACGGGCATGCCGTGATCACTGGGTTTGGCGGCTTCGTAAGAATCTACGAGGGATCACTGGTGATTACGAACCGTTTAGGTGGTTATCCCGTGGCAGCCATTGGTGATAACGCGTTCTCGCAATGTCATGGCTTGACGGATGTGACTATTCCCGAGGGTGTAATCTCGATAGGGTTTGGAGCTTTCCAGATGTGCTCTTCCTTAACAAATGTAACTTTTCCCGCAAGCATGAACTCGATCGGCGGTGGTGCGTTTAGCCTGTGCACAAATCTGACGAGCATCGCCATTCCCCCGGGACTAACATCGATCTCGACTGGCACGTTCTCCGGATGCAGTCGTTTGACGAGTGTTGATATACCCATCAGCGTGACAAATATCTGGTGGTTTGCGTTCGCTGGGACAGGGATTACGAATATTACGATAAACTCAAGCGTGTCCTTTATGGCTGGTGACGCATTTTCCGGGTGTGCCGGGTTGACCGAGTTCAACGTGGATGCCGGAAACCTGAGCTATACGACAGAGACCGGTGTCCTGTTCAGCAAGGACAAATCAACACTTGTTGCATATCCCCCTGGCGGACCCTGCTCGTATGATATTCAACCCAATGTGGTTGCAATCGGAGCAAGTGCGTTCAGCGGCTGCGGTGGGTTGACAAACGTGACGTTTCCTTCCAGCGTAACCATGATCGGAGATTCCGCCTTCTCCAGCTGCAGTGGGCTGACACGCATTGAAATCCCTCCCAGCGTGCCTGTGATTGGAGACTCGACTTACTGCGGCTGCAGTGGGCTTGCTGACGTGACAATTCCTCTGGGTGTTACCTCGATTGGCAGACAGGCGTTCTTGTATTGCTACGGATTGACCAATGTGACGATCGCCTCCAGCGTGACATGGATCGATTACCATGCCTTTGGCGATTGCACCAGTCTGACTAGCGTGCGCTTCGAGGGAGACCGGCCTTCTGTTGGGCAGTATGGGTTTCCATTCCCATACATCGACCATTGGCCTGATCCTCCGGATCCGGCTTTCTACTATTTGCCCGGCAAGAACGGCTGGACGAGCCCGTGGTGGGGACACCCGACCGTCTGTGCTGTTCCCGGCATCCCTGCCGTTTCTTATGGTTTCTGCGACGGGGTCACGCATCCTTACGTGTCAGCCCTTGTAGCGACGCTAGGCAGTCACTTCACGGGAACTGTCGCGGAAGTCGACCAGCAGATCGCGGACCAATTCGAGACCGCAGATCTGATGGGCCTTTACTGCACGGACCTGACGACAGGCAACATCCTGAACTTGGCGCCCAGTATCGCGATCGCCGGACTTGCTGTCGCACCAGCAACTTCAGTATCGCTTTCCGCCGTTTGCCGCAACGGCATCACCACCGACACCGTGGCCATGGACCGCCTGCTGCGCGATCCTGCCACCCGAGAACTCCGTGTGCAGGCCCGGGACTCCCTGTCATCGGACGCCAACGTGACGAACCTCACCCCGGTCTTTGTCCGGAGTGGCGCGACGGCAACCGCCACCTTCACTGCCCCGCCGTCACCCATGCAGTTCTACAAGGTGTCCGTCCGGCGCAAGTAGTCGCCCCACCATTACACCAGCTTCCTTATGACGCTGCTGACCACGCCCTCCACGGCTAGCCCGCGCTTGGGCCTTATGGTCTCGTACTTCTTGTTCGCGGGCTCCAGCCTGACGCCCTTGGCATCCTTGAAGAAGAACTTCATGGTCCAGGCTGCGTCCACACACGCGATCACGATGTCGCCGTTGCGCGGCGTGCGCCCGCGCTCGA
>JADHEF010001425.1_pt1 | contig 14819 bp, 9 predicted proteins | sample 8952391 | NCBI WGS metagenome assembly JADHEF01 (sample SAMN16124439, study PRJNA663245) | bioreactor sludge metagenome | isolation source: sludge (nitrite) | place: India:Bengaluru | collected 2019-02-28
CAGTTGAAGCTGATCGTCCATGACCTGAACGCCCGTTCCGTCCTCGGCGAATACGTGTTCAAGCCGCGCGGTCAATGAGTCGGACGGGCTGTTCGCCACCCCTTGCCAAGCACGGTGCATTGGGCTAAAGTTGTTTCAACAAAAGGAGAAGGACTATGTTGCGCACGTTCGCCATCACGCTGATCGTTTTCCTCTTCGCTTTTTCCTCGCCCTTGCGGGTGGCTGCCGAGCAGCCCGGAGCTCAGAAGTGTGACCTTAAGACCGGAGTCTGTACGGACGGCACCCCCAACACCGTCATGACCGGCGACAAGCGCATCTGGGCGAGCAGTCGCCTCTTCACCGATGCGCCTCCGTTGGACGTGCGGAAATGGCTCACCGATAAGCCGGAGATGGAGGGCAAGTTTTTGGTCATCGAGTTCTGGCGCACCTGGTGTAGCGCGTGCAAGCGCATGACGCCGCTGATGAATACGCTGCATGCGAAATATGGCGACGAGCTGGTCGTGATCGGTATCACCGGCGAGGCGGAAGAAACGGTCAAAGCCTATGCCGGTCCTAAGAAGGATTACTTTTTGGCCCTTGATCAGCCTCTGCCTGCCGAGAACAGGGACACGGCCAAAGCTCAGCAGCCCGCTGAAAAAGAGGGCGCTGCTCCCGCCTCGGCTGGGCCCGACCAGACGTCGGAGCCGGCCACCGCTCGCCCGGGGCAGGGTCAGTATGAAGCCAAGTTCGGCGTCTGGGGTTGGCCGCACGTCGTCATCCTTGAGCCCCAGTTCCGCACGGTCATCTGGGAAGGGTTCCCGGGGCTCAAAGGCTATGAGTTGACCGAAGCCAAGGTCGCGAAAATGCTCGCCATCGGCCGCGCCTCGAAGGGTGAAAAAGCGGAGAAGAAGTAGCCGGCCCGAGCGGATGCGCGGGCCGGTCTTCGTCCCTTGCGTTCGCGCTCGCTTCGTTGACTAGGCGCGTCGCGTGTAAGGCAGCTCCCAGGGTTTGCGGTAGGTGACGCCGACCTGCTTGTCGGCTTCGGGGTTGCCGACGATCTTTTCCGCCACGCCGTCCCAAACGATTTTTTGTCCCGTGCGGAAGGCGATGTTGCCGAGATGCGCCAGCGTGGAAACCCGGTGGCCGACATCCAGATTGAGCACGGGCTGCTGGCGCGACTTGACGCAGTCGAGGAAGTTCCGCACATGGGGCGTGCGCGGGTCGCCCCCTTCGCTGCGTTTGCGCTGCGAGGGCGTCTTGGCGCGTTTGGGCTCGGTGACCAATTCCCAGCCCGTGTCGTTGAGGATGATGTTGCCTTCGGTGCCGTGCCACTCCACGCCCCACGGCCGTCCGTTCAGACCGTTGTTGAGGCCCGCGCGATGTTCCCAGATGAGCTGGCAGGTGGGAAAATCATAAACGGTCACCTGGGAGTCCGGCGTTTCCGAGTCGTCATCCAGAATGAACTTCCCGCCGCAGGAGGTCACGGACTTGGGGGGCTCGTCCGGCAGCCCCATGGCAACCATGTTGATCAGGTGGACGCCCCAGTCGGTCATCAGGCCGCCGGCGTAGTCCCAGAACCAGCGGAAGTTGAAGTGAAAGCGGTTGGGGTTGAAGGCGCGTAGGGGAGCTGGCCCCAGCCACAGGTCGTAGTCCACCCCGGCTGGCGGCGGACAGTCCGCCGGTTTGCCGATGCTCGGTAGCCAGTCCAGAAAAGCCCAGCCGCGCGCCAGGCTGACCTTGCCGAGCTTGCCGGAGCGGATCAGCTCCGCCGCTTCGATGATGTGCGGGCAGCTGCGCCATTGCGACCCCATCTGCACGACGCGGCTGTGCCGCTTGGCGGCTTCCACCATGGCGCGGCCTTCGTCAATCGTCTTGGCCAGCGGCTTCTCGACGTAAACATCCTTGCCCGCCTGACAGGCCAGAACAGCGGGCAGCGCGTGCCAGTGATCCGGCGTCGCGATGACGACGATATCGATGTCCTTGCGGTCAAGCACGCGGCGGAAATCTTTGGCCGTGTCGGGCTTCTTGCCGCGTTTCTCCTCGCAGATGGCGAAGCCCTTCGCGATTTTCGCGTCGTCCACATCACAGACCACCGGGCAGTCGATTTCCGGATTAAGAAAAAAACATCTCAAGTCGCCTTGGCCCATGCCGCCGCAGCCGATGAGGCCGATGCGGATCTTGTCGTTCGCGCCCGGCTCGCCGGCGCGGACGGACCGGATGAAGGGTGCGTTGATACTGCTGGCGGCCAGCGTGGCCAGCGTGGTCTTCCCGAGGAAAGTGCGGCGGTTGATTGGGTTCATAGCGGGTGCCCTTTGTTAAGTGACGAAGTTGACCGTTTCCCGATTCACTATTTTTTATTCTACCGCGTGACCGGTGCGATTGTCACGCTCGATGATGAGCCCCCGGTCTTCCTATTTTTCAACGCTCTTCGTAATCGTAACCGTCTTATCGTTTGTAAATGGTGCCTGAGTGTTTTTTCACGACCGCAAAACTCCCGGCTTCTGCCATCTCTGTGGAATTACGGGGTTGACTCTGTTCCCCCTCTCCGCATAATAGAAGCGCAGGATAGAGCTTGGATTTGTTCCGCCTGCGTGGAGAGAGGCTAGGCGGTCGTTGTGGAGAACAAAATGTCTGATAACAAATTGACGCGAAGAGCTTTCCTTTCCGGCACCTCGGTTGGCTTGGTCGGCTCCGCGGTTTCAACCTGTGCCTCCTGTAAGAGTGCCGAGTCCGGCTTTCCCGGCCGGAGAAAAGTCACCGCCGAAGCGTTCGCCCGGGAGGTCGCGCGCGTGCTCCCGCAGGAGGAGCTTTTCGCCTACCACAAGCGGCTCTCGGAAAGTCCGGTGCACGTGTCGGCGAGGCGTGATCCCGCAGCCCGGCTCCGGGCTGGCGAATTCGCCCTTCCCGCGCAAGGCTGGACAATCGAATGGAGCGCGCGCGCTTCGGAGCTGCTCAAGGCCGCTGTGTATGATTTTCAGGATTATCTGGACGCCTCGATGGGTGTCAGCGTGCGGCTTGATAACCGGGCTTCGCTGGAGGGCTGGCAAAGCCGGAGCCGAAGCCTTGTCGTCGGAACGCGCGATCAGTTGCCGGGCTGCGGGGCGGCGCTGAAGGGCCCCAAAGACTACGAAATCACGGCGACGCCGGAGCGGGTTACGGTGTGTGGCTTCGATGAGCGGGGTGCCATGTACGGGCTCTATAATCTGGAGGCCCGGATGAATTTGCGCGAGGCGCCGTTTTTGCCGGGCGCTCTGAAAACGGTCCGGCACAGCCTCTACAGGGTACGCATGGTTCAGTCTTGGATGGGCTGGATGGAGTGGCCTGACCGCTTGCTCTCGCATCTCTCCCATGACGGTTTCGACGGCATCTTCGCCTCGGTCTACGCCAACCCGAACGGCGATTACTCCACGGCTGAAAATTCAACGGAGTTTTACGCGCGCCTGCTGTTTCAAATTCGCAGGCAGGACCCGAAGCGCGTGCGGGACCTGATCAGCCGCGCGTCGCGTTTCGGCATCAAAGTCTATGCGCCGATCATCTACCAGTACATGGGGACTCCGGAAAGCGAAGCGGGGCTGCGTCTTCTTGTCCGCGATATCCTGAAAGGTTTTCCCGACATCCAAGGCTATATCCTGCTGACGGAAGGTTTCTGGTACAAGAAGTGGGGCGGCGGCCACGGCGCCACTCAAGAATATCTGCAAGACTGGGCGCAGAACTGGAGCAAAGCGGTCGGCATCGTATCCGAAGAGTGCCATCGCGTGAATCCGGCCATCGAGGTTCTTCCTTGGGAATACAACATCGATTTCCGTCCGCAGAACGCGGAGATGAAGCGCTATTTCATCCGGCAGCTTCCCGCCGACACAATCCCGCTGCTCACGTGGGAAAACGGGAAGAGCTTTGAGATCGACGGCCTGCAGAGCTACCTGCGCGATTACTCGCTCTCCCAAGTCGGCCCTGCGGAGGTCACCGACGCCCAGCTCGAGGTGGCGCGTCAGCGCGGCATGGCCGTTTATTCCAAGGTCGATACGTTCGCCAGTTGGCAGTATGGCACCAGCCCCTACCTCCCTTTCCCGTACCAGTGGTTCGCCCGCTATCAGGCGCTTGAGAAGTTCGGGGTGATGGGCACGCTTGAGAGCTGGAGCAGCGGGTACAGCCCGAACTTCATTGCCGAGTTGCGGGCCTGGTCCTGCTGGAGTGACGCGCCTTCTCAGGACCAGCTTCTCGGCGACATGGCCTCCCGTATTTTCGGAGACGCTGGCAAGGCGCTGGCCCTGCAAGCCTGGGACCACTTCAGTCAGGCGATTCGTTTGGTGCCTGACACCGGGCCGAACATGGGCACCAACAATGCCGTCGGGAATCCGCTGTTCTTCCGGGAGCCGCCTGTCCGGACCGCGATGTTCACGCATTCATGGCGGGATCACGCCAAATGGACGGGATACTTGGGCGGCGAGCTCAACCCTTACTGGCCGTTTACCGTCTCACGCATGGTCTTCTATCCGGATTTCAGCAACAAGACCAACCGGGCAGAGCAGTATGCGAAGGGGGCTACCGGTGTGCACGTCGGCAAAGAGACGAAGGTCCTGCCCGTTTTTCTCAAGTATCTGCGGCAGGCCGCTGAGCAAATGGAGCAGGGGTTGTCGCTGTATCGGGCCGCGGCTCTCGGCAGCCCGGCCTCCAAGCGGCAGCAGGCGGTCCGCGAAGTGGTGGTGGCCGAACAACTGCAGCGCATGATGCTGAGTGACTGCGCAGTTCTGGAGTTCGAGGACGTGCGTCTGCAGCAGGCGGCCGAAAAGGACAAGCGGAAAGCGGAGGCGCTCCTGGACCGGATGGAAAGTATCCTGCGCGACGAGATCGCGCGTACGGAGCTGTCCCTGCTCGCCGCCACCCGGGACTCTCGCCTGGGTTTTCAGTTCGAGCAGGACTATGTGTATACCCCTTATTCGCTGCGCGAGAAGCTGGCCCTTATGCGGGAGACGCTGAATAAACAGTTGCCCGCCGCCCGGCGAAGATAAGCGTCGGCCGCAGCTTCTTGTGCCGTTTGCGGGGCTACTCGGCACGTTTCGGGAAACGGAGGCGTACCGGGCCGAGGGGCTCGCCCAGCTTCACCGAGGAGGACACGGCCGGCGGGATGATGTCCCAGCCATAGGTGGTGCCGTGAAGGGCCTCGGCCTCGGTCTTTTGCGCTGAGAAAAGGAACCGTTCCAGGACGGGCGTTTGCGCCTTGGCGCCGTTGGCCAGCTTGATGTCCAAACGCACATTGCCGACCCCGAACAGGACCCGGCCCGGGGCTTCAAGAATAACCTCGTTGTCGAGCCGCAGCCCCTTCAGCTTCTCGCCCGGTATCGCCACGCGGGTCTCGGTGCAGAATGCCGCCCAGTGGGGGGCCGGCTCAATCCGCGTCTGTCCGATTTTCTCGCCGTTGATCATGATGTTCAGGTCAACGTTCGTTGTCGTCCACGACGTGAAGACCAGCGTGGCTGAAAGGGCGTGCCGCAGCTCGGGCTCAGTCACCGCGACAGCCGGCCGCGGCGGCGGAGTCAGTGTGTCGGTGATCTGACCCGGCTCCTGCCAGGTGAATTCCCGCAGGACCTCGCGGCCCGAGCGGAACTGGACACGCACGCGAGGTCCCTCGACGTGCACAAGGAAAAAGCCGTTGGGCGGCCCGGAGAGATAGCCCCAGCCGTAGGTCAGCTCGTCTCGCGGGATCAGGAGCGTACACCGCTCCTCCATGGGCGTTAGCGAGGCGCTCTTGTCCATCACCACGCCTTTGATCTGCGTGATCGGCACGCCCTCGACACGGCGCACCCACGCGCCCGTGTTGTGGGTGTGTCCGCAGAAATAGGCGTCCACGGGATATTTCTTAAATACGGAAACGACAGAATCCGTGTACCGGCTGTTGCTGAAGCCGGGCCGGACAACGGGCCAGAGCGGATAGTGTCCGAAAGCGAACACGTGCTTGATGCTGGCGTCGGCGTGCGCCTGCGCCATCGTCGCCTCCAGGAATGTGCGTTGCGCCTCATAGTCCATGCGGGTGCCGGTTTCCTTGTAATCGCCGTAGTCGAGAAAGATGAAGCAGGCGTTCCCGTAGCGGAACGCATAGTAGGCGCGGGTGAGCGGTGTGCCCAGCTCGCGCGACAGCAGGGGAAACACCGTCTCGGGATAAGGCGTGCCCCCGGCGTTCTTGTCGTGATTGCCGACCGCGAAAAAGATCGGTAGCTTGAACTGCTCCGTGAGGCTCGTGATCGCGAAAGTCAGCTCCTCCTTCACGCCCCCCTTGTCCAGTTGCTGGTGTGAAGGGAGTTCCCCGAGAATAAAGTCGCCGGTCTGACAGACGAACGCCATGGCCGGCTGGACGTCCTTGACGGCTTCAGCGACGGCAAGGCCGATTTGACGCTCCTTGAAGGCGGGCCGCGACACATGCAGGTCGCCCAGCACGGCGAAGCTGAAGGGCTTGTCCGACGCCGAAAGCGTCGTCAGCTCTCCCGCATGTACAAGTTGAAAAACGATACTGAAGGCACCCAGAATGGTTAGAAGCTGTTTCATGTTGATGTCTACGGTCCGCTGAGGACGCTGGTGTATTCCGCATCCTTCCTGGCAATGTTTATACAGTATTCTTGCGGGTGAGCCCCGTCAACTGAATAAGGGCCTTTTCCGTCGGGCTACCTTTCCCCTCGACAGCCGGGAGTGCTCTCCGGTAAAATGACGGCAACATTCGGAGGTCGCACATGAATGATGAGATAAGCCCGTTCCCGCCGCCATTAGAAAACAGACGCCCCTTTCCGCGTAGTTCAGCGCCGCCTCGGTCACCTCGTCCACCGGTCAACCCCATGGCCGCGCTCCCGTTCCTGCTCGTGCCGGTCCTCCTGTTCCTCCCCTTGTGGGTGTGGTTTTTCTGGCGTATTGAGCCCGACAGCGGCGAAATCGCTGTCCTCGTAAAGAAGACCGGCAAGAACCTGCCCGTCGACAGCATTCTGGCCGATTCGCTGGAGTACAAGGGCATCCAGCTCGAGGTGTTGCCCGAGGGGCGTTTCTTCCGTAACCCCTACACCTGGAGTTGGACGGTCACGAAAGCTACGGACATACCGGCTGGGAAGTTCGGCGTGCTCGTGCGTAAGTTCGGAAAGGACCTGCCCGGCGGCAAGATCATCGCTCCGGACGAGACGTATAAGGGCATCGTGCGCGAGGTGCTTGGAACGGGCAAACACCGCATCAACCCCTACGCTTACGAAGTGAAGCTCTATGACGACATCAAGATCGCCCCTGGCCACGTGGGCGTGGTGACCTCCCTCTGCGGCGCGGACATCCTCACGGGCGGCGCCGCCGTCACGTCGTCGGATAAAGGTTTTCTTGTCGGGACCGACACCAAGGGCGTGCAGCACGATGTTCTCAAGGAGGGTACGCACCGTCTCAATCCCTTTCTCTATGCGGTCTCGATCGTCAACATCCAGAGCCAGCGCTTTGAGTTGAGCGGAGACGACGCCATTATGTTCCTCACCCTCGACGGTTTTCCCGTCACGGTTGAAGGTACGCTGGAGTTCAATCTCAATATGGACAAAGTCGCGCTGCTCACCCATGAGGTCGGTGACATGGATGACATCATGCAGAAGCTGATCCTGCCCAGCGCTCGCGGCTTTTTCCGGATCGAGGGCAGCAAGAAAAACGCCACGGAATTCATCGTCGGCGAAACGCGCCAAGCGTTTCAGGACAGTTTGGAAACCTACCTTCGCGGCGTCTGCACAAACTGGGGCGTCTCGCTCAACTCCGTCCTGATCCGCGATATCCTTGCGCCGCAGCAGATCGCAGGTATCATCCGGGACCGCGAGCTCGCCGCGCAGGAGTCGCTGAAGTTCGAGCAGCAGATCGTGCAGTCCAAATCCATGGCCGAGTTGGAGAAACAGAAGGCGCTGGCTGAGCAGAACCGCCTCAAGGTCACAGCCGAAACGGAGCGTATCCGCCAGACCATCACTGCAGACCAGGGGAAGGTGGAACTGACCATTGCCGCCAAAACCGAACTCGACGTCGCCAAGATCGGCCTCGAAGCCGCTCGCGCCGATGCCGAGGCGATGCTGACGCTTGCCGAGGCTGAGCGCAAAGTGATTGAGGCCAAAAACCGTGCCGATGCGGATGTGCTGAAACAGCAGGTCGCCGTCTACCGCGACGAGGCCGACTACATCCGCGCTAAGCTATACGAGAAAACGGCGCCGAATATACAGAGTGTGCTCACCACCGATACCAAAGGCGACCTTTTTGGCTTGCCGGTTAAGCTCCAGTCGAACAGTGCGGCTGAAAAGGCAGTGCCCGCCGTAAACCCCGCGCCTCCTCCCAAGCCGAGCCCGCTGCCGCCGGAACCCGCTAAGAAAGGAGGGGCCACGCCATGAAGTCTGTTTCCATCATTTTCGTCCCTGTGCTCGTCGTTCTCTTTTTTGCGCTCTCGTTCCTTTGGTTCTTCTGTCGTATTCCCGTGCCGCCGGGTCACATGGCGATCATCACCGCCAAGACCGGCAAGCCTTTGCCGCCCGGAGAAATTCTCGCGGGTCCCAAAGAGAAGGGAGTGCGCAAAGACCCGCTGCCTGAAGGCCGCCACTTCCTTGACCCCGTCACCCACTCGTGGCGCATCGAGCCTGTGATCTCCATTCCGGTGGGAAAGATCGGCGTGGTCACCTCCAAAGTGGGCAAGGAGTTGCCGGTCGGCGAGATCCTCGCCGCCGACACCGGGTGCAAGGGCGTGTGGAAAGACGTGATTGGCCCCGGCACTTACCGCCTGAACCCCGAAGGATATGAGGTGACGATGCTTGATGCGGTGAACATACCCATCGGCTACGTCGGTATTGTCACTTCGCAGACCGGAAAACCTGTCAAGCCCGGTGAGTTTGCGGGCTTTGGCCAGCAGGGTGTCATGAAGGATGTGCTCCAGCCCGGCCTTTACTACATCAACCCGCGTGCCTATCAAGTTGACGTTCTGGAAATCGGTATGAATCAGGTCTCGATCCTCGGGCGCTCGGGCAGTGTGGTGCTTACCAAGAGCCAAATCTCCAATGCCAGCAGTGCCTTGGACTCGCTCCAGCAGAACACGATCCAGGTCCAGCAAGAGAAGCGCAACGAGTACCTCGAAAAGAACCGTGACCGTGGTTTCATCTCGCAGCAAGCTCTGAGCGCCCCGGCCGCCTCCGATTCGTTGGGTAGCTCGCTCCGCCGTAGCGCGCCTAAGAAAGTCGTGCCGGGCGCCAAGGCGCAAGGCCGTGTCGAACAAGTAGATGCGTTGGTTCAAAGCGCGGATAAACCCCTGCCGCAGCAGGGTTCCGTCGCTCCCGAGTCGGTGGCCTTCGGCATCAACCGCTTCGTCGAGTTCCCCTCGCGTGATGGCTTCCAGATCCTGCTGGACATGACCGTTGAGTTTGAGCTGCTGCCTGAGAACATTTCCCGCATCTACATGCTCTATGGCGATCTCCCCGCCGTGGTCGAGAAGATCATCTTGCCGCAGGTGCTCTCGATCTCGCGTATTAAGGGGTCGAGCTATAAGGCGCGAGACTTTATCGATGGCGAGGGTCGTCAGTTGTTCCAGAAAGAGATGAACGCCGAACTCACGCGCGTGATGAAGGAGAAGCATATCGTTATCCACAACGCGATTATCCGCCACGTGGAGGTGCCGAATGATATTCTCACTCCGATTCAGGAGTCGAGCGTCGCGAAGGAGCAGGATCTGACCAACAAGGCGCGTCAGGAGACCGCACGTAAACAGGCTGAGCTCAATACCGAGACGGCGATGATCGAACAGCTCAAGAAGCAGGTCGATCAGGAGACCGAGAAGCTGGTCGCCACGACGGCCGCGCAGACGAAGAATGAGGTCGCCGGCACGCAGGCCAGCGCCAAACTCGAGGTGGCCGGCATCAATCTGGAGAAGGCCGCCGTACAGGCGCAGATAACGCAGGTTCAGGGTGAGGCCAAGGTCAAATCCGAACTCATGATCGCTAAAGAAAAGGCGCTCGGCGAACAGTTGCGAGCGGGCGTTTTCAAGAACCCCTCCACCCTGGCAGAGCTGACCTTTGTGGACAAGCTCAACCCCAGCCTCGGCATCCGAATTATACACGCGGGCGAGGGTACCCTCTGGACCGACCTGAAAAACCTCGCCCCCACGGTGCCGGTCAAATAGGGGCCGGGCTTCATAGGGTTTGCCTGCTCGGCGCGAAGCCCGTATTGCGCCAAGTGGGCGGTGCGCTTAAGGTGTCAGCGGCACGACGGCCTGCACGCGGTAAAACCTCTGTGTTGCGGCAGGGGCCAAAACACCCCGCGTCAGTTCGGGCGCGCCGTCAGGCAGAATCAAGCCGAGTCCGCTGTCGGTCCAAACCGGCGGTGCAGGCGTCAGGCAGTCGGTCTGCACCAAGCGATAGAGACGCGTCTGGGCGACAGGCCAGGTCGTCGAGTCCTCTCCGCCCGCGCGCTCAAACGCGGTTATCTCCAGTCTCGATGCCGGATTTAAGGGATCCGTGTCGGCTACGTATTCTTCGTCGTCAGGTACGCCATCGTCGTCCGAGTCCTCGTCGAGTACTCCCAACGTCACAAGGTCGCCCGCTTTCTCGATCTCCCACGCGTCTGGAAGTCCGTCTCCATCCGTGTCAGGTCCTGCCCCGAGCGTATCCGTGCGCACATAGGCCTGGCTGTTGGCGAGACTGATCCAGCCGATATTCGCTCCCCACGCGTAGCCGCTCAGGTTGCCAGTCAGCAGGTCAATCTTGGGCTGGCCGTGGGTTTGCTCGAACGTGATCCAGCCAATGTTGGCACCGTAGGCGTAGCCGTACAGGTGCCCGGCTCCATCGTGGTTAACGCCCCAGTCGGTGGCTGTGGCGTTGGAGTAGTGCCAGCCGTTGGTTGGTCCGTTACCGAAGCCTATCCAGCCGACGTTGCTGCTCCACATGTGTCCGGTGCAAAACGACTGTCCCAAGGCGACACCGTTCGTGATGTCAGCTCGGGCGTCGATCCAGCCGGCATTGGCACCGTACGCGTAGCGGTGTACGGGGTTGACCGTGGTGTCTGCACACGCCTGTCCGACGACCGTCAGAGCCAATGCCAGTGTGATGAGTTTCCTTTTCATGGTGAACCTCCTCGCGAGGTGACTGTTCAGAGATGACCTAAAACACCAGATTTCCGAGCGGGTTGGTCCCGCTGGCCGCGTTCTGCATAGGTGCGACGTCGCTGGCACCGCTCACATCCTCGATCGGTACTTGTGGCACCCCGCTGGAACCTCCGCTGAAGGTGTTCTGGAGTACCGTGCTGCCGGTGGTCGCCAGATGCACGCCAACTGCATTGTCTGCGCACACATTACGCGCAACGCGGTGTGCACCCGACAGCACATGCAGACCGTTGCCTACGTTTCCTGTGAACTGGTTGTCGCAGACATCAAGGCTGGCCGCGGCAGAAAGCAGCCCGTGTAAGCGATTCTCTCCAAAGTGGATGGCGTGTACGCGGCCCCGAGCACCCGGCGAAGTCGAGAGGTCAATACCATGTAGGGCATTGTCGCAGACCTGTCCGCCGACCACCGAAACGCTTGCCCGCGAGGACGCGTCGAAATTCGCGACCACGACGCCTGAGCCGCCGTTGCGAATGGCGTCGCAACTCTCGCACGCCAGGCTGAACTGATAGAGTGTTCCCACCTGGGGCGGCCGTGTGATCTGGAACCCGTCTCCGCCGTTACCCGACGCCACGCAGCGTTCGAGGTGCAGCGCTCCTCCCGGGACCCGGAAGCCCGCAGCTCCGTTATTGCGCAGCACGCAGCCGATCAACACTCCGGACCGGACTAACGCGGAATCGTCTACAAAGATACCGCCCTGCGCGTTGTCGTCGCAGTCGCCTCCCTTGACCTTGAAGCGCAGCCCCTTGTCCATGGCCACGGGCGCGTGAATGCGAATGCCGTTAGCGGCGTTGCTGCTGACCGAGCAGTCCAGCGCATCGAGATCCACGGAGCATAGCGCACTGTCGCAACTCAAACGGACCCCGTTGCCGGTATTGGACCGGAAGTGCATATCCTGCATCGACACCTTGTAGCTGGCGTCGTCCTCGATCGTATGGACATACAGGCCGTCTCCGCCATTGCGCTCCATTTCGCAGTCGTATACCTTCAGGAGGCTTACGTGTCCCGTTTTGACATGCCGCGAGGCGTATGCGACACCGCTGCCGGTATTGTCCGAAACGGTGCAGCGCCCGATGCTCCACGTGCCGCCGGTAAGATCGAGCCCATGCAGTCCATTGTTCTGCGCGGCCACGCGCTCCATCGTTCCGGGACTGGCACCGGCATCGACCTTGTTGCAGCCGCTGCCACCGTTGCGCAACAGCGCGATGTCGAAGAAGCCCTGGTTGGATTTTTGCCCGGCCGCGATGTTGAGGCCATGACCGACGTTTTCTGTGCATTGGCCTCCGCGGCATACGATGCCTAGCCGCGCGTCGACGTGCGTCAGCTGCAGCGTCACGCCGTCAGCGCCGTTGCGGTCAAATGCACAGGAAGCGAAGTCGCAGTCGACATCCACTTCACCTGTCTCTGAGATGCGCAGGCCGCTGGTCGTGTTGCTGTTGCTGAAAAGCCGGCGCAGGGCCAGGCGCACGAATTGCGACGCCGGCGCACCGCCGGTCCCACCGCCGCCGCCCGATGAGGCCCAAACGAGCCCGCTGCCGGTGTTGCCCGATACGCTCGCGTCCTCTACACTGACGTCGCAGGTGCCAACGTAGGATATGCCTCCTGCGCTGTTGTCATGCACGTGCATGTCCTGCATCGCCACCTTGTATGGTCCGCCGTCCGCGTCGGGAGTGATCGACACGCCGGCACCGCCGTTACGCGCCACGTCGCAGTCCGCGAACTTGATAAGTGTCACGTGCCCGTTGTTACGGGTCCGCATCACGGATTGAATGCCGTGGCTGACGTTGTCGGCGACCGTGCAGTCCTCCAGTGTCCAGGTGCCGCCCTCGACAGCCAGCCCGCGTCCGCCGTTGCCGCACGCGCTGACACGGCTGAAGAGGCTGGGTGCGACGCCGACTGATTGCTTGCAGCCGCCGTCTGATGCGTTGACCGAGAGCTGGAAATCGAGAATCACGTTTTTATTCTCGGTGCAGCGCCCCTCCTTCACGTTCATGCCGCAACCGCCGTTTCCCGAGGACGAGCCATCCCGCAGGTCGAGCTGCAAACACGAGTCGACGTGCGTGAGCAGCACCCCTATGCCGTCGCTGCCGTTGCTCAGGAAGGTGCAATCCCGCGTGTAGCAAGCCACGCGCACGGCCGACGCCTCTGAGATGTGTAGCCCGCGTCCGGTGTTGCCGCTGACGTCACATCGCTCGAGACGTAAGCTCGCCTGTTCGTCAGCGGTCGCTGACGCCCACGAGATTCCGTGTCCGGTATTGTCTAAAACACGCGAGTCGCAAACCGAGGCGTCGCACGGACCAACATAGGCGATGCCGCCGCCGCCATTGCGGGTTGCCTTCATGAAGCTGATGTCTTGTACCGACACCTTCCCGGCTCCCATGCCGCTACCCGCCCGGAACCCGGCCCCATCATTGTCTGCGACGGTCACGTCGCGCGCTGTGGCCGAGCCGACCTCGACACCGTCCCCGGCGCACTGCACGACACGAACGTTGTGGAGGCGAAGGTCCGTTACGCCAGGGGCGTGCAGGCCGTCGCCGCCCCACTGCTGCAGGACGCCGTTCTGGATTGCTACGTTATCGCCCGGCACAACCACGATGCCGTGACCTAAAACTAAACGGTCTCCCGATAACGTGAACCCGTTCAGGTCGAGCGTCACGTTCGAGGCCGACACTGTAATTCCTCCTGAGGCCCCGCTGAGATTGCGAACGACCACATAAGAACCGGGCTGGGTGATAGCGAACGGCAAAGATCCGATGGGCATCCTCGGCTCAAGTTGGTCGAGGGTCCGCATGGTTGGTGCGGGCGCGCCCGGAGGTGTCAGGCTGCCTTGGGCGTAGACGAATTGTGTGCCGCTCAGGCACAGTGCGCACAGCGCTAGGATCATTCTTTTTGTGTTCATTGCTTTTCCTCCTGTATCGATTCATGGACTGATAGGCCGGTGCCGGCAACATTTTTCCGACAGCGTCCTTCAAGCAGGTTTGTCATCACCGCACAGCCGATGCAGGGTATCTCTCCAGAGGCTCTCCCCTCGGCCTTGTTTTTGCCACACGCTCGGCCGGCCAGTAACCAGCAGAAGCTTCCTCGGCCAACCGTAACCGCCCGACAGGTCCGAAGCTGCATGTCCTGACAACCTGTCAGGCTCCAGCAGGGAGTGAAATGGTCAGGGTGCCCAGCGTGGAGGGCCAGAACCGTCATCAACTGCGTGACAAACGGCTGAGGCGGCTTGCGCCATCCCTGCTCGTAGCTCTGGACCGCACGCGGAGAAACGCCTAGAACGCTGGCTAATTGGGATTGCGACAGGCCGAGCTTGTCACGCACGGTTCTTACCCACTCTGCCATTTTATCAAGCGTATCGTTCATGGTGCACCTCTCTAAAGGAAAGTGTAACCCTAGAAACGTCAAAATCATATATCACAATGTGATATAGTTGCAAGCATAAAAAATGAAGGGCTGTGCAAAGACTGTTTTGGCGGGTGGACAATCGTCGGGGGTTACGTTTCCCTGAACTCAGCGATTTTCGCAAAGGCGCTATTTCGCCCGTCCGAAGGGAGGGCTTGAGGTCGTGAACACCTGCCTGCGGCTCAGGGTGTGATCCGCACGCGATAGAATCGATTAGGAAAGAAGCGTGCCTCAGGATCGTTCCAGAGGAAGGGCAGGGTCGGCGCGAGATACGTTCCCAGCGGCGCCCACTCGGTCAGGTTGGTTGAGGCCAAGACCG
>JADHEF010001427.1_pt1 | contig 14769 bp, 12 predicted proteins | sample 8952391 | NCBI WGS metagenome assembly JADHEF01 (sample SAMN16124439, study PRJNA663245) | bioreactor sludge metagenome | isolation source: sludge (nitrite) | place: India:Bengaluru | collected 2019-02-28
TCTGGTAGTCCGGAATCGCGCCACGGGTGAAACCGTCGATGAAGGCACGTATTTCCGACTCAGCGAGCGTGCCGCCGTCGCGTTTCTTCTCAATGATCCATTGGGGAACCATGGGGCTTCCTCCTTCATGGATTTCGCAGATGCTTATCCGCGAAGTCCATGTAGCGCTGCCAGTCGTAGAGCGCGAGATCATGCTTACCGGTACGCACGTGATAGCCGATGCGGCCCTCTTGGAGCGGGGTATCCGGCGCAGGGAAGGTGTCTCCGACGAGGCCCTTCAAGCCGTAGAGCTGCCACACGGGCGAGGCCAGCACGCAGGAGCGGAACTCGCCCGGCTGCCCGGCCCAGTCATCCAGCGAGGCCGAGGCCACATAGGCCAGGCGCGGCGCGATCAGCGCGATCAGCATGTGCTGATCCACGGGCAGCGCGGCCTCGTTGTCACCGTACTGCTTATAATTGCCGCAGAACCAGTGCGGAAAGACCTTGTTGATGCGGGCGATGCCCTCGGATTTCGGCAGGTCCATGCGGTTGAGCTTGGCACCGCCGCACCCCGAATCGTTGGAGACGGTGAGGGCGAAACGGGGATCGGAGGCCCCGCACCAGAGCGCGGTCTTGCCGCCGCGCGAGTGGCCGACCACGCCGACGCGCGAGCGGTCGAGGGTCGGCTGGGTCTCGATCCAGTCCATCACGCGGCTCGCGCCCCAGGCCCAGGCCGCGAGCGTGCCCCAGGACTCCGCGGTGCGGACCTTGGGATCGGGCTGGAACACACCGTGGACGCCATTGGTAAAACCGTCGAAATCGTCGGGGTCGACATCGCCGTTATAGTAGGCGAGCGCGGCATAACCGCGCGCCACGAGTTCCTCGACAGGGAAAAAGGGATTTTTCTCGAGGCGGTCGGGGTCGATGTTTGCTGCGGAGGAGCGGTTACAGATCAACACAAAGGCGGGCGCGGGCTTCGCGGTTTTAGGGATGAAGGCGGTCAGCGCGATGCACCCCGCGCCGCCGGGGCCCGTATAGCGGATGTTGACACGCTTGCGCAGCGCCTTGCCGTCCACCATCTCCTTGTCCGCCTCGATCGGCTCAAAGCGCAGCGTGTCGGGGCGCTCCACGGGGTTGCGTCCGAAAACCTGGGCCTTAAAGAGCTCCAGCACCTCGGGGCGGCGCACCTGTTCCCAGGCGGCGACGGTGGTGACCGGCTGACCGGCGGCGGTTTTGAGCACATCCGGAACATCGACCGCGTATGCGGCCGAGACGAGCAGAAGAAACGCGCATTTGAGCATGGGGGTTTCCTTATTATGCGTGGCCTTGGGAGTGGGTCGGGATTGCGATCCCGACCCACGGTCATTGGTTGTTTGCACCGGATGGTTTCACCCTGCTGCCCGTTTCGATAATTCGCGGTTCCGCCGCGCGGCGGACTGACTATTTACTTATCTTCTTAAAGAAAAGAACACGGGTGTCGTGATAACTGGTCCAACGCGCATTACTTTTTCCCTTGTGATACTGTTCCCACGGAGATTCGATATCGTTGTCGGGGTACCATTGGTTATTTCCTTGTTTGAATTGATCTTGCTGCGGCATTATCAAGTTGCCGGGCATGTCCCACGTGTCGGTTCCTTTATCATATCCGCGCGGATAGGGATCACGCCACACGAGGGCAACCGCCCGGCCACCGGCTCCGCCTTGCGAGCCGCCGAAAGCGGACAGCATAATCTCGGCCCGCAGGAAGTAAAGAAAGAGCTGCTGGCGCTCAGAGAAGGAGTCGAGCGAATGGGCATAGAGCATCTTGCGATCAATCTCGTGCAGCGGATTAAGCAGAAGACCGTAGGGGTCACCGAATATACTCTGCCGAGCTGTATCGGTCGCATCCGAATACCACCTGGAGAACTGCCAATCGCCGTAGACATCCGACAGATTGGCGTTCCAATTCGTCCACACACTGACCGGTTTTCCCATCGCCGACGTCCATTTCGATGTCACACAGTTTGCCAGCGCATTTGTCCACCCGCCTAAGAACCTTTCCCACTTTGGTTCAGCGCCCGGGCTCCTCGGTTTCGGTCCGGAAGTCCCATAATTCTTGTTGCCAAACAGAAGCGGGCTCCGGTTAAACGTCGCTATTTTTTGCCGGTTTGCCGCAGATGTACCCGTGCTTTTCGGGTCGGCATACCAATAATCCAGCGGCGTGTCCCAGATAGCCGCCGCGAGCACCTGGGGATTGTCCGAGAGCGGATTGACACGCGTACCCGGCAAGGTCCCATCCTCTTTTCTGACATAGAAATGACCGTAAATGTCATCTCTTTTTTGGTTGAACCCTGTGCCACCGTGGTCATACAGACGGTAGGTGCGGAACATGGCGTTTATGTCACTCGCGGGTAACATGTTCGCTACCGATTTCTGGGTGAAAAAATCTACGGAAGGATAAGCTTGATCCATCAGAACAATTAACGGAAGCCCAGAAAGCTTATCCGCGGCCATCGCGAAACTGTACTGCATGACATAACCCGGGTATGCTCTTAATATGAAACCCAATTCACCTGGCGACTGCATATAACCGCAATCGGAAACCGACATGAAGATGTCGGCGTCCCGCCCGTCTCTGCCGAGCAGTTCGTCGGTGGACGGATTTTTTGATCCTTCGTCTCTGGGGATATTCCACCTCACATCTCTCGAGATCCAGTTCATTGCGGCATGATTGAACCGGGGATCGGGAATCTCCAGACTCGTATATCCGTTCGGCGTCGTTGGCGTGATGCCATAACTCAAGTTTGGGCCAAGAGGGTCAACCGTTTTGTCCCTCAGAGCTTTGTTGAGCGTTATACTTTCGGTCGCAAAATACAGTTTGGGCGTCTTTTCCTTCCAACGCTTCAGCGTCGCAGGGTCGTTGTCGTAACCCTTTAAGGGGGGGCTAGAATAAATCGTGCAGGGCACCTGATCAACCGCGACATCATTTTCGTCGAGCACTTGAACCAAAATCGTACATGCGACGCGAATCGCGTCATTTGCAGCGAAACCTTTAATAAGAGGAGTCGGAACGTCACTGGCATCCAGCTTGACTACCAAAACCTCATTATCTTCTTTTCCAGGGACCGTTTTGAGAGCAACCCCCTGACGGGCATAATAATACCGGTCGTCCTTTCTTTCATTCGGTGGCGGCAACGTGTCCAGTTTAATTTGGGTTTTGGCACTCTCGAACTCAACGTTATAATCGTCCGTCATTAGTTCAGCAGTGTTTGTTTTTACACCCGCCTTTACGATCTTGAGACCCAGACGGGCCTGCAGAAAATAGTTCTTATTCCCCGAAATGCCCGGTTTTTTGCGAAGCCGATCCTCATAGTATTTAAAAGGATAGGCAACCTGAACCTCCACGAACGGTACGGTACCGTTCTTGATTTGTGTAAACATGGTGTTGTTGATCAGTTGGACGCCATATTGTTTTTGCGGGGGTTTATCCGCGGAGTCTGGTCCTGTATACACTTGACTATTCAGGTTCTCCTTCCAGATCACGATCTTACTGATCATGGGGACCATCTCGGCAGACGGTATCCCGAGCTGTTTCGGCACGTCATCGGTGTCGAGATAATCCGCAAGCATGGACGCCATCAGCGTTTGAAATGCAGGTAATTGTGTCGCCGGCGCGTCCCTTAAAACCGGATCCATTTCTTTCAGCGCCTGCCAAAACAGAGGGCTTCCTAATCTCAGGTCCGCAATATTCTTTGGCCGTTGATCCATTAAGAGTGATCCTGGCCCTTCAGCAAAGGGCTGCTCCAGATAGATATTGCATGCCGTTTTCAGGCTGTTGGACGTCTCGGGCAAGGCGATACTGTCGGTGCCGTACACATGTTTAAGGTTTTCCGAATCTTTGAACACGATGAGCTGCCCTTTTTTCGCACTGCCGGGTTCAATATACGCGTGATAGGGACTTGTCTCCGGCGTCTTATCACGGGCATACCGCGCCGCATAGAAATCCTGCAGGGAGAAATAGCGCATATCTTCTTTGGCGTCATCGTCAAAATCTTGACGGGCCTGATCATCATCGAGTAAATGCCCGAGGCAGACACTGCCGGGGCGGAAAGCCCGACAGAGGCTCACGTCCAGCATGTCGGAAACGTTCACGCACACATAGGCATAGCGTCCGATCACGTCACCGTCCGTCGCCCGCTCCAAGGGTCGCCATTTAGCACCCATCCAAGGGGAGTTTTTGTCCACATCGTTATCAAACACGGCGAACCGTCGCACGTCGTTGATCAGGAACGCGGGCAGGAAACTGAGCGCCTCGAGCGACAGGACACGTGCATTCTGATTGTTGTCAGAAGCATTATCGGCGGCCGAGACTTTGACCCGCCCGGGCCAGTCCATCCTATTAGGCCTATCAGGGAACTTGGTCTGACCCTCTGCCGCCAGGCGCAGTTCCGAGTCAATCTCGTCCATGGCGCGGTAGAGCGCGGAGTTCAGCAGGTGGCGGGCGGTGACGGCGTGACGGTAGTTGGAAGAGGCCTGCCGCTCGATGCGCATGTAGATTGAGAAAGAGACCCCGCTGATGATCATGAAGCTCAGGAAGCCCAGCACGATCAGCAGCGCAGAGCCCCGCTCCGGCATACGGACGCCGGCAGGGGAGAGGATGCCTCGGAAACGGATTTTCATGATTTCACCTATAGCTTCAAGCATTCAGGAGCCAGAATTCAGAATGGAATCCAAAAAGAAAACGATCGCCTCTTCTCATTCTCGCTCCTGACTTCCTCTTCGCAAGTTTTCTTTGGGTTTATTCCAGCCTCGCTTGCGGCGGGCTGACAGCAGATTGCACGTTTCTACCACCTCAACTCGCGGTGGCGGTTTGGGAAGGTGATGGCGGCCGAGACCCAGGTCTGTTTCTTATCGTCGATCTCGACAGCCGCCTCGATCACCCGAAACCGGTACGGATTGTTCCAAGGGTCACGGAACGCGGGCGGAGTGCCGGTCATCGGCGCATTCAGATAAACCTGTTTTGAGTTCCCCTTACCCAACAGCGGTTTAAGATTCTCCTCGGTGGCGAGCGCCTCTTTTCCTCCGCTCGGGATAAACAGCTCCTCCTGTTCGGCTTCGTACGAGAGAATCGCGTTGACCAGTTCGCGGACCTCCGCATTGGCCTTGGCGACCCGCGCCTGCGCGCGGGCCTGCCCCAAGCCACCGAAGGCCACCCCCATCAGGATCGACAACATGCCCATGACCACCAACATCTCGATGAGCGTGAAGGCCGGGGAAGAGTGAGGACGGAGGGCGGTGGACGGAGGACGGAAGACGGAGGACGGAAGACGGAGGACGGAAGACAGAGGACAGAGGGCGGAGGGCGGTAGGCGGAAGACCGATTGCCAACGAAAACTCTTTCGGGTCAGACAGCTGTTTTTTTGATCGTTCATACTAAAAATCTCCTATCACAGGCCGTACAGCTTCACTGCACCCACGTACGGATGTCGTCCTTGCCGGGCGACTTTTCGAAATCGTCACCCGGTTTCCCGTCCGGACCGGACGAGGCCGCACCGACATCGTACAGCTTCCCTTTTTGGATGAGTCGCGCATTGACCGTCATGTACAGCGGCAACCGGTACTTGTTTTCCGTAATCACCTTCCCGTCGGCGTCATAATCCTTGACGTCCGGCCATTCAAAGAAGAAACTTTTCGTTTCTACCGCTTTGTTTTCATCCGACGAGCCGTCCACCAGAAAATCAACGACCGTCGTTTCCTCGACCAACGACCAGATCTTATTCTCCGAGAGCTCATATTTTTTCCGCTTCCCGGCGCTCGTGAAATGTATGAAACTCAACGACCTTTTGAGCGGGAAGGTGTCGGCCCCACCGGTCATCGTGTAGAACAAGATATCGTCAGGCTCGAACATTTGCCTCCCGTCAGGGGATATGGCGTCTTGGGTACAAAGCAGCTCTTTGGGAAGCTTTTTCGCGTCTATCGCGACACTCGCGTCACGCTGGATCGCGCCGATGTACGAACGCAGCCGCATCGCGCCTTGGGCACGGAGCTGCCCGGTCCGCCAGGCAATGCTGGTCTGCTGGAAGAGCATGGACAGCATCATCACGATGACGACCAGGATGGCGGATGCGACCAACACCTCGATCATCGAGAAACCTGCCCGTCGGTTCTGTTTTCTGTTTGCGTCCGTTCTCATCGTTACCTTTCGCCCCATCCCCTCTCCCCGGCCTCTTCACCCACGCGCCAATGAACTGCCATCGTGCATACCTTCAAGTTGGATTACGATCAAGAACACGATCAGGATTAAATTGAAGAGGGGTCTAGGCCCTTCGTACTCTTCATCGTACTCGTAATCGTATTCTCGGTCAAAACAGCGTTACCCCTCCGTTTGTCCCCGCTCTGCGTGCGGCGGGCTTTCCCAGTTCAGGGAACTCCCTGAAACATGACCTCGGCATAATACAGCGCATTGTTGGTGTAGCTGTAGTAGTTGGCAGCATCAATGTCCGTCGAGCGCACCGAGATGCCCATCAAGCGGGCCGACGAGCCTGCGACAAAATCAAAAAATATCCGGTGGTGTTTCGCCTGCATGCCGTCTCCCGCCACCGTCCATAGACAGGCATTCCCGTCGGCCGACGTCAAGCCCGGCAATGACAGTTTTCTCTGGACGCACGAGGGGAAGTTGACTTTATCCCATTTTGTTTTTCCATCGGGCGCTGTAAAGGCGTCGGGATAGGTGGTTGCGCCCATACTTTGCCACTCTTGCCATGTCAGGTCAGACTGAGAGAGAGCGGCCACGAGCTCGTTCAGCGCGTAGTCGGCGAACATGGACTGTTGCAGGTCGGCCTTGCCCTGATAGCTCTCGCGCAGCCCCAGCGGAAAAAGGCCCACCAGGGCCATGATGCCGACCGCCATGACGAAAACCGCCATGTTAACCTCCATGAGTGAAAACCCGGCCTTCCGGTGCGTGTGCTTCATCGTCTCCGCTCCCATTATGGCGACCCTGTTTTAGGGATCGTGATTAATCCCTTGTCGGATATGCTATACGTAAACGTTTCTCCCGCGATTCCTTTGATTGTAAACGCTTTCGTCTGGTTTTCTTCGGACGACCGCGAGCCATCGGGCTCGAACGTCACACACAGGACCTTATTCTTATTATCTTTATCCAGGCCCTCAAACGTATATTTCTTAGGCAGGGATTGGACCGGCGCGACCTCGACCCCATACGCGTCGCCGACCTCCCAAGGTGCCGGGTTGTCCGACTTCGATCCTTGCACGACAAGCGCATAGGCCTTAAAAGGATGCGTTGTGTTTTGGTAAAGCAATCTGTCATCCCCTAACGTTTTTTCTTCCGCGTAAGGCCTTACCTGCCACCAGCAACCCTTGTTCAGATTGTAAAGGCGGATCAGACCCGCACTGATGAAAAAAGCATCGTTTTTACCGGATACAACCATCGGCTTGCCCGTTGCGGGGTCAATAGGAACGGGAAAAAGAATGTCCAGATCGGCAAACTCGTCGACCAGATAGGCTTGATTATCAGGAACAAACGAAAGCCGGCCGATCTCCTTGCACACGACGTAACTGGCGGCGAAATCAGAGATCTTCTGCCCTGCCGTATCGTAGGCGACGGTTTCGTTAAAAGCCATCAGACTGACGCGCACGCCCTCCAGGCAGGCACGCTGGCGTGCCTGCACGAGCGCGTTTTCGAAATGACGCTTGGCGCTCCGGGTGGCCATCCCGCGGATCGCGCTGAAGTAACTGGTGACCGCCAGCGTGGAGAGAAGCGCCATGATCGCGATCACCGCAAGCAACTCCAGCAGTGAAAACCCGCTGCGCTGCGCGGGCGTCACGCCGAGGTACCAAAAACCCAAGTGCCGTTGTATGCTCATCACTCCCATCATCCTTTCGGAGCCGGGCCAACCGAAGCGTCCTATTTAATCTTTAATCCACTTTACGACTTTCACCGATTCCGTGGCGAGGTAGAACTCGACCGTGTAGTACTTGAAAAACTTGATGTCATCCGGATCCTCAGGGTCAGGATTCGGATCAGGATAGCCGATCGCAATGGGAGTGTCCGGATATTTTTGGAGCGCGTCCCTTACGCTCATCTGTTTATCCTTCACGCGGGTCATAAGGGTTGAGGTGTCCAGCAGGGCGCGGTTGTTCTTGACGGCGTCAAGGATCTCTTTGAAAACCTCCGCGTTTTTCACGGCACCTTTAAGAACGATTTTGTCGTCCTTCTCGTCGCCGTCCTTCTTGTATTTGTCGGCATAGAAATCGACCGGCCATCTTCCGTACAGCGCGCGGAAATTCACCAGCGACATTTCCAGCGACTTGGCCATCACGATGATCCGCTTGTTGCGGCTCTGTTTGACTGATTTAATGGCCGCGCCCGTCGCCAGCGTGGCGACCACCGCCATAATCGAGACCACCACCAGCAATTCGATGATCGTAAATCCGCGTCGTTTTGTTGTCCAGTTCTTCATGGTTGCCGGTCGGGATAACCTTCCCGACGCTCCTTTCTCGCATTCCCGACGGGAGGATGATCCCGTCACAATAAACTCCGAAATCAAGGACCCAACGTGAAGCGACGGGATTGCGATCCCGTCCTACTTTTTGCCTTTGTACTGGCTCACCGGCCAACTATAGCGGTTTTCTTTGGTCGGTATCCCGGTCTTTTCAAACGTCTTGTCGGCGGTCGGTCCGCGGGACCAAACAATGGCCGAGGCCCGCACCTCGACCCCAGGCGGCGCGCCATCCTGATCGTCCACTTTCCCGTCAAAATTCTTATCCAGCCGGAATTGCAGCCGGTGGTCCGCGAAGGTGCCGCCGCTATCGACTTTGTCCCTATCAGACACCGTGGGGGTTTTTCGCAAGGCGGCGCGGGCCCACGGATCCAGCAGCCCGAACCGGTCTGTACTCTGCGGATTAATATTCGCTTGCAAAAGGTTCATGACCACATCACCCGAATACTTGTACGTCGTCACATCAAACAGTTTTTTGTCCTGCAAGACCCAGCACACCTCTTGGTCCATACCCACATCATCTTTGTTCAACCATAGAGCAGGCCACTCGCGCTCTTTCTGCGCATACAGGGACATGGCTGTGGCCACCTCCACGACCAGGTTATGCGCCTGCGACTGCCGCGCCGCGGTCTTCATGTTCGAAAAAGAAGCGATCAGCGTGGCGGCCAAAATACCGATGATGCCGATCACCACCAACATCTCGACCAGCGTAAAGCCGCCGCTCAAAGGGTACTGCCTTTTCATTCGTATTTCTTGCCTTTCCAGAAGGTAGGCACAGGGCCATGCCCAACTCATGCTACCGGTCAAACCGGACGATATCATCACTGATCCACGCGTTCACCCTCTTACGATCTTCCACCGAGAGGGATTCCATTGGAATCCACGGAGGGAAGGTCTTGCCGTTCGGCCCCGCCGACCAGACACGATAGCTCTGGTAGGGCGACGCGGAGTAATAATACAGTTCATTGTTCCGGGTTTCGTCACTCTTGGCCCAGCGGTCGTACAGCGTCATACGGGCCAACCTAACGCCGTCGTATGGATATGGCGAGAATCGAGGATATTCTCTATCAGAATCGACTGTATTCACACCGAGCAGGTCTCTTTTCCCGCCGTACACGATATGCTCCAGATTGGGGAGCAGCTTCCCACAGACAACGGTCTCGCGTTGGCTTTGTTTCAAACACGTGGGGGTATCCAGCGATCTGCCTTTGTACCTACCCAAATTGTGTTTGTTCCAAATATCCTTGTCAAAAAGGACGAATTTGGGCGTCTTTTCCGATTCGGTAAAATTACCGTTCTCGTCCGGCACGATGCCGAGCACCAGAAGACGGGGCACCAGAAACGAGAGCACGCCGTACCGGAAGAGCTTCACATTGTCCCAATCGTCTTTGTCACTTTCGAAGGCACCGGGATTGACGTTAGCCGATGTTTGTCCGGGACCGCACAGGATGGGAAAATCAGGATCCAGCGATTGTGGCGTGGGAAATTCGAAGGCCGTGGGCTGACGATGCGACGCACGCACGGCCCAGTACTCGCGTTTCAGGTCAGGCGTGGTCATGTATCTTTTGTAATAGGGATCCTGCGTATCTTCCGGCGATTCATTAAACGGATCTGGCGAACCGTGAGAGCGCACGGGCGGATAAGTCCCGTACTCCGCATAATAGCCGGATAGCGCGTTTTCCAGACGCTGCAGCCGATCAATCGTCTCACCCCGTTTCGCGTTTTCGCCGGCCGTGCCGATCAGGCGGAACACGCCACCGATCAGGATGCCGATCAGCGCCACCACCACCATCATCTCGATAAGGGTAAAGGCGGCGCGAGAGGCGGGCGGACGGCTCGGGGAACCGTCCCGGCCCGACACGTTGTGATGGAATATACCGTTCATGGCTGCCATTCCCCCTTTCCTTAGGCCTGCGCGCCGAGCGTGCCGATGATCTGAATCATGGGCATAAACATCGCGATCACGATCGTGCCGACGATCAAGGCCAGCACGATGATCATCAGCGGCTCAATGATGGAGGTCAGGCCCTCCACGGCGTTATCCACCTCGTCGTCGTAGGTGTTGGCGATACGCGTCAGCATGTCCGGCAACGCACCGGTCTCCTCGCCGACTTCCACCATCGAGATCACCAGCGGCGGGAACACTTTGCTGGCCGCCAGCGGCGCGGTCATGCTTTCGCCTTCCTTGACGGCATCGTGCACATTCTGCATGGCGCGCGAGATCACCGCGTTGCCGGTCGTGTCGCGCACGATGGTGATCGCCTGCAAGACCGGCACGCCCGAAGCGAGCAGCGTGCCGAGCGTACGGGTCATGCGGGCGACCGCCGTGCGGCGCACCAGCGAGCCGAACATGGGCGCGTTGATCTTCGCCACGTCCATGATGTAGCTGCCGGTCTTGGTCTTGGCGAAAATCTTGAAGAGCACGACGAACGCGGCGACCGCGCCCACCGTGGCCAGGCCGTTATGCATCACCAGGTTACTGGCGTTCATCACGAACTGCGTGATGGCCGGGAGCGGCTTGCCTTCCAGCAGGTCGTTGAAGATGTCTTTGAACTTCGGGATCACCGCGACCAACAGGAAGCTGGTGATACCGATGGCCGCAACGAAAACCACGATCGGGTACACCATCGCGCCTTTGACCTTATTCTTGATCTTCTCGGCCTTTTCCGCGAACTCGGCCAAGCGGTTCAGCACCACCTCCAGCACGCCGCCCGCCTCGCCCGCGCGCACCATGTTGATGTAGAGGTTGTCGAAGATCTTCGGATAGTTCTGCAGGGACTCGGAAAACGTGCTGCCGCTTTCGACCGCCTCGCACATGCCACCGAGCGCCTCCTTGAGCGACGCGTTGGGTGTCTGGCGCTGAAGCACATGCAGACCGCGCAGCAGCGGCAGGCCCGCGTCCACCAGCGTGGCGAGCTGGCGCGTGAGCGCCGTGAGATCCTTCTGCTTCACCTTGCCGCGCAGGAACTTAGGCATCTTGATTTCGATTTTCATCGCGCCTGCGGACTTCTTGCCCGCCGGTGCCGCCTTTTTCGCGCCCGCCGCCGGCGCGGCGGCATTGGCTGCGCCGCCGCCCGCATCCGCCCCGCCCGCCGCGCCGATGGCCGTCGGGAAAAGGCCCTGGCTGCGCACCTTGGCGACGGCCTGCGCCTGATTGGGGGCTTCGATCGTGCCGCGGCTCTCTTTGCCTGCGGAATCCACAGCGATGTACGCGAATTTGGGCATAAAACGACTCCAATAGATGTGGGCTGACGCCCGGCTCAAGCTGCACTTTTACCGTTATCAAAAAGGATACCACAGTATGCAGGGGGCTACAACCGAAAAAAGGGCAGGGATTAGGGTGAATGGGGCGCATGCCGTTCTGTTGAAGTTCAGAATCTGAATGTTGCGAGGGAGCGTCTGACGGCATGGACGTGCTGGGCGTTTTGTCGGGTACGCCGCGACATCGCATCCTGACGGGTCAGATTCGCGCCCGGACGCGGGGTCGGCAGATGATTATCTGGCCGACCCCGCGCGGTCGCGAATCCGCCTCCGTCAAGGAGTGCGACGGCCGCTTGGGTACACCCGACAAAACGCCCGGAGACCTGTTCTCGTCCTTCGAGTGTCCTCCGCCTCCGCTCTGCGTTCGGGCACGTCCGGCGGAGTCGTCGGGCTGCGGACGCGGAAGGCGCGCCTGCGGCCGGGCGGCGCATACGCCATCCCGCCCGCAGGCACACCTCCGCATTCCTCGCCTTCGACGCCTCGCCGCCCGCGCCTGTCACGCACCCGCTCCGGCGGCGGACTCCCGTTCGGACTTTGGCGTCGCCTTTCCGAGGGCGACGGGCAGGTGCTGTGAAAAGAAATTCGGCATTGCCCTAGCGAACACAGAAACCCTCCTTCCAAGACTTGGGTTGCGGGCGGAGCCCGCTTTAGGTATGGGCTCGCTAATTGACGGGGACTGCCGGGCCTGATCCGCGCCCGGACTCTTTTAGGCGCATGGTCGCGAGCATGGCCACGCATGCGGGCGTTCACGGGCGTCCGGCGTTGGCGTCGCCTTTCCGAGGGCGACGGGCAGATGCTGTGAAATGAAAACCGGCATTGCCATACTCGAACACGTAACCCGTCTACCAAGATAGCGATTGCCGGACACAAAACAACAGGGGCCCGCGTTACCGCGGACCCCTGACTGTCAGTGAATCAACTTCTTCAGGAACGGAGGTCTATTGCACCTTCGCCTTGATGAATGTGCCGTCGGCGGCAGGTACGACAACCGTAACCATCGACACACCCGGCGTGAACGTCAGATGCGTTTGGGTCGGCTGGCCCCAAGCGGAGAGATCGTCGCTCGTCCAGATCACCAGCGTGCCGTTGAGGTCGGTGAAGTCCACGGCCGCGTTGTCTGCAACGACGGTGATCGTCGCTTCCTCTTGGTCCGCATCATAGACGATACTCTCAATCGAGATGTTCGCATTGATCGACTCGTCGATGTTCAGCAGGTAGTTATCCAGGTAGGCCGCCGCGTTGGCGATGACTTGCGCCTCGGTCAGACCGCTGTTGACAGCCCATGCCGCCAGCTTGTCGGCAGGCACATTGGCATACGAGCCGGGCAGGCCCGTCGCGATCGTGCCGGTGTACTGGGAAGCGCCGATGGTGGCGGTACGCCCGGTCTCATCAACCGTGATCGTGCCGGAAGAGGCCTTCACCTGCTGACCGTTGGTGCCGGTGTAGGTGACGCCGGTGCCCGACACGCCGTTGATCTGATACCAGTCGATAGCGTTGATGGCCAGCGCGCCGCCCGCGGGAGCGACCGTGACGACATCATTACTGGCCACAGCGTTGCCGTTGAACGTGACGTCCAACAGGGTGTCGTTGAACGAGAGCGTCAACAGGAGGCCCGTTGTCTTGAGCGGGGTCAGGTAGTTCGCGACGACCAGATCGTCCACCATGCCGGTGCCCTGGAAGGAGACCTGCGAGAGGGTGGTGTCACCGTCCTTCAGCGAGAAGAACCAGGAGCCGCCGGTATACGTTGCGCCGTCCACCGCGCCATTCGCATGCGTCAGCTTATCCCCGTCGAAGTAAATCTCGAACGCCGGATTCACGCTGCCGAACGCCTCAGGCGCCGCCAACATGATGGTCAGACGGTGCCAGTCCGCGGGGTTGATAGGACCCAGGGCCGTGAACACGCTGTTCGTGGCGAAGAACGACGTTCCGTCCGTATACTTGTGGTTGACCACGAGGTTCGAATTGACGTTCACGAAAACGGCGATCTTGATGTTGCCGTCCGTGATTTCCGGGTTATCCTCGCTCGGGGTGAACTTGAGCAGCGTGTCCACGTAGACCGGAGCCGCCGCGAACGAAACCGTTCCCGTGACACCGTTCACAAACAGAGCACGCATGAGGGTCTGACCCTCTGTCTCGAGCTGCAGGACCTGCGCCTGGGCATTGGCATTGGTGATGGAACGGGGGCCTTCATAGGCACCCACGCCCGCCACGATCTTGGACGCGTCACCGGCATCCGCAAACCAGACGAAGTTCGTGAGATTATCCTGAGGACCTATCTGTGTAACTCCCATCTTATAAATGCCGGCCGCCGAATTGAGAGCCGCGTTGGTGAAACCGGTACCTTCAGCTTCGAAGTTGTCGGTCACCCACTCAATTTGTGCCGATGCGGAGAGCGCACAAACGCCCGTACACACCGTCAGAAATTGTAACATACGCCTTGAAGTCAGGTTCATTAAAGAAACCCTCCTATCAGTTTGATGCGTTATTGACTTTAATCCTTCAAAATCCCGGCGGACGGACAGAAAACACCCGCTCCCTATGCCATCGGCCGAGACTATTCTTTCGTTGTATTGCACAGATTAGGCTAAAAGGGTGCCCCGAAGCAAGTCCAAAATGCGGGATTTTTTAGCCGGTTTTTCAGCCGCTCTTGGAGCCGGTCCGACGTGCGCTTCGGACCTGAGCGCTTGTACAGGCTGAGGGTTTGTGAAATAATACAGCTTCTTGATGGAAGACGCCTTTTTTCAACTGTGTGACCACCTGTCCAACCACCTCTGGTTGCAAGGCCTGCTGATGGCGGTCGGGACGTGTTTTCTGGAGGACGCCGCCCGGTGCGGTCTGGGTCTGCTGGTGGCGGCGGGCCGCGTCGGCTGGGGACTGGCCTTTGTCAGCATGACGATCGGGGGCATGGCCGGGGATCTCGGACTCTACCTGATCGGACGTTATGCGACGCTCTTTCTGTTGCGACGCCGCTGGGTCGATACCGCGCGGCTGAAATGGATGGAGAGCTATTTCAAGAGCCACGCGGTTAAAA
>JADHEF010001428.1_pt1 | contig 14766 bp, 10 predicted proteins | sample 8952391 | NCBI WGS metagenome assembly JADHEF01 (sample SAMN16124439, study PRJNA663245) | bioreactor sludge metagenome | isolation source: sludge (nitrite) | place: India:Bengaluru | collected 2019-02-28
TCGAGCGCGGGCGCACGCCGCGCAACGGCGACATCGTGATCGCGTGTGTGGACGCGGCCTGGACCATGAAGTACTTCTTCAAGGACGCCAAGGGCGTCAGGCTGGAACCCGCGAACAAGAAGTACGAGACCATCAGGCCCAAGCGCGGTCTGGCCGTAGAAGGCGTCGTCAGCAGCGTGATAAGGAAGCTGGTGTGAGGGCGGCCGGTTCCTGTCTAAGATTGTGCTAGCCATGAATCCTATCATCATGAAATTGATGATGGATCTGTGGGCTGGGCTGGTCACAGCAAGGCGTAGTCGCTACAATTGGGTTACCTATGACAGATCTCGATCACTATAAGAAAACCGTCGACGCCCTTGCGGAGATTCTCGATTACTGCACCAAGGACCACAACGTCCGTAACCACGTCGGGGATTGGTTCTGGTATCCGGAGCGCGGAGGCAAGGACTTCTCGAAGTTCGGGCCTGTGCTGGCCGCCGCCCGCGACGACATCAAGGAGTTCGAGCGCAGGCAGCGGGCGCTGTCGCTGTACATGCAAGATCCCCGTTGTGAGCACTACATCCTTTGCTACAGCGCCCTGCGCATGGACGGATACCGTTACCAGGAGTCTACGGATCTGGACACAGGGAAGATGATGGACAGCTTTGAGCGCTCGGGTGATTTTGGTGACGTGACGCCTCTGGACAAGCTCGCACTCTTTTTCCTGCTCCAGCGTTATCTCGGCAAATGGGGCGGCGAGAGGCTGACCCAGCGCAGCATCGAGTGGAAGGCTTACCGACAGCTCTTTCTGGATACTGCTGATGTGGAGGTTCCTGAACCTTTCAAGCCCAGGGAGTGGGACACCGAGAAGTGGGAATACCGGATCAAGCCCCGGCTCAGGGAGTGCATCGAGACCGTCGCCGCCATTCACGCCAAGACCAAGTACAACAAGCCCCGGAAGAAGCCGAAGATCGCCCGCTCAGCGTGAGCAGATCCAGTACCTGACGCCGTCGGTCTCGAACGGGATCATCAGCGCGCCGGGCTGCCTCTGGCGCTCGTCAGACTCCGGCGTGCCGTCCCTGACCAGGACCATGCCGTGGCAGTCGGGCAGCGCGGCGACGTTGCCGGTCATGGTCTTGGCTGCCGCCTTGGCCGACTGCTCGAAATCGCTGGCGAACGTGAACATGGAATCCCTTAAATCGCGTTGATTAGTAATCGGCTCAACTTTGACCATCTTAACGGCGGCAGGGTCAAGGCCTAAGCGTTAGTCAGTTTCATTATTCCACAATCTGCAGTTTCCAGTTTAAAACCGAACCCCTCATAAAATTTTATAAGTTCGTCTCGCTCAGAATCAGTAATTGTGCCTTGCCTTGGAATGATCGTTCCTTTTTCGTAGGTGGCAGGTACAGCAGTCAACCGAAGATCATTTGTACCAGTTTGTTTCCAGAATTCAATTGCTGTTTTCATCAAAGACGATGCAATTCCCTGTTTCCGGTTGTTTGGATCAACACCAAGCTTGTCTATTTCAAATGAACCACTTCTGTCAACAAGTTCGATGATGCCAACCGTAATCTCGTTTACAGTAAATGTCCATCGATAAGTTGTTTTTAACTTAATCGCCATACCTTGACCTTTCCTGCGTGTTTGTAACACTCCCAAGTCAGACCTTACTCAGCCAGCAACACGCTGTCTTCCGCTTCCCAGCCTTTGGGCACCCAGCCGCAGCACAACAAACCGCAGTGGACGTACGCTCCGTGACCGCCCCTGTCCGCACCGGTCTGGCCCCGAAGACTATCTTTGTGATGTTCATGTGTTTGGTTTGGCGAGGTCTTTCAGCCTATTCAGAAGGGCAACTTTCTTCTTGTACATATCGCTTCGGCGCAAAAGATGGTGTGCCAGATAATGGCAGTTTGGACAAAGAGTGATCAAGTCCTCAAGTGTCGTAAGCCTGGGTTCTTCTCTTTCGGCCAACGGATCAAGGTGATGTGCCTGGACTATCTCATTTTGATAGTGAAATGAGCACGCTTTGCACCTATACCTATCTCTTCTCTTCGCGTCCCTCACGAGAGTTGAACTTCGCCTTACTGTCCTGCCGGTGACTTCGATCACTTCGCCCTCAAGCTCCCCTGCATTCTCCTCTGCTTGAATCTCAAGGGTCACAGACGTTGCGTAGCACTGCTTCTCGCTCTTACCCTTCCAGAGGGGGAGTATATCGTCTTGATAGAAGAACCACCTTTCCTTCCTCACAGGGTCGGATCTATTGCCGTAGTCTGCGTAAATCTCGCTACGGATCGCTTTGATGGTGGTTTCCAGATCCCGATCCTGCGAGTCAGTTAGCACATGCCCAAATACTTGGACGATCCTATCCTTGTCACTGTATGAAACGATGCTCTCGTACTTGTCGGGGTTTGACAGATGAAGAAGCATGTTCCTGATCGAACATTTGTTTGCGATCCGGAAGTCATTATCTGTGGGTTCAGTGCCGTAGAGCGCATTGTAGACAAACCTCTCGATCTTGGCCTTTACAGCACCGATGCTATTCGGCACTGGCGCTTGCTGGAGGTGGAACAGGAGCTGAATGATGGCGCTGATCTCAAGGTGCTTGTTCCGTGTGTAGTACGATCCAGTACCCGCTACCGTATGATCTCCCCCGAAGTAGAAGCGTTCGCCAGATTGTAGTTCGGCATCGTCAAACCAACGACGCGGATACTCTTGCTTGGTTTCAGGCCTGATACCGTGAGAGGGCATCGCCCACAGATACTCCGCGTTGACAAACATGATCTTCGAGTTCTCTGGCGCTCCTTCAAATTGTCTTGCCACCTTCGTCTCAAACTCATCGGCGGAAGCGTCGAAGTTATCAACGAATCTGGTCTTGATATCCGACAATCCGGATTGGAAGTTCAGTTGCTGCTGGTGCCTGGTGATGTAGCTTCGCCTTTCAATGATGAATGTCCTAATGAACTCATCAAAGACCCGATATGCGTGGTATTTATGCCAGTTCATCGTTAACTCTGCCTTACGTTGCGGACACGCCGACTCCAGGCGTATATAGCTGGATCAATTGCAGCGGCGTTAGCGTGATGCCGATCTCGTTCTGGATCAGGAGGTCGACGAGCTGCTCGCCGTTCATTAGTCCCACCGGCGTGGCGTTGGCGCGGGTCGCCTCTTCGCGTGCCCCCTTGCTGAAATCGCTGGTGGTGATGATGAGGCCCTGCTCGTGTGTGCCTAGGCTGCCGCGGACCTGCTGTACCGCCGGGGACTGGACGTTGTTCTTCCAGCGCTTGACCTGCACGGCAAGGCGCGTGCGGATAACATCGCCGACCACAAGCGTGCCCCTGACGTCGATGCCGCCGTCGTTACTCCGGCTTGTGACCTCGACCTGCTCGAACCCAAGCGCAAGCAGAAGCTGGCTGACCAGGTTCTCAAAATCGTAGGGCTTCATGGCCTTGACGTGCTTCAACAGCTTCTCACGGGCCTGCTTGTTGGCCTCGTCGACTTGGTAGGCGATGCCCGAGGCCTGGAACTTGGCCAGCGACACCATGCCCTTGCCCAGCATCATGAAGCGTTGGGGCTTGCGCTGATGGCGCCGGCGCTTGACCTCGGTGAGGATTTGCGCGTACATGGTCGCCTCCGGCGTCTTGCCGGCGGTGTCGACCAGGCCTTTCTCCAGAGCGATGTGGGTGATGTCGCGGTAGTGCATCTGCTTGACGGCCGAGGCTTCGAGGACGCGCTCGGCGGCGTCGGTGAAGGATAGCGTCTCGGATTTTGGCTGCGGTATCTTCTGTGTGAGCTTGGAGGCGGAAACGGGCTTGGCCTTGAGCTGGTGTTTAGGCTTAGTTGCAGGTTTCGGTGTGGGGGCCTGCGAAGGGTTGAGGGCGTAGTGGCCGGGGGATGTGTGGATGAAGGGGGATGAGGGACCGAGGATCTTGACGCTATGGGAAAGCTGCGCGCTCATCGTTGCAGCCGGGGTCTTGCCCTTCGTCTGCCAGAGCCCCTGGTCGAGGATGCGACAGGTGATCTCCTCATAGTGAAGGGGTTCTGCGGCTTGCTCCAGCACGATGAGTGCGGCTTCTAGCGTGGATAGGTCACTTGACATAGTATTCGGCTCTCCTATCAACTGGCGACCTGTGTGGTGTCACCCAATTCCAGTTCAGAATCATCAGTTCTGGAATCATCAAGAAACGCTTCAATGCCGCTATCCTGAAGGAACGGAGCAGACTTAATTTTGTCATGAAGCAACATCAAACGGCTTTCTGCTCGCTGAAGAACAGTGTTGAAATCAAGCGGCAAAATTCTCACCCTTCCGCCCATATCGGTCCGCTCTTCTCTGTCAACTTGCTTTATCGTGCGACCAAGGACAAAACCTTGAACCTTGGTGCGCTCTGTAAGCAAACCCTTTTCCACCAGTTCGCGGACGTACGTGTAGCATTGGCTTTTCTCTTTGTCAGTAATAGGCACGTCTGGCGCCTTAAGTTCGACAATAACCAACTTGCTTGGCCCAATCTCACTGCCTTGATCGTCATACTCTGGGTAGGAATAAAGACCGACGGAACCATCAGGGACTATGGCAAAATCTGGCCGGTTCAGGGAACCACGAACATCACTTCTCCCGAACACTGATTGAATAACTGCGGTCATGCCCTTGTTCGAAGTGTAGTGGATAGTCTCGAACTCGGGTCCGAAAATCCACAGTCCTTGCATGAACAACGGCTGCAGCTCTTGAACTTCCTGTGTTGCCGGGTCGGAGGTCTTTAGCCTGAGTTCTTGAATCAACAACATGCGAGTCTTTATCTCATCAAGAACGACTTTTGCCATGTCCACGGTCCATTCACGCAGGATGTCGTGGAGATCATCAATTTGGTCAGGTGAGAGCTCGTTCAGTTTGTACAACAGGGCGTATTGACTTCGTGCCAACTCCATGTTGGCAAGTATTCCTGCGACATTCTTCAGTTCTGACTCGGAAAGGCTTGGGCATTCCTCCGTGACTTTTTCGACAAAAGTGTTCCACCTTTCACGTTTAAGAGGTGTCAGGTGCTGGGTCTGTGGTGCGAATGTCCGCCTGATACTCTGCGTAAGCTCACGTCTTTTTTCTTTTGTTGCTTCCAGGAGACGTTTCGTGATGGCTTTCTGGACTTCGGTGTTAATCGCTACAAACTCGGTGTTGTCCTGTTCAAAGTCAGACCAGTCAGGCTTCACTGCGCCATATTTGTGCAGCACATCTGCTTCAACAATGAAAGTGAACCGTTTCGCCTCAATGCGTCTGCCATCGACAAGCGATTTTTGTTCGGGGTCCTTCCAGTCGCAATCGCCAACAAGTCTGCCCAGCACGTGCCAGGCGACCCCATGCTGACGAGCAGTCCGATCTGTGCGTTGGGCGTCGATGACTTTGATGACAATGTTTATACCGAGTGAGGCAATCGGGACGGTGATGATGTCGAGGCACTTTTCGCCTATGTCATCAAAATGGATTATGACCCCGTTGACAAACACTTGGAAGCTTGGGTCAGTTAAGAACCTGCAGCCCAGTTCGTTTCGAATTGTCTCGCCGCCGATAATTCCGCTGCTCGTGTCTGGAACCAAAATGGTGGTCCCAGTTTCGCCGTCGATGCTGTCGGCTTGACCCAAGTGATTAAAATCTAATGGCCTTGTCGTGCCCTTCTTGACAACAAAGGTGTTTGCGCATCTGTCCTTCTTGGTCGTTACCTGATATTCATGGCCGAAGCAAAAGGCAGCAAAACGACCAATGCCGTTTCGGCCGAAGACTCGTCTTGATCTACTAACATGCCCAGTAGCCACAGTCACTGTGTCGGACTGATGCTTAGTTCTGTCATAACTCAGTGTTCCCCATCTGCGATAGAACTCATCCTTAGTCATTCCTTCGCCATTGTCGGTGATCACAAGGTCATCACCGTGAGCAGTGGGCCATTTGATGTCCACTCTTGTTGCACCAGCATCCCAACAATTGGCAACAAGTTCCACTAAAGCGGTCACAGGATCGGAAGAGAGTTTGCGTCCGGTATATTGTTCAAAAAACCGGTCTTCGTAAAACAGGTCGGGCTGCATCTGATTAGTCGCATTCATAGGTTTACCCCTCCCAGTCCGCACACACGAGCTCGGCTTGGGCCAGCACGGTCTTGACCGCCTCCTCCTGAAGGTCCGGCGGGTAGCCGTATTCCCGGAGGATGCGCCTGACCATGACCCGGATCTTGGCCCGTGCGCTCTCCCTCAGGTTCCAGTCGATGGTCACGCTCTTCCGCACCGTCGTCAGCAGCTTCACCGCGATGACCTTGAGCTTGTCGTCACCCATGACCTTGACCGCGGTGTCGTTGGTGGCGAGGGCGTCGTAAAAAGCCACCTCGTCGTCGTTAAGCCCCAGGTCCTGCCCGCGCTTGCCGGCCGCGTCCATGTCCTTGGCCATGCGGATCAACTCGTCGATGAACTCCAGCGTGGAGATCGCCCGGTTGTGGTAGGCGTTGAGCGCCTTCTTGAGGCGTTCGCTGAAGAGCTGGGACTGCACAAGGTTACGCCTGGACCTCACCCTGAGTTCGTCGCGCAGCAGCTTCTCCAGAAGTTCTGCGGCCACGTTCTTGTGCTTGAGTCCCCTGACCTCGGCGAGGAACTGATCGGACAGGATCGAGATGTCGGGCTTGGCGATGCCGGCTGCGGTGAAGACGTCGATCACCTGGCCCTCTGTAACGATGGCCCTGGACACGAGCTGGCGCACGGCGGCGTCCAACTGCTCCGGCGTCTTCCTGCTACCTAGGGATTGCTTGTTCAGCGCCGCCTGCAGGGTCTGGAAGAACGAGACATCGTCGCGAATTTCAGAGGCTTCGTCAGATGCCGCGCACAGGGCGAAGGCGCGTGACAGCTCCGTCACAACCTGCACGAAGCGCTGTTTGCCGTCAGCCTGAGCCAGGACATGCTCCTGGCCTGCGGGTATGAGCTGCAGCCGCTCCGTGGCTGTGCCCGTGGTCCACTTCGCCCACTTGAAACCGTGCAGCATGTTGCACGCGACCTCGTGCTTCTCCAGCATGACGGCTATGGCTTTGGCGGTGTCGTAGGTGGGGTCGCCCATGCCGCCGCTCTCGGTGTAGACGGACAGTGCCTTCCTCAACTGGTCGGCGAGGCCCAGATAATCCACAACCAGTCCGCCTGGCTTGTCCCTGAACACGCGGTTGACGCGGGCGATGGCCTGCATGAGGCCGTGGCCCTGCATGGGCTTGTCCAGGTACATGGTGTGCAGGCAGGGGGCGTCGAAGCCGGTCAGCCACATGTCCCTGACGATCACGATGCGGAAGCTGTCCTTGCTGTCCTTGAACCGCACCGCAAGCTTGCGCCTGCGTAGCTTGTTGCGGATGTGCGGCTGCCACTTGGGGCCGTCATCGGCAGATCCGGTCATCACCACCTTGACCACGCAGGACTTCCCGCTCTCTGATTCGGCGTCATCGTCCTTGGCGCTGGTCCAGTCCGGGCGCAGCCTGATGATTGCGTCGTAAAGGTCCACGCAGATCCTGCGGCTCATGCAGACCACCATGGCCTTGCCGTCCATGGCTTCCCAGCGCCTCTCGAAATGGGTGACGATGTCTTGCGCCACGAGCGCGATGCGCTTGGGATCGCCTACAAGCGCTTCCAGCGCCGCCCACTTGGTCTTGAGCTTCTCCTTGCGCGTCAGCTCCTCGCCTTCGGTGATTTCCTCAAATTCCTCGTCCAGTTTCGGCACGGCGGCGGCGTTGAGGGCGAGCTTGGCTATCCTGCTCTCGTAGTAGATGGGCACCGTGGCCTTGTCGGCGACGGCACGCTGGATATCGTAGACGCTGATGTAGTCGCCGAACACGGCACGGGTGTTGGCGTCGGTCTTCTCAATGGGCGTGCCGGTGAAGCCGATGAAGGTGGCGCCGGGTAGGGCGTCGCGCATGTGGCGGGCGAGGCCGTCAATGAGGTCGTACTGGCTCCGGTGCGCCTCGTCGGCGATCACGACGATGTTTCTGCGGTCGCTGAGCGCGGGCATGCGCTCGCCCTTCTCCGGCAGGAACTTCTGGATCGTGGTGAACACCACGCCGCCGCTGGCCCGGTTCAACAGCTCCCTAAGGTGGTCGCGGCCCTCGGCCTGGACCGGCGTCTGATTCAGGATCTCGTGGCAGCGCTGGAACTGGCCGAAGAGCTGGTCGTCGAGGTCATTGCGGTCGGTGAGCACGATTAGGGTCGGGTTCTGCATCTTCCGGTTCCGGATGATGCGGCCCGCGTAGAAGAGCATGGACAGGCTCTTGCCCGAGCCCTGCGTGTGCCAGACCACGCCGGCCCTGCGGTCGCCTTCTGCGCCGTCGCTCATGCGCCCGGACCAGTAGCGGCCCTCGTTGTCCTTCGGGTCGCGTGATTCGCCCCAGGTGCCCATACCCGAGGCCCTGAGCGTCTCCTCGACGGCGGCGTTGACTGCGTGGAACTGGTGGTAGCCGGCGATGATCTTGTTGACCGCGCCCGTGTCCGGATCTTCCTCGAAGGCGGTGAAGTGCTGGAGCAGGTCCAGGAAGCGCCTGTGGTCAAACACCCCGCGTATGAGCACTTCGAGTTCCAGCGCTGATTTGGGGGCGTCGCTGTTGCCGTCGACGGTCCGCCAGACCTTGAACCACTCCTGGTTGGCGGTGAGCGAGCCGATCCTGGCACTGACGCCGTCGCTGACCACGAGCACGGCGTTGTAGCCGAGCAAGGACGGGATCTCGGCCTTGTAGGTCTGCACCTGCGCGTAGGCGCTCCAGACGGTGGCTTCAGCGTCGGCGGCGTTCTTGAGTTCGATCAGGCCAAGGGGGATGCCGTTGATGAAGACCGTGACATCGACGCGGCGGCTGCACTGGCCTTCGACAACAGCGAACTGGTTCACGGCCAGCCAGTCGTTCTCGGCAGGGGTCTCGAAATCAATGAGCCGGACGCGGTCACCGGCGATGGAACCGTCAGGGCGCGGGTACTCGACCTCCACGCCGTCCCTGAGCATGCGGTGGAAGCAGCGGTTGGTCTGGACCAGGGATGGTGTGGCTACGCGCAGCACTTTACGGACCGCGTCTTCCTGAGCCTCGGCGGGTATGTCGGGGTTGAGACGTGCGACGGCGTCGCGCAGGCGTCCCGTGAGAACCGTTTCACTGAACGAGTCACGCTCAGCAGCGGGCTCGCCGGGGGCGATGTGCGGCCCGTGCGCGACCGCGTAGCCCAGTTCATTGAACCAGGCCAGCGCCGCGTCTTCGAGTATGGATTCGGTTAGGTTCATAGGCTATTTGAGCGCAAGTTGCTGTTTGGCCTCTGAAACGAAGTCCGCTATCGTGTGGTTTACTATTCCCTCGAATTTGTAGCGAAGAAGCTTGAAAGTCCAATCGAAAATGAATGGACTCTTTCGGCGATTGTCAAGTATCTCGTCTTGAAGATTACGCGAACTCGCCGTTATCTCATGTTCAGATTTACCTGCAAGAGCATCTCTCCAAAGTTGGTCAGCATGATCCTTAAGTGAGTCAAGACGTGTTGCAGCATCACGATTGTCGTTGAACTGCCGAACACCGAGAAGTAGGGCGGGCATAAGCGGGACTAAGACCGCTAAAATAAAATGTTCTAGGCGTGAGTCATTATATAGGGCAAAACACACCATAGCACAGAATGCGACAACGACGAGACCTATGATGCATGCCGCATATCTGCGGCGTTGTTCCGCATCCCACCAGCAATTCGTGCGCTGGCACGCAACACGTCCGATATACACAGGAAGCTCCGATACTACTGGCGCGTACCAGTCGGTGAGAGGTGGCATCTTATTTGCCCAGGCCTGATATTTCTCCGCCTGTTCGTTAACTAGTTCGGCCGTGACGTGTTTGCCTGCTTTAATGTGATTCCATGGCAGCTCAAGAACATCACAATCAAATGCCTCCTGAATGAGCGCAGCCTTGTTGCGGAGGCGCTTTTGCCATGGCGTTAACCAGAACAAATCACCGAGTGTGATGATCAGGCTCCACAAAACCGCATAACACTTAATCGATGGAAATGTTGATGCCAACACCGAGACAAGGACGGCAACCGGACAACTTAGGATAGTCTGAGCCGTAAAAACGCTTTTCGCGGTTGAGTAGAGCTGGCGCTGTGCAGCTAAACGTCGTAATTGCTTCTCGCTATTCTGTGATGTGGAGATCATGCGGGTCAGTAGTAATAGGTGGGAAACTCGTAGTTGTAGAGAAGTCGCCACTGCTCGAATGCATCAGAAATGTTGCCAGCCAAAGCGGCGGATCTCGCCTTCTCAGCTCTCGTAACTGCGGTGTCGAGTTTGGAAAGGGCCTCCTCTTTCAGAGCATCAGTCTTGCAGGCAGTAATGTAACCCGAAACGCCCATTGGGTCTTGAATTGAAGCGAGCCGGACACTCTGTAGTAGCTTCAAGAATTTGCAAACATCAATGTCATACACGATGGCGGATTCTTCTGAAGCGTACTTTGCAACGCGCATCTCAAGATAAAACGATGAAATGGGCACATCGCGAAAATATTTCCACGCCTTGACAAACCGAATGAGCGGCTTCACCTTCGAACTTAATTTTTGGTGCACAGAGTTCACATAATCGATGTGCGCTTCTGGACTAACCTTCATCCAGCCCCCTGCACTGTCCGCTATGTGATATACCATGTAAGAACCCCTTTTTTCAACGTAGCTGCCAGGAACAACCTCATGAATCTCGGACTTGCGTGTGCCAAAGGGGACGACTACAGCCGGGCAACTTACTTTCACGCCCGTAAAGGGGAACCGGTTGTCCAGTGAATCGCGAACTTTGCCGAGCGAATATGTAGAACTACTGGTGTTAAAGCCAGTGCTCAATGAAGCCAAGTAGTCAACATCACTGTGGCTAGAAATGCTTGTGCCATTTCCAAATGAACCTATCCTGAAAAAACGTAAAAGACCAAAGTCATTGGTCAATCGCGTCTCGATAGAGGCACGGTGCGACTTGGCCGACTCAGTCTCCGTTTCGGTTGGAGTCAGCTTGATGTGGAAGTCACGAAACCCTTCGTCAATCGTTCTTGGCATAGGTGGTATCCTTGTGATCAAAAAATTGAGTTTCCCCACTCAACAGTTTAGGCAACAGAGTGTCGCGCAGATTAGCGAGGGTACGGGATTGTAAAAGGTTTTCGATAACCTGGGCGTAAAGAGGACAAACCTTCTTGGTGAAGGCGGCCATGATGTCTTTTGGTGGCAGCACAACAGGAATCGGTCGGAAGTTGCCTTTGCTGATTTCAGCGAAGGTTGTGCCAGTTGCACGGCTCTCGATCTCAGCCATGTTCTCTTGGCACCAGTTCATCATGAAGTAGTTAGAGGCGCGCTCGTTGCACTTCAGAGCGATGAAACCTTGATTAATTGCTACGGGAATGGTCGCTATTGCGAGATATCCGACCGGTGCTCGGGATGAGAGCAACAAGGTGCCTGCCGGAAGTAAACCCGAAGAAATTGCCGCTACTCCAGCGTCTGTGATCTTGCGGTCGGTGTCGATAAGAAATGGGGACTGAAGTGATGAAAAATCCTTTGGTGTGGTCCAATGGTGGGTGCCATCTTCCCAGAAACGCGGATCTACAGTGCTTGGTGTTGACCCGCCGACACAAGCGACTGCCTCGCCAACGGGCTCGACAGACCAACCGTGTGGTATATGACCGACTGCGGATTCCTGAAATGCGGAGGGGAAGAGCGCGGCGGTCTCGGGGTCGATGCCCTCGGGCTTGCGGCCATCGATCTTTGCGCGGACAGGATCGAAGTCCACGAACCACGACTTGAACAGCGCCCGCGCCATCGCCTCCAGCGTCGCGTTCATGCGTCGGTTCAGTTCGATCTTGTCGTCAAGCGTGCCGAGGATGTGAGCGATGCGCTTTTGCTCGGAGAGGGGCGGGAGTAAGACAGGTATCCGATGAAGGTCATTGCGATTTACTCCCGGCACGCTGCTCTTGTCACTGCAGGATAGAAAATCGATCGTTCGCAGGAGATACGAGACGAATTGTGGGTCATTGCCATGGAAATCCTTGACCCAAAGCGTTGTGTTTAAGGGCCAGTAATCCTGCTTAATCAGAAACACTTGACCAATGGTGCCATAGCGGCCTGTCACTACGCCGGGACCCTTAACACCTACCTCTGAGTGGTAGTCTGTAATGCCAGATGACGATACGATGGGAATCTTTCCCGGCATACGTTTTTGCGAGGGCAGGTCAAATCCACGTTGGAGCGTAATGACGTCGCCGAGCGTAGTGCTCTTCCACTCACCCATGCCCACCTCCTTGCCCGTCATCCGCAAGGAAGGTCATGACGAGGTTGAGCATGGATTCGCGCTCGGCGGGCTTTGACTCGGCGATGAGAATGGTGAGCGCAACCAGCGTGTGATCAGCGAGCCGTTTGCGGCCGTCCGCGGTCAGCAGCGCCTTGTTCTTGTTGAGGAAGTGCAGGAAGAGCGCAGCGCCGATGCGCTTGTTACCGTCGGTGAAGGAGTGGTTTTTGACGATGAAGTAGAGCAGGTTCGCGGCCTTCTCCTCCACGGTGGGGTAGACCTCCTTGCCGTCAAAGGTCTGGTAGACCGCGCCGAGGCTGGACTTGAAGGAGGCGTCCTTCTCCCGGCCGAACAGGGCCGACTCGTTGCCGAAACTCATCGCGTCGATGAAGGCCCTGCACTCCGCGTAGGTCAGGCGTGAACGGGCTTTGCGTCCCTTGGGCCTGCCGATGCGCTGGTGGTCGTAGGCGTCCAGCAGGTCCAGCGCGTCGGTGTAGCGCTCAACGACGGAGAGCACCTGCCGCGCATCCAACCGGTTCTCGGCTCGTTTCAGGATGCTGACAACCTGGCCGAGGGTCTTGAGCCGCTCCCGGTTGAGGGCGTAGCCCTTGAGCATGTAGTCGCGCAGCACGGTTGTCGCCCAGCGGCGGAACTCCACGCCGCGCTGGGATTTGACGCGGTAGCCCACGGAGATGATGACGTCGAGGTTGTAGAAGGCGACGGGCTTGTCGGAGTGAGGAATGTGCAAAAAATGCACATTGCTTTTCTCGTCAATCTCGCCCTCGCTGACGGCATTGCGGATATGCTTGGTGATGACCGAGCGCTCCTTGGCGAAGAGATCGGCCATCTGAGCCTGCGACAGCCATACCGACTCCCGCTCCACGGTGGCGGGAACGGAAACAGCGCCGTCCTTGGAGGTGAACAGCACGAGCGGGTATTCGCCCGCCTTCACTTCGGCGTTGGGCGTTGAACGTTGAGTGTTAAGCGTTCGTCCGGTCTTACCCGCCATACCCCAGCCCCTTCAGATTGGCCTTGATGGCTTTCTCCAACTTGGCGGACTCCGCGAACTGCAGGTTCAACTCAGCCACGAGCCGGGTCATCTTCTCGGCAAAGGGTTCGCCGTCGTCCTCGACCTCCTCGGCGCCGACATAGCGGCCGGGGGTCAGGACATGGCCGTGGCTTGCGATCTCCTTGGCGGTGGCGGACATGCAGAAGCCGGCGATGTCGGCATAGGCGCCGCTGCCCTTGTCCCCGCGCCAGGCGTGGTAGGTGCCGACGATCTTGTCGATGTCTGCTTCTGTCAGCTCCCGGTGCACGCGGTCGACGAGCGTGCCGAGCTTGCGGGCGTCGATGAACAGGGTCTCGCCCTTGCGGCTGCGCTGCTGCGGAACCTTGGTCGCGGCCTTGCCCTGCTCAAGGGCGCGGCCGGTCTTGTTGCGCGTGAGGAACCACAGGCACACCGGGATCTGCGTGGAGTAGAAGAGCTGGCCGGGCAGCGCCACCATGCAGTCCACGAGGTCGGCCTCGACAATGGCCTTGCGGATCTCGCCTTCGCCGCTCTGGTTCGAGGACATGCTGCCGTTGGCCAGCACGAAGCCGGCTTTGCCGTCAGGTGCCAGGTGGTGGATGAAGTGCTGCACCCAGGCGAAGTTGGCGTTGCCCTTGGGCGGCACACCGTAGCGCCACCTCGGGTCGTCGTCCTTGCGGAACCAGTCGCTGTCGTTGAATGGCGGGTTCGCCAACACGTAATCGGCCCTGAGATCCGGATGCAGGTCCCTGCGGAAGGTGTCGGCGTGCTCGCTGCCGAGGTCGGCCTCGAAGCCCCGGATGGCGAGGTTCATGAGTGCGAGCCTGCGCGTGGTGGAGTTGCTCTCTTGGCCGTAGACGCTGATATCGCCGATCCTGCCGCCATGGGCCACGACAAATTTCTCGGACTGCACGAACATGCCGCCTGATCCGCAGCAGGGGTCGTAGACTCGGCCCTTGTAGGGGGCGAGCATGCCCACGAGCGTGCGCACGATGCAGGAGGGGGTGTAGAACTGGCCGCCGTTCTTGCCCTCGGCCGACGCGAACTGGGTGAGGAAATACTCGTAAACCCTGCCGAGGATGTCCTTGGAGCGGTTTTCACGGTCGCCGAGGCCGATGGTGCCGACGAGGTCGATGAGCTCGCCGAGCCTGTGCTTGTCGAGTCCGGGGCGGGCGTAGTCCTTGGGCAGGACGCCCTTGAGCCTGGGGTTGTCGCGCTCGATGGCGGTCATGGCGTCGTCCACGATCTTGCCGATGGTTGGCTGCTTGGCGCTGCCCTGCAGGTACGACCAGCGGGCGGCGGGCGGCACCCAGAACACGTTCTCGGCGCGGTACTCGTCGGGGTCCTCGGGGTTCGCGCCCTTGAAATCGCCCTTGCCCTCCATGAGCCGCGCCCTCATCTCTTCAAAGGCGTCGCTGATGTACTTCAGGAAAATCAGTCCCAGGACGACGTGCTTGTACTCGGCGGCGTCCATGTTGTTGCGCAGCTTGTCGGCGGC
>JADHEF010001432.1_pt1 | contig 14752 bp, 9 predicted proteins | sample 8952391 | NCBI WGS metagenome assembly JADHEF01 (sample SAMN16124439, study PRJNA663245) | bioreactor sludge metagenome | isolation source: sludge (nitrite) | place: India:Bengaluru | collected 2019-02-28
GAACAACCTGCACTGAACAGGTTCAGCCTCAAAGGCAACGAAAACAAAGGCCACGTGCTGAGCGCGGATACAAGCATACCCCAAACAGGATGCAGCGGGAGCTCGAGGGGGTCGATACCGCTATACAGCGCCATCAGGCGCGCCGACTCTCCGGGATAAACGCCTTTGGACAACGTCAACCCATATGCCACCGCAGCCAACAGACCCAAAACCGCAGACATCACCCAATCCAATTTGCGTTTTGCCGCGGAGACTTCTTTAAATCCATTAAGCATCACTGTACCACCTTACATGAAGACAAGCCTGTAACCCTTAATCGGAATTACAAGCTGAACAACCTTATCATTCGCATGCAGTTTACTGGTTTCGTAGTCGTCCTGCAAGCCCTTAGCGAGGCACATGATCATCATAGAAACAGACTCCACGGCAATAATTTCCTTAGCCAATCGAGTGCGTCTGCTCACGGTATTTCAATGGGGCGAGGCCATGCCATTGCCGAAACGCCTTGGTGAAGTAGTTGGATTCTGCAAATCCGCTCGCCGCCGCAACCTCCGTAACCGGCTCCGTCGTGTCACACAACAGCGTCCGCGCACGTTCCATGCGAACCTCAGTCAGTTCTTGCAGCAGGGTCCGCCCCATCGACTGAACGAAACGCGTTTCCAACAAGCGGCGAGAGACACCGCAGTGACGCGCGACATCCGATATCTGTAAGTTTTTTTCGTGGAAATGCTCAAAAATGAACCTGCGGGCACCCGCCACCACACGATCCTGATCAAAACCCGAAGCCGTTGACTGGCGGCGAGAGACGTGCGTAGGCTTGACCAGAATGCGCGTGTTCGGCTCTGGCTTCAAACCCTTCATCAAGCCGTGCAGAAGCTGCGCGGCAGAGTACCCCGCGCGATATGCATCCAACGCGATACTGCTCAGAGATGGCTCGCATAACTCGCACAGGAGAGGGTCATTGTCCACGCTCAGAACCACGACATCGTCCGGCACACGCAGCCCCGCCTCCCTGCAAGCTTCGATCACATTCCGTCCTCGCTGATCCATCGCGGCGAACACACCCAGCCCGCGAGGCAACCGCGTAAGCCATGCGCCCAGACGCCCGATATCGTCCTCCCATGACGTGCGCTCTGACTGGTTGCCGTAGACCTGGCAGGCGAAGCCACGCTGCGCTGCCAACGCCACGAACGCCCGCTCGCGAGCCGACGACCAGACCGTATCCGCCGTGCTGTGAACAAATGCGAAGGCACGACAACCACACGCGTGCAGATGTTCGAAAGCCATCCGTACGATAGCCTCGGTATCGGTCGTAATGTAGGGAACCTCGGACAACTCGTATTTGCCCGCCAGATGCTCTGTGTAGGGATCAAGCAACACCAAAGGCAAACCGCTGGTCAAAAGCATCCGCGTCACCGCGCTGCTGAACAAACGCGCAATGACTCCCGTACACGGCCACGACCCCATTTTCGGCGCGTCTTGCCGCATACCATCGGGCTGCAGATAGAACGCCCAGTGGTCGCCGAGCGTTTTCTCATAATCGCGGATGCCTCTTAGCACTTCCCTTCCAAACTCGTGTGACGTTTCCACCAGCAGTGCCACATGGTAGTGGCCACTTCGTTTCTGCGCAATTTTACCTCTCATATGCGCAATGTTACCATAACGGTGGTTGCGATGGCGAGGTATACTGAAAACACACTATGGGATAAGAAATGTGTTCCATAATGTGGGTTTCTTTCAAAGCGGAAACTGTGATTGGTTGTACTCGGAAATATCGTGTGTTCTGTGTGAGCGGACAAAAGTCGTACGAAACCGGTTTTTGATCCGCTTTTTCTTTTGGGACTTGCAGTCGCGCGACAGACCGAATACGACTCCTATTAATGAGGGACAAGCGATGGATCAATCGTATAGCAGAGTCATCCATACAGTTGTCGGACTGTTAGCGGTGGGCGGAGCTTTAGCGACCGCGAGGGCGCAAACACTGGAGCCCGTTCCACAAGAGCAGACGGAGCTGATCGGCACCCTTATCGGCACACGGCTCACGGCCCAACCGGCCAAGCCCCGCAACATCCTCGTTTTCTGGCGTTGCGAAGGCTTTATACACGGCCAAGGCATCGCGTACGGCAACAAGGCCATCGAACTCGCAACCGTTAAAACGAAAGCCTTCAAGGCCGACTTTTCAAACGACTACGAAGCGCTGAGGCCTGAAAATCTTGCAAAATACGACGCAATCGTGCTGAACAACACCACCGGCCTCAAGACACAAGAGAACCGTTTCCTCGAGCCAGCTCTCGTCTGCTTTGTGAAAGCAGGCAAGGGCCTGGCCGTGATCCACGCCGGCGCCGACAATTTTTACAAAGCCGAAGAAGCAGCTGAGATGGTCGGCGGTCGCTTCTGGGGCCATCCTTGGGGTGGCGGCGGCACCTGGGCCTTCAAACTCGATGACCCCGGACATCCTCTGAACCAGGCTTTCGCAGGCAAGGGTTTCTCCCAAGGTGACGAGATTTACCAGCAGCAGTCCCCCTTCTACAACCGAGCCAAGCTGCACGTATTGGTTTCGCTCGATTTCGCGGACAAGGCCACCGCAGAGGCCCAAGGTCAACGCCGCGCCGACACTGACTACGCGGTCTCGTGGATACGGCCCTACGGCAAGGGTCGTGTCTTCTACACCTCTTTTGCACACGACCAGCGCGCGTATCTCAACAAAGTCACGCTGAAACATATTCTCGACGGCATCCAGTACGCCATCGGCGACCTCAAGGCCGACGACACTCCCGCAGGGCTTTCCAGCACGGACCTCAACCGCGTGAAAACCGCGAACGAAGCTTCTGCCAACGAAGTTTTCGCTTATCTGCAAGACATCTCCACGCATACGCACAACGCCAGCGTCGAAGCCGCAAACAAGGCCAAGCTCGAAACCTTGCTCAGCGATCCCGCCACCACGCCCTTCGGTAAAAAAGCCGTCCTACGCACAATGCTGGTAGCGGGATCCCCAACCGACCTCGCGCCCGTCACGGCCTGTCTCGCTCTTCCGGAAACGCGAGAGTGGGCCGCCACATTGCTGGCAGGCACCCCCGGAAAGACGGCTTCGCAGGCTTTGAACCAGACGCTCGCGAATGCCGACAACGGCCTGCGATGCACATTGATCAACGCGCTGGCCATCCGCAAAGAAACCGCCGCTGTGACCCTTTACTCGACCGACAAAGACCCAACTGTCGCTCAAGCCTCGCTTGCCGCCCTAGGTCGCATCGGCGACGAGGAGGCTCTGAACGCACTCACCAAACCTGTCGCACTTGCACTCGAGGACGCCCGCCATTCCGCCCTTGCAGCCTGCATCGGGACTCTCGTCACGAGCGGCAAAACGCGTGTCGCCGCACGAGCCGCCAAACCGTACTTTGAGGAAACGGCGGCACCCCCTCCCCTGCGTGCGGCTTCAGCCAAGGCATTGCTGCTCGCCGATGACGATTTCTTCGCGGTCGGCATGAAAGACACCTGTTCCATGGTGCGGCAGACCGTCATTCGCGCCGCAGACGGCATCTCCGTGAAAACCCTTGCCGCCGCACTCAAGACCGCCACGCCCACAGATCAAGTTGCGATCACCGCCAAGCTTGCGGCACGCGACGCCAAGGACTGTGCGTCGGATATTGCCGTATTACTGAAGTCCGACCAGGAAGCGGTCATCTGCGAAGCTCTCCATGCGTTGGTGAAAATCGGCAACGCCGACCAGATTCCGGCGCTCTTCGAACTTACCGCACGCGGAGGCAATATCGGACGCGCCGCCAACGAGGCGCTGAACGATATGCGAGCGCCGGGCACAAGCCAAGCGCTGATCGCCCTTGCAGCAAATGACCCCGCCCTGCAAAAGAAAGTTCTTAGTATTCTCGGCGAGCGAAGCGAGGCCGCACTCGTTCCCCACTTCGAGACGTTCCTCAAGTCAGAACAGGCGGATGTCCGCAAGGAAACGTGGAAAGCTCTCGGCAAGACAGCGGATGACAAAACGTTCGCACACTTGGTGGCTTGGTTGCCGCTGGTACGGGAAGAGGAGGTGAACCAGGCCGAGTCAGCGATCCGCGCTGCCGCCAAAAATGTGGAACCTGTCGCACGCGTATCTGCGTTCACTGCCGCGTGGGACAAAGCCGGCACCAGCTCAAAGAAGACGCTCGCGAACCTCATGGCAGGCTATAGTGATCCCTCATTCCTCGCTCCGCTGACCGGAGCGCTGACCGATGCGGACAAGGGGCTGCGTGAAACCGCGCTTCGCACGCTGGCCGACTGGCCATCGATGGAGCCCTATGCAACCTTGAAAGACGCCGTCACAACCCAAACCGACGCAGGGCTCAAGAACGTCGCTTTACGCGGAGCCCTCAAACTTGCATCCGCCCAGGCTGGCAATGAAACGCGCAAGCGCTTTATCGAACTCTTCAAAGCCGCACCCGACGACAAAGGACGGATGAACGTGGCCGACGCAATGTTCAAACGCGACGGGCTGGACGTTTTCCCAACCCTCGAGGGCCTCTTCAGTGATGCCACCTGCGGCACAACTGCAAAGAAGCTCTATGTCGCGTTCTACGATCAGCGGTTGAAGCAACAGGCGGACCAACCCTCACGTGAGGTCGCAACTTCCAAGTGGAAAGCCAACGCCTCCCACGCAGGCAATGACGCCGCACGGGCGTTCGACCGAGATCCTCGCTCGCGCTGGTCATCGAACCACAGTTCGGAAAAAGGCATGTGGTTTACCCTCGACCTGGGCGAGAACATCTACGTGTCCGAGGTGGTTCTGGACACAGAACGCTCCGGAGGGGACACGCCGAACGGCTATGAGGTCTTCACCTCTGACGATGGAAAATCGTGGAATGGCCCGGTAGCCAAAGGCGACGGCAACCACAGCAAGAAGACGGTGATTCCGCTGGCCGTTCAGACACGCCACCTGAAATTCATTACCACAGGCGGACGCCAAGGCCTGCATTGGTCGATCCACGAGATCTCTGTCAAAACGGGTTTGGATCAAAGCAAGATCGACGAGATCAAAAAAATCGCCGAAAACGTCCGCTAACGGACACTTTTCATTCCACCCCACCAATATTCCCCTTTTCAGTTTGGAGTCCACCATGAAACTTTCACGCAGAAACTTCCTGAGCGGCTGTGCCGCTACGGCCACCGTCAAGGCCATCAACATCGTACCCGCGCGCGTCCTGGGCCAGAATGCCCCGAGCAACCGCATCGCCATGGCCATGATCGGCGTCGGCGGCATGGGCTCGGGCAATATGGGCTCGTTCCTCGGCCTCGATGATGTCGCCGTCAGGATCGTATGCGATGTCAACACCAAGAAGATGGAGTCGGCCAAGAAACGAGTTGACGAACGTTACGGCAACGCCGACTGCCAGATGATCAAAGACTTCCGCGAAGTCTGTATGCGAAAGGACATCGACGCGGTCATGATCGGCACGCCCGACCACTGGCACGCCTATATCGGCACCTTCGCTGCCCGCCACGGCAAAGATATCTACGGCGAGAAACCTTTCACGCACGACCTGCTCGAAGGCCGCGCGCTGGTCGCCGCCATTGCCCAGCATGGCCGGGTGTGGCAGACAGGCAGCTGGCAGCGCTCTTCGGGCGAAATGCGCCGCGCCGTCGAGCTGGTGCGCAACGGACGCATCGGCAAGGTCGCGCGCGTCGAGGTGGGCCTGCCCTCAGGCGGACGCGGCAAACCGGCCGACCCGAACGCGCAGGTTCCGGAGGGACTCGACTGGAACTTTTGGCTCGGCCCCGCGCCCTACAAGCCCTTCCAGGGCGTCTACGACTGGGACTGGCGCTGGGTGCTCGAATGGGGCGGAGGGCAGATGATGGACTGGATTGGTCACCATGCCGACATCGCGCAGTGGGGGTTGAACCGCGACCTCTCCGGTCCGGTCTCTGTAGAAGGTTACGCACCCTTTGAACCCGAAGGCATTTACGACTCGCCCAAGACCTACCGTTATACCTGCCATTACGCTGACGGCATCGAATTGACGGTGGCTGACAACACGCAGGTCAAGAGCGGAACAACGTGGTACGGCGAGAACGGCGACTGGGTCTATGTAGACCGCGGTCGTTTCGACGCCTCCACGCCGAAGATCCGCGACAGCAAGATCGAGGCCGGCGAACTGCGTCTGCGCAGCCCCGGTCATCAGCGCAACTTCATCGACTGCGTCAAGACGCGCGCCACCACACTGACGCCCGCCGAAGTGGCGCATCGATCCGCGAGCGTCGGCCACCTTGGACAGATCGCCATGCTTACAGGCCGCAAGATCGCCTGGGATCCTGAGAAAGAAAAGATTCTCAACGACCCAGCCGCAGCAGCGCTCCTTGGCCGCACACCGCGCGGCCCTTGGTCGCTGGTGTAAACAAAAAGAGAAGGCGACAGGTTCAAACCTGCCGCCCTCTCTTCGTCCCATACGGGCTGGTTTAACCTCACTTTTTTACTTAGCGAGAGCAATGATCGCCTGGACCTCGTTCGCACCGAGATCGCCGTACTCGCCGATCCTCGCGCCGCGCTTGGTCAGCCGCTCCGCGACTTGACGACCTGCGTCCGCCGCGTCGACGCCGTATTCGCTAAGCCGAGTGGGCACACCAACCGACCTGAAGAACGCCTCCATCCGATCGATCGCCTGAGCGGCCCGGGTGGCCTCGTCGCCCCGATTGATGTCCCACACCCGTTCTGCGCACTGCGCGAGACGCTTTTGTTTGCGTCGGATCTCATGACGGTGGACCGCAGGCATGATAATTGCCAGAGTGCGGCCGTGGTCAATGCCGTAGATGGCGGTCAACTCATGCCCGATCATGTGTGTGGCCCAATCCTGCGCCTCCACGCCGCAGCCTAGCGAACCATTTAGACCGTTGGTTGCGCACCACATCAGATTCGCGCGCACCTCATAATCGTCCGGATGCGCCTTAACTTTCGGAGCCTCTTCGATTAGCGTCAACAGCACCGCTTCGGCTTGACGTTCGGTCAGCGGCGCGCTGCCGATGGCGCACATGTACTGTTCCATCACGTGCGCAAACGTGTCGACGATGCCGTTCTCGACCTGCTTTACCGGCAGCGAGAAGGTCGTCTCGGGATCGAGGATCGAGAACTTGGGGTAAACGTGGGGAGAAGCGAAGGCCAGCTTTTCGCCGGTCGAGTCGCGCGAGACCACTGCGAAGGTGTTCATCTCTGAGCCTGTCGCGGGCAACGTCAGCACGGAACCCAAAGGCAAAGCAGCGTTAACAGCCTTGCGGCCCTCCATGATCTCCCAGGGATCGCCCTTGCCAAACAACGTAGCCACGGCGATGAATTTGGTCGCATCCAACACCGAGCCTCCGCCAACCGCCAATAGGAAACCCACATTCTCAGCCTTGGCCTGGGCGGCAGCCCTCATACAAGTTTCGTAGCGAGGATTGGGTTCGATCCCACCGAACTCGGTGACCGCGTGACCCGATAGCGCCCTACGCACCTGATCATAGACACCATTCTTCTTGATCGAGCCACCGCCATAGGTGATCATCACTTTCACGTCGGGCGCGATCAGATCCTTGAGTTCGACGATCATCCCCTTGCCGAAGACAATTTTAACCGGATTATAATAAGTGAAATTTGTCATGTGCATTTCCTTTCGGCAGGCGGCCTCAAACCGACCAGTTGTTCCGATAACCGCCCTCGCGGACCAGCCAGTCCGGGTTGCCCGTGCCATTCGCAAAGGCATTCTTGCGCGGATTCCAGTCGAAGCCCGCATCACGGACATAGGACATGTTACAGAGATGACAAAGGATAGCTGAGCGACCGCCGACATCCTCGTTTGAACATGCGCGTTGGCGAGATCGCGCGCAAGCGACAAAGTCGGCCGGGTGCCCGCCCTTGGTCTTGTACAGCTTTGTTTTGTAGGTCCTGTCGGTCAGAAACTCCTTGCGGGCCTTGACGAGCGCGCCTTCGAGGGAGCCGCCATCTTCCTTCTTGGTGAAACGGGAAATCAGTTCGGTACCGCGCACCATTTCGAACTTTCCGCGGTTCACGGAAATCGTTCCTTCGGTTCCATAGAACACGGTGCCGAAGGTCGAGAACGGATTATGCTTCAGTTTGATGCCATTCGCGAACTCAAGGACTACGCCGGACTGGGCACGGCCACCCAACTCGGCATTGGCTTTATCCGCTTCGGTCCGCTCAGCCCTGATGACCTTGACCGGACCGCTGTTGTCCATATCAAGACCCCACTGAGCGATATCGAGGTGGTGCGCGCCCCAGTCGCCGCAGTAACCGGAACCGAAGAGATCGTCCATACGCCAGACCATCGGGAAGAAGTTGTGGACACCCCGCGGAGCGAGCTTGTCGTTGTACTTCACGAGCGGAGCGCCGCCGCACCACATATCGAAGTCCTGGCCCGGCTCCAATTGAATGTCTTCTTTCGGATCGACATGCGGACGAGACGGGCCGCCGAAGTTGCAGTCGACACGCGTAATCTTGCCGATGCAACCATTGCGGACAAGTTCAGCAGCAGTGAGAAATTCAAAGCTCGAGCGCTGCATGGAGCCAGTCTGAAGAATCCGGTTATACTTCTTAACCGCCTGCATGACCGCCAGCGCCTCGTGAATATTGTAGGTCAGAGGTTTTTCGCAATAGACATCCTTACCAGAGCGCATGGCCGCAATAGTGATATAGGCATGCCAATGATCCGGTGTGGCGACACAAACAAGATCGATGTCGTTCCGCGTGATTACCTCGCGGAAATCGCTATAACATTTACAGTTGCCCGGCGTGCCTTTGTCCGGATGCTCCTTATAGAAATCATCCACCCGCTTCACACCATCCTCACGGCGGGTCTTATCGACATCAGAAATGGCGACGACCGTAACATCCTGATTGAGAAAATTCATCAAAAGGCCACGGCCCTGAATCCCCAAACCAATGAACGCCATATCCAGCTTTTCGTTCGGCCCTTTGATCTTTACGACGGCAGGCATCGTGCACCCCGAAAACAAAACCGGTGCGCTCGCCAAGGCAGCACCTCTCAGAAAACTTCTACGAGACGTTGTCATAATTCCCCTTTTTAGTAACCAGGTTCTTAACCATAAATTCAGGCAAAACATAACACTTATCGGACATCTGCGCAAGTTGAACACGGGGGACCGTCCCCGTCTTTTCACTCCACGTCACGAGGACACTCTGCTAAACTACCCACGCATGAATGCCTTTATCTTCGACATGGACGGTGTGATCGTCGACAACTCGGACTTTCATGTGCACGCCTGGACCGTATATGCCCGCCAGTACGGACGCGAACTGAGCGTAGACGACATCAAGCGCCGACTGGGATTCAACAACCGCGAATATATGCGATTCGTTCTCGACCGCGACCCTACGGAAGCGGAAGTCTCCCGCTCCACCGTCGAGAAAGAAGCTCTTTACCGTGAATTGTTTCAGTCGCATCTTGTCACGCCGCCTGGCCTGCAGGCGCTGCTGGAATTTGCGAAACGCGAAAAGATTGACTGCGGCATCGCGACGTCCGCGCCCGACGAAAACGTACGCTTCGTACTCGACGGGCTCAACCTCCGCCCCTACTTCAAGCAGATTGTGGATGCCGGGCATGTAACTCGTTGCAAGCCTGATCCAGAGATTTACATCCTCGCCGCCAAGCGCCTCGGACGTTCGCCAGAACAATGTCTCGTGTTTGAAGACGCCATCGCCGGCATTCAAGCAGCCCAAGGTGCCGGCATGAAAGTGATCGGCATCACGACCTCCTATTCCGCCGAGATTCTCAGCATCCACAAGCCGGATGCACTGATCGCGTCCTTCACGGATCTCGCAGCCCCCTGCCCAGCAGCGACGCTGATTGAGTCGTTCACGGGGCAACGTCTGTCGCTGGGATAACGGGCAGACGCATGTTAGCGAGCTATTCGACACACACCAATCGCATCCTCATTGGAGCGAGCGGAACCGTCAGCGTTCCCTCGCTGAACGGAAGCCGCTCTTTGCTGAGGGCGTCGGAGGCCAACCCTGCCTTTAGTCCGAGCCGCGAAAACGCCACTTTAACTTCGGCTGTCAGCGATTGATCAGGCGACAGGTTAGAGACAACCAGCAACACACGTGCCTCATTCCAGAACGTGGCTTTTCGCGCATACAAGCTAACCTTCACCTGGTCCGGTTGCGCGCTCGCTACGGGTTGCGATTCCCAGTACGGATGCCACGCAGCCGTGCCCACATCAAAACGGGTCATCGCATCCCAAATCGGAGACATCTTTTCCAGCGTAAGCAGACCGCAGGGCCTCACGCGCACATCATGCAGCATCGAGACCGCAAGCGCGTGATCAAACGTCCACTGCGGCGGGCGTTCATATGCCAGAAACTCGCAGGGCACTCCAAAGTTGCGTCCCATGAACTCGGCCCGGAACGTTTCCAAAGAGAGCGCTTTCAGCGGCTCATTCACGTGACTACCAGACGTTAACTGCTCGCCATCCCAATAGGCATCTGCAAACGCCAGCAGCGGCGTGACACAACAGGTGCTCTGGTGTGCACTGATTATACCTCCGCACGCATGGACCCGACCGTAAAGGCGCCGCATCAGCTCACGCACGGCAAAGAACGGATAAGTCGGATGCAGCGTTCCGTCAGCCGCGCGGTATCCGCAACCGTGTCGCTCGTTACAACAACCTGAGGGCATGATCGTGCTGTCGAGATAAAGCCCATCGAACCCGTACCGATCCATGGACCACTCGATTTTCTCCGCCAACCGATCGCGCCAAACGCTGTTGTAACAGACCTTGTAGTCACGCTGATCGGGCGGGCGAAACCAATATGATCCGTAGTTGCCCTTGGCGTCTTTCACTAAAACCTCATCATGCAGGTCCGCCCACTCTGGCGCAAGAGGGGAAAGCTCATATCCCTGATAAACCAACACCTTCATACCACGCTTGTGACACGCATCCACGATGCTTTTAAACTCCGCTTCGGGATGTGTCACCGGATAGTTCTGGATGGGTATCCAATCCTCGTGGAACACGATGGTTTTCACCCCCAATTCTTTCGCCCGATCAAGTTTGGGCAAGGGCTCGCGGTCCGGAAACGCACGATGACAGAGCCACCACTCCTTCGGCACCGGCATCGTGACACCGACACCCAATTCAGAGGCATGCCAAATCCTTTTTTCGTGAAAATCCTTTGGCCAGGGTTTCACAGGCGTCGCCTGTAATCCGAACGTAAAGGTCACCGGTAGTTTCACGCCAGAATCCAGTAGCCGTACGCGTAACACCATCGTATCGTCTTGCGACACCAGTTCGATCACGCGATCCGCGGATTCCGGCTTCCACCCTTGGTCGGACTCGGCAAACCACCCCAAACCGTGTTCCTCGTTTCCGATCCAAACAAAGGGTTTAAACGGTAGAACCATTCCCGCAACGGTCGCATCTCCACTGTTCGCTGCAGAGCCCCAGTTCCCGGGATAGTAATGATAGAGCCGTACAAGTTTCTCTTTCAACGGTATCTCCAGCCACAGCCGTTCAAGCTTCGGCGTTTTTTTCACCTGCGGCACAACCGCAAGTCCGATACGAATCATGCCGTCATACTCAATTCTGGTGGAGGTGTTGACAGCCAAGTCATCGTTCGACTGCCAGCCGCAAACCGTTGCTTGCGTCTTATCCGAATCGAGAACCCAATGGCCACCTTTCAACCATTCGATCGGTTTACCGTCAACCTGTCCCACCAGACGAACGGGCGCGGATAACAGATCATCCCCGCCCGCCTTGATTCCGACGGGCAATGCGGCCTGAGCGAAAAGATGCGACCGTCCCCAGACACCGACATCCGTTTTCTCCTGACCAAGCCTGACGGTCACCGGTGTCCACGGAGGCAGAACCGCAGAAACCTCGGCAGATCGTATTCCATCAGAAAACGCGGCCAATGAAAGAAAGAAAAAGGTCGCGCCATGCATTCGCTTTATCAGCATCATAAGTACTCCTCTTTAAGCGGGTCATTTCATCCTGAAATCAATCATGCGAGGTGGAGGATTTGCCACCATGAGTTCTTGTCGTTCGGCCTCGGTCAGCGCACTGCCCTTATGTTTCTCTGCCTCCTGAAAATACGAGGCGAACCACAATTCGCTCAGACTCAGCTCACCTTCTCGGATCGTGCAGAACTCCCGCTGCAACAGCCTGCGCACAGCAGGATAATCGCCGCGTGACAACGCGAGCTGCGCCAGCATCAACTGGATGCGCTCGCGCGCCACGACCGGCGACGGCAGAAGCGCAACAAAAGTATTGAACGCAACAACGCGTTTGTGCCGCATCAGAAAATCGCAGAATTCAACGGCCAGATTGTGATCCTCACCGCACAGCTTCCACGCCTGCGAATATGCGCCTTGGGCCGCGTCAGGATCGCCGTCTCGTTCGAGTAACACGGCGAGATTACGATACGCGGTGGCGTTGGCCTTGAGTGCGATTGACTTTTCGAACGCGTTCCGCGCCTCAGAGAAAGAGCCCGACTCCAATTGCGCAACGCCCAAATGGAGATGATGCAGCGCGGTTGCGCCCTTGGTCTTCAGCGATTCGTTCAACACGGAGACCCAACCGGGCGAGACATTAAAACTGCACGGTTGCTGACTGACTGTTTTTTCGGAGAAGGTACCGAGCGTCAGCAGTTCGTCCCAAGGAAGCTCTTCCTCACCCAACTTCGTCGCAAACGTCAAGCCGGGGCTAAGGCGTCTGCCAGTCCTTTTTTCATGCAGCATTCCCCATCCCGAACCTTGAGCCAAAACCGTCAGCACCGGCGCGTCAGCCTGCACTTTCAGAAACATGTCCATTTCTTGCAAAGCCGCCAAGGAGACCTCCCGATCGACCTCCTGTCCCGCCGCTCCGCACGCAGCGGCATAATTTTCGTCGTGCGCGATCTTCGCGTCTAGAGAGAATGGGCTCAGGCACTCCGTCCACTCGAGGCTCTCTCCGGCCTTGAGCGGCCGGGTCTGGAGCTGGGTCGGCGTGACGCCGCCTTGGATTTCGAGGTAATCGCCCTTGCCGTCTTCGGAGAGAAAATCCATCCAGCGCTGGCCGCCGCGCCCTGTACCCCATGTGAAGAACTTGCGACCGAAAAGCGTGGACGTGGAGACATGGCTCATCCCATGCCCGTCGCCGTCCGCAACCGCCGACCAGGCGTGTGTCCGGCCGAGCTTCCGAAAAAAGACTGATTTAGCATAAGGGTAACGGGACGGGTAACTGCCGTCGAAGGTGTCGAAAAACGGAAACGGCAGACGCGAATTACCGGACGCATCGTGCGAAAGCGCGTAGTCCACCAGCGCGAACACGCGCGTCCCCGGCGTCATCGGCACAGCGATATTGGTCCACCAATAAAAATTGATGCTGTGTTCGTTGGGGTTAATCGCTTTGACATGCACCCAAAGCCTGTTTTCGTCTTTCGGCAAAAACAGGTCCACCTGCCAGGTCGTTTCCAGCGCGCGATCAAATTCATACAGCCGTAAAAGCGCCCCGCGTAACGTTTCGACGACACCCGCGAAAACCGGGCTACACGTTAGCAGACTGTGTCCGTAAAGCGGGCCGTTCCATTCGACACCGCCGGAGAACCAGGCATTACGGATGGCGAGGTTGGCGGGCTGGAAAACCGGGTTATCAAAGAGCAACTCGCGCCGCTGCGTTTTGTCGTACAAGGACATCAGCCGTCCGCCGAATGACGGATAGACTACAGCTCGCAAAAAAGCGTTCTCGATCTGGACGGTCGGCAGACGTTCGGGATGGCGCTCACGCGTATAGTTGTCCTGCACAAGATACGGCAACAAGGGCACGGCAGTCGTGGTGGCCATGCCGGTGCGGTCCTCCTCGCTGAGCAAGTCGGACACGGCGACCGGGCGGCTCTGACCCTGAAGCTGAAACCTGAAGCGCGGCCACGGATTCGGTTTGCCCAGTCGGGCGACCGGCAATGTGCGGGCCCCTGTTAAAATTGTGGTTTCAGCAGCCCGAAGTTGCAAACCGAGCAGGAAAGAAACACCGACCAGACAAACGGACAGAGCTGTCCTTTGGCGCATACCCCACCCCTTTCTTCGACGATGCGAACATGATAATCAACATTACCCCTTTACAACCACAAAAGAATATCCGAGAGCGAAAGGGCAGTGATGACGGTAGTTTCTACAGTTACAGGGGTTCGCGCGGAATGACGGACGGGACGGACAGGTCGAACAGGACTGATAAACGGTTGAGGTGACGAGAAAATACGCCCAATACTCAACTCTCAAGGTCAACTTGGAACGGTACGAAACTGAAACCTGTCGAATGGGGCGTTGGCTCAGGCCCTTTCGAGATAACATGCTAAGAGCAAAACGGTTTCGACAGGGCTCACCGCAGGTGGCTTGACACGTTGAAGTCCTCTACAAGAGGTGAGGATCTCGATTTCCTTATGATTGCGCGATCAGCCAATGACGTGCCTCAGCTTCTTTTCCCTGCGGAAAGAGACGAACCTCCCCCTTGCGGCTACCGGCACCCAGAAAGGCGAGCACTTGCTCTTCCCACTGTAAGTCGCCGACAACGGCGATCTTTGCGATATGATCCCCATACTGCGAGAAGAAATCCACATCACCCCAATTGCCAGTTCTTTGCCAACCTAAGAAGTCATTCTGCAGGATAAGCATCACTTTAAGTTCCCGTGCGCCACTGTCGATATCGCGGCGGGCTACCGCCTCGATGTTGTTGACGGTCTCCTTGTTCAGCAGACCGCCAATGCGTATCACATAGATGTTGTCAT
>JADHEF010001431.1_pt1 | contig 14750 bp, 9 predicted proteins | sample 8952391 | NCBI WGS metagenome assembly JADHEF01 (sample SAMN16124439, study PRJNA663245) | bioreactor sludge metagenome | isolation source: sludge (nitrite) | place: India:Bengaluru | collected 2019-02-28
CTGCGAGGTGATCACCGCCAGCGATGGCTTCGATGCCCTGGCCAAGATCGTCGACCACCAGCCCGGCATCATCTTCGTCGATGTGCTGATGCCGCGCCTGGACGGCTACCAGACCTGCGCCGTGATCAAGCACAACAGTGCTTTCAAGGACACGCCGGTCATCCTGCTGTCGTCGCGCGACGGCCTGTTCGACAAAGCCCGCGGCCGGGTGGTCGGTTCTGATCAGTTTTTGACCAAACCGTTCAGCAAAGAAGAACTGCTCGATGCGATCCGCGCCCACGTGCCCGGTTTTGCCGCAACCCAACAACCCGCACCCTGACCGTGCCCCGCCATGGCATGGTCTTACTTTCCTGATGGGGAAACAGCATGGCCCGAGTTCTGATTGTCGACGACTCGCCGACAGAGATGTACCGCTTGACCGAGTGGCTGGAAAAGCACGGCTACCAGGTGCTCAAGGCCAGCAACGGTGCCGATGGCGTGGCCCTGGCCCGGCAGGACAAGCCCGACGCGGTGCTGATGGACATCGTCATGCCCGGCATGAACGGCTTTCAGGCCACCCGCCAGCTCAGCAAGGACCCGGAAACCGCCGCCATCCCCGTGATCGTGGTCACCACCAAGGACCAGGAAACCGACCGCATCTGGGCCACGCGCCAGGGCGCCCGTGACTTCCTGACCAAACCGGTGGAAGAAGACGCGCTGATCGCCAAGCTCAAAGAAGTGCTGGGGGCTTGACCACCCGCCCGCAAGGCGCGTCGCTGACCGCCTTCGAGTTGTTGCTGGACATCGACCGGCGCTGCCGCCTGCTGGTCGCCGACCAGCCCCCGCAGGACAACCGCCTGCAACAGTGGAGCGGTATCGGCTTTCGCATTGCCGGGCAGTGGTTCGTCGCGCCCATGGGGGAGGTGGCCGAGGTACTGCGCGAACCGCGCAGCAGCCGCGTCCCGGGTGTGCAACCGTGGGTGTGCGGGGTGGCCAACCTGCGTGGCCGGCTGCTGCCGGTGATGGACCTGAGCAGCTTCTTCGGCCTGGGCCACGCCGCTCCGGGCAAGCAGCGGCGGGTGCTGGTGCTGGACCACGACGACCTGTTCGTCGGTTTGCTGGTGGACGAGGTGCTTGGCCTGCAACACTTCGCCCTCGACAGCCTGCAACTGTCGCCGCCGCAGCCATTGATCCGCGCCGCTGCACGTTTCGTGCAGGGGCACTTCCCGCGTGAACGCAACTGGGCAATTTTCAGCCCCTTCGCCCTGGCCCAGGCGCCGGGCTTTCTTGATGTGGCGTTATAGGACCTGCGAACGTGAACAAGCCTGCCGCCCCCGTCACAGCCACCACCGTGACACCACGTACCCGCAGCATCGCGCAGATCACCGTGCTGTTCCTGATCCTGATCCTGTCGATCATCCTGCTGTTCGCCAACTTTGCCTACCTGAACACCCAGTCCAACTACGACAAGCAGTACATCGGCCATGCCGGCGAGCTGCGGGTGCTGTCTCAGCGCATTGCCAAGAACGCCACCGAAGCCGCCGCCGGCAAGGCCCTGGCCTTCAAGCTGCTGTCGGATGCACGCAACGACTTCGAGCGGCGCTGGGGCTACCTGCGCCAGGGTGACAAGTCCACCGGGTTGCCGGCTGCGCCGCCTACGGTGCGAGACGAGATGGAGGCGGTACGCCGCGACTGGGAAAACCTGCGCAAGAACACCGACACCATCCTGGCCAGTGAGCAGACCGTGCTGTCGCTGCACCAGGTAGCGGCCACGCTGGCCGAAACGGTGCCGCAGTTGCAGGTGGAATACGAAAAAGTGGTCGAGATCCTGCTGCAAAGCGGCGCTCCGGCCAACCAGGTGGCGGTCGCGCAGCGCCAACTGTTGCTGGCCGAGCGCATCCTTGGTTCGGTCAACACCGTGCTGGCGGGTGACGATACCGCCGCTCAGGCGGCTGATGCCTTTGGCCGCGATGCCGGGCGCTTTGGCCAGGTGCTGGAGGGGATGCTCAGTGGTAACGCGGCCATCCAGGTAACCCGTGTAGAGGACGCCGATGCCCGTGCGCGCCTGGCCGAAATCGCCGAACTGTTCCAGTTCGTCGCGGGCTCGGTCGACGAAATTCTCGAAACCTCGCCCGAACTGTTCCGCGTGCGTGAGGCCGCAGGCAACATCTTCAGCCTGTCGCAAACCCTGCTGGACGAGGCGTCACACCTGGCCAACGGTTTCGAGAACCTGGCCGGCGGACGCACCCTCGATACCGTTGGCGGCTATGCCCTGGGCCTGCTGGCGCTGGCCTCGATCATCCTCATCGGCCTGGTCATGGTGCGCACCACCAACCGCCAGCTGCGCGAAACGGCAGAAAAGAACGAACGCAACCAGCAGGCAATCATGCGTCTGCTGGATGAAATCGAAGAGCTGGCCGATGGCGATCTGACCGTGACCGTATCGGTGACCGAAGACTTCACCGGCGCCATTGCCGACTCGATCAACTATTCCGTGGACCAGCTGCGCGACCTGGTCGCCACCATCAACCACAGCGCCGTGCAGGTTGCCGCTGCCGTACAGGACACCCAGAACACCGCCCGCCAGCTGGCCAAGGCTTCCGAACACCAGGCCGAGCAGATCAGCGAGGCCTCCGAGGCGGTCGGCGACATGGTCGAGTCGATCGACCGGGTTTCGGCGCATGCCTACGAGTCGGCCAAGGTGGCCGAGCGCTCGGTGGCCATCGCCAACAAGGGTAACGAGGTGGTGCATAACACCATCAACGGCATGGACAACATTCGCGAGCAGATCCAGGACACCGCCAAGCGGATCAAACGCCTGGGCGAGTCTTCCCAGGAAATCGGCGACATCGTCAGCCTGATCGACGACATTGCCGACCAGACCAACATCCTTGCACTCAACGCGGCCATCCAGGCCTCGCTGGCCGGCGAGGCTGGCCGTGGTTTTGCCGTGGTTGCCGACGAAGTGCAGCGCCTGGCAGAGCGCTCGTCGTCGGCCACCCGGCAGATCGAGGCGCTGGTGCGTACCATTCAGGCCGACACCAACGAGGCAGTCATCTCCATGGAGCAGACCACCGCCGAAGTGGTGCGTGGCGCTCGCCTGGCGCAGGATGCCGGGGTGGCGCTGGCCGAGATCGAAGGGGTGTCGCAGAACCTGGCCGATCTTATCCACAGCATCTCTGACGCTGCCCAGTTGCAGACCTCGTCGGCCGGGCAGATTTCCCACACCATGGCGGTGATCCAGCAGATTACCGCGCAAACCTCCGCCGGCTCCGGTGCCACCGCCGACAGCATCCGCCACTTGGCCCGCATGGCCAGCGAGATGCGCCGTTCGGTGTCCGGTTTCACCCTGCCGCCACCTGCGCAAAGCCCCACCGATGCGCCGCGCTGAGGAGTGCCCATGGCTTCTGCTGCTGTAAGTCCCGAGCGCCACGACACGGTAGCGCTGGCCTGGACCAAGGCTGCCATCCTCGACTGCCTGGGCCAGGCGCGCCAGGCGCTGGAGCGTTTTGCCGGCGAACCGGGCGACCTGTCGATGCTGGCCTTCGTGGTCGACAACCTGCATCAGGTACATGGTTGCCTGCGCATGCTTGAGCTGCGCGGTGCGACGCGCCTGGCCGAAGAGCTGGAACTGTTCGCCAAGGCGCTGGCCGACGGCCAGGTCAGCCCACGGGGCGATTGCCTGGGGGCGCTGTTTCGTGGCCTGGAGCAATTGCCCTCGTACCTTGAGCGCTTGCGCGGTGCCCGCCACGACCTGCCCTTGGTGATGCTGCCGCTGCTCAATCAGTTACGTGCCTGCCGAGGTATCGAGCCCTTGGCCCAAGCCAGCCTGATCAGCGGTGCAGCACAGCGTTTTGCCGGGTCCGACGACCTGGCCAACCTTGACCTGTCGCTGGGCAATTGGCGTGAACAATTGCAGGCCGGGCCGGGCCGCGATGCCCTGCGCTCGGTGGTGACCGCACTGTGCGACGACCTGATGCGCATCAAGGAGCGCCTGGATCAGTTCGTGCGCGGCGACCGCCAGCACAGTGAGCAGCTCGATGCCCTGCTGGCGCCGCTACGTCATGTGGCCGATACCCTGGCTGTGCTGGGCTTCCAGCAACCACGGCGGGTCATCATCGACCAGGTGCTGGCGCTGCAGGCCCTGGCCCAGGGCGAGCGCGTGGTGGACGACGCGGTACTGATGGATGTGGCGGGTGCCTTGCTGTACGTGGAGGCTTCGCTGAACGGCATGGTCGGCCCGCTGGAAGAAAACGGGCAGGGCGGGCTGCCAGGCTCGGACCTGGCCGAGATACGCCAGCTGGTGCTGAACGAATCGCTGAACGTACTGCAGCAGGCCAAGGACCTGATCGGCGACTACCTGGAGTCCGACTGGCCGCGCCAACGCCTGCAACCGTTGCCGGGGCTGTTGCAGCAGATTCGCGGCGCGCTGGCCATGTTGATGCTGCCCGCCGTAGCCGAGCTGTTCGCCGGCTGCGCCAGCTATGTGCAGCGCTGGTTGCAGCATCTGGATGTAGAGCCGCCCGCCGATGAGCTGGCCCACCTGGGTGAGGCCATGAGTGCCGCCGAATGCTACCTGCAATGGCGGGTGGCCGACCCGCTGGCGGATGCCCAGCCGTTCATCGACATGGCCCGTGCAAGCCTGGCAGCGCTGGGCGTGTATTGTGCGCAGGCCGACACCCGTGCAGGCCTGGATGCCAATGGCGACGGCATCGATGACGAGCTGCGCGAGGTGTTTCTCGATGAAGCCGGCGAGTTGCTGCCGGAAATCGAGCGGCACTGGCTGCGCTGGCGTGCCGACAACCAGCAGCGCGAGGCGCTGGGGGACGTGCGCCGTGCGCTGCATACGCTCAAGGGCAGCGGCCGCATGGTGCATGCCGAAGCGGTGGCCGAGCTGGCCTGGGGCGCCGAGCACCTGCTGAACCGGGTGCTGGAGGGCCGTAGCGTGCTGAGCCCGGAAGGCGTGGTGGCCCTGCAGCAAGTGTTCGTCCACTTACCCGATTTGCTGGCCGACTTTGCGGCTGGCCAGTTGCCGCAACTGACCGAAATCGAACAGTTGGCTGGGCACCTGCATGCCCTGGCAGAAAACGACGCACCGGGTGCTGCCGATATCGATGGCCTCGACCCGCAGCTGCTGGACATTTTCCGCACAGAGGCACAAGGCCACCTGGCCAGCCTCGATGTGTTTCTGCAGGGCGCAGACGGCCACGATACGCCGGTCAGCGATGGCCTGCAGCGCGCCCTGCATACGCTCAAGGGCAGTGCTGCCATGGCCGGGGTGATGCCGGTCGCCGAGCTGGCCACCGCCTTCGACCGCCTGGCCCGGGAATACAAGGGCCACCAACTGCCCCTGCAAATGGCCGAGATCGAATGGCTGGAAGCCGCACGCTCGCTGTTCCACCTGGGCCTGGCGCAACTCGACAGCACGACGTTGGCCGCCATCCCTGGTGCTGCGGAGCTGATCGAACAGGTTGGCCAGGCCGTAGACGCACGCCTGGCCAGCTTGCATGACGACCCGCAGCATGTCCGGCGCGGCAAGCGCGACCCGCAGTTGGTCGCCAGTTTCCTGGCCCAGGCCATGGATATCCTGCTCGATGCCGAGTCGTTGCTGTCGCGCTGGCAGCAACAGCCTGGGCAGCGTGATGCGCTGGACACCCTGCTCGACCAGCTGACCACCCTCGGCCACGCCGCGCACCTGGCCGACTTGTGGCAGATGGATGATGTGTGCGAGGCCTTGCTGGACCTGTATGGCGCCGTGGAAGAGGGCAGCCTGCCTGCCAATGCGCGCTTCTTCGCCCATGCCAGGCGCGCCCAGGAAGCCCTGCTGGACATGCTCGATGAAGTGGCGGCCGGGCAGGACATCGCGCCACGGTCAGAAACGGTCGACGGCCTGCGCAACCTGCTGGACCAAGCGTTGGCGCCAGAGGCCACTGGCCTGGTGGGCATCGACACGGTCACGCCGTTGCACCCGGACATGGACGTGGCCGACACCCTGGGCCTGGGGCTGCCCCATCAGCCGCAGCTGCCTGACATGACCGAGCCTCTGGTTGAGGAGCCTGAAAGCCCAGGCGAAGAGCTGCTGGAAGTGTTCCTCGAAGAAAGCTCGGACATCGTCGAAAGCGCCGCCGCAGCCCTGGCGCGCTGGCAGGCCGACCCGCGCAGCAGCGTCGAGGTAGACAACCTGATGCGCGACCTGCACACCCTCAAGGGTGTGGCGCGTATGGTCGAAATCGCCCCCATCGGTGACCTGGCTCACGAACTGGAGTTTCTGTACGAACTGCTGGCTGCCGGCCGCTTGCCGCCGAGCGCGCCTTTGTTCGCGCTGTTGCAGAACTGCCACGACCGCCTGGCGCACATGCTCGATGCCGTGCGCCTGGGGCAGCCACTGCATGCCGCCACGGCGCTGATCGACTATATCCGTAATTTCAGCAGCGCGGCCCTGACCGACAGTGCTGCCGGCCAGGGGCCGGTCGAAGCCGCCGCCAGCGAGGTGCCGACAGCAGCGCCAGAGCGGGCGCCAGGCGACATGGTCAAGGTCGATGCCGAGTTGCTCGACGACCTGGGTAACCTGGCGGGTGAGCATTCGATCATCCGTGGGCGCATCGAGCAGCAAGTCAACGATGCACAGTTCACCCTCAACGAGATGGAAACCACCCTTGAGCGCATGCGCGACCAGCTGCTGCGCCTGGACATCGAGACCCAAGGGCGAATCTCCAGTCGCCAGCAGTTCGAAGGCGATGCCTATGACGATTTCGATCCGCTGGAAATGGACCGCCATTCTCAGTTGCAGCAGCTGTCACGGGCCTTGTTCGAGTCCGCCTCGGACTTGCTCGACCTGAAGGAAACCCTGGCTCAGCGTGCCCAGGAGGCCTACAGCCTGCTGCAGCAGCAGGCGCGGGTGAACAGCCAGTTGCAGGAAGGCCTGACCGCGACCTTGATGGTGCCGTTCGAGCGCCTTGTGCCGCGCTTGCAGCGCGTGGTGCGGCAGGTGGCCAGCGAGTTGGGCAAGCAGGTAGAACTGGTGGTCGGCAACGCCGAAGGTGAACTGGACCGCAGTGTGCTTGAGCGCATGGTGGCGCCGCTGGAGCACATGCTGCGCAACGCCGTGGACCATGGCCTGGAAAGCCGCGAAGCGCGCCTGGCTGCCGGTAAGCCGGAGCAGGGCACCATTCACCTGAACCTGCTGCACGAAGGCGCCGATATCGTCATCGAAATGACCGACGACGGTGCCGGTGTGCCTCTTGAAGCCGTGCGGCGCAAGGCCATCAAGCGTGGCCTGCTGGACCCGCAGGCACCGCTGAGCGATCACGAGATCTTGCAGTTCATCCTGCGCCCGGGCTTTTCCACCGCTGAAAAGATCACCCAGATTTCCGGGCGTGGCCTGGGCATGGACGTGGTGCACGAAGAGGTCAAGCAGTTGGGGGGCTCGATGAGCATCGAGTCGGCCCAGGGCAAGGGCGCACGCTTCTTGATCCGCCTGCCGTTCACCGTATCGATCAACCGTGCGCTGATGGTGCATTTGGGCGAAGAGCAGTACGCGATCCCGCTGAATACCATCGAGGGCATCGTCCGTGTGCCGCCGGCGGAGCTGGCGGCCTGCTATCAGCTGGACCCGCCCCGCTATGTTTATGCCGGCCATGAATACGAGCTGCGTTATCTGGGCGAGTTGCTGCAAGGCCTGCCGCGTCCGGCCCTGCTGGGGCAGAGTGTGCCGTTGCCGGTGCTGCTGGTGCACGCCAAGGAACAATCGTTCGCCATTCAGGCCGATAGCCTGTCGCCCAGCCGCGAAATCGTGGTGAAGAGCCTGGGGCCGCAGTTTGCTGCGGTTGCCGGGCTGTCGGGGGCGACGCTGCTGGGCGATGGCCGGGTCGTGCTGATTCTCGACCTGCTTGGCCAACTGCGCGGCCAGCAGCGGCGCCTGGCCCGTTTGCCCGGTGGCGGCACCCCGCGCCAGTTGCTCGGCCCGGTGCCGCGCCGCGCATTGTTGGTGATGGTGGTGGACGACTCGGTGACTGTGCGCAAGGTCACCAGCCGCTTGCTGGAACGCCACGGCATGAGCGTGCTGACGGCCAAGGACGGGGTCGATGCCATGGCCTTGCTGGAAGAGCACCGCCCCGACGTGTTGCTGCTGGATATCGAGATGCCGCGCATGGACGGCTTCGAGGTGGCCACCCGCATTCGCCGTGACGCACGGCTGAAAGACCTGCCGATCATCATGATTACCTCGCGTACCGGGCAGAAGCACCGCGACCGCGCCATGGCCATCGGCGTCAACGAATACCTGGGCAAGCCGTATCAGGAGTCGTTGTTGCTGCAGAGCATTGCACACTGGAGCCAGCCCCATGCTTGAACTGATTGCCGGGCAGCGCAGCAGCCTGACCGGGCTGTTGCTGCCCTTGGGCGACCGCACCCTGGTGTTGCCCAACGTGGCGGTGGCCGAGTTGAGCGGCCAGCGCAATTTGGTGTGCCAGCGCGGTGAGCCGGCCTGGCACCTGGGCTGGATCGACTGGCGCCAGCAGCGCCTGCCGCTGATTGGGTTCGAAGCGGCGTGTGGCGGCGAGACGCCGTGCGGCGAGCGGGCGCGGGTTGTGGTGCTCAATGCCTTGGGCGACACCGGGCTGCGTTATTTGGCGCTGTTGCTGCAGGACATTCCGCGTTCGTGCAAGCTCGACAGCCAGCTGAATTATGTGGATGTGGCGCTGGGACGCCTGGAGCTGGCGGCGGTGCAGGTGGGTGAGCAAGTGGCGCGGGTGCCGGACCTGGCCGGGCTGGAAAGACTGGTGCGTGACGCGGAACTGCAACCTGAGCTTGGGTAGGATGATGCCTGTGCGGACATCAACCGTGGTGGCGTGTTCGCCCACCTGGTGGGCACGCTGGAACTGGGGGGGGGTAGGCTGCGGCCGGGGCGGGCCTCTGCGCGGGCACGCCCGCTCCAACTGGTGCACCGCCGACCTTGAGGTTGGCGCTTCACCTGTGGGAGCGGGCTTGCCCGCGAAAGGGCCGGAACAGACATCAGCAGGAACCCAGCCCACCTCAGGAGGTCTGTGTTTGCATGTATTACGGTGAACGCTTCAACGCCTGGACCCACCTGGTCGGTGCTGTCCTGGCCTGTATCGGTGCCATCTGGCTGATCGTGGTCGCAGGCCTGCAAGGCGACCCCTGGAAGATCGTCAGCTTCTCCATCTACGGCAGCACGCTGTTGTTGCTGTACAGCATCTCCACCCTGTACCACAGCACGCGCGGGCGGGCGAAGGTGATCATGCGCAAGCTCGATCACCTGTCGATCTACCTGCTGATCGCCGGCAGCTACACACCCTTCTGCCTGGTCAGCCTGCGCGGCCCCTGGGGCTGGAGCCTGTTTGGCGTGGTCTGGGGGCTGGCGGTGATCGGCATGCTGCAAGAGATCAAACCGCGCTCCGAGGCGCGGATTCTGTCGATCATCATCTATGCGGTGATGGGCTGGATCGTGCTGGTGGCGGTCAACCCATTGCTCCACTCGCTGGGCACTGCCGGTTTTGCCTGGCTGGCTGCCGGCGGGGTGTTCTACACCGTCGGCATCATCTTCTTCGCCTTGGACAGCCGCTTGCGCCACGGGCACGGCATCTGGCACTTGTTCGTGATCGCCGGCAGCCTCATGCACTTCGTGGCGGTGTCGTTCTACGTACGCTAGTTAAAAATCGCCCCAAAGCTGTTGTGCCACCGACAGCGCCACCACTGGCGCGGTCTCGGTGCGCAGTACCCGTGGGCCGAGGCGTGCGGCGTGGAAGCCGGATGCTTTGGCCTGCTCGACTTCGGCTTCGCTCAGGCCGCCTTCGGGGCCGATCAGGAAGGCCAGGGTGGCAGGCTTGTCGTGGCTGGTGAGCGGCTCGGCCACCGGGTGCAGCACCAGTTTCAGCTCGGCCTTGGTGCTGTTCAGCCACTCGGCCAGGGTGACCGGTGGGTGGATGACGGGCAAGGTCGAGCGGCCGCATTGTTCACAAGCGCTGATTGCCACTTGGCGCCAGTGGGCCAGGCGTTTGTCGGCGCGTTCGTCCTTCAGCCGCACTTCGCAGCGCTCGCTGACGATCGGGGTGATTTCGTTGGCGCCCAGTTCGGTGGCTTTCTGGATCGCCCAGTCCATGCGCTCGCCACGGGACAGGCCCTGGCCGAGGTGTACATGCAGTGGCGAATCGGCCTGGCCAGGCAGTGCCTGGTCGAGGTTGACGCGTACGGTTTTCTTGCCCACTTCGAGCAACTGGCCGAGGTATTCCTGGCCGCTGCCGTCGAACAGCTGGACGGCGTCGCCGGGGGCCATGCGCAGTACGCGGCCGATGTAGTGGGCCTGGGCTTCGGGCAGGTCGTGCTCGCCAAGGCTCAGGGGGGCGTCGATGAAGAAGCGGGACAGTCTCATGGGGTGCTCGTTTAGAAGGTTAACTCGCCCTTTGTAGGAGCGGCCTTGTGTCGCGAAAGGGCCGCGCAGCGGCCCCAGCAATTCATGCATCGCCACTGAAGTCCTGGGGCTGCTTCGCAGCCCTTTCGCGACACAAGGCCGCTCCTACAGGGGTTCGGCGCGGGCTTTCTGGCCTAACCCGGGTCGCGGAAGTCGGGGTGGAAGTTGGCCGGCACGGCAACGCTGATGCTTTCCCGGGTAGCAATGTCGATGCCTTCACTGGCCACTTCCGCCAGGAAGTCGATCTGCTCGGGCGTGATCACGTAAGGCGGCAGGAAGTACACCACGCTGCCCAGCGGGCGCAGCAGGGCGCCGCGGCTCAGGGCATGCTCGAACACCTTCAGGCCGCGCCGCTCCTGCCAAGGGTAGGCAACCTTGCCAGCCTTGTACTTGACCATCTCGATGGCCAAGGCCATGCCGGTCTGGCGGATCTCGGCTACATGCGCGTGGTCGGCCAGGTGCGCAGTGGCGCTGGCCATGCGCGTGGCCAGGGCCTTGTTGGCCTCGATCACGTTGTCCTGTTCGAAGATATCCAGCGTCGCCAGCGCCGCAGCACACGCCAGCGGGTTGCCGGTGTAGCTGTGCGAGTGCAGGAACGCGCGCAGGGTCGGGTAGTCGTCGTAGAACGCCTGGTACACCTTGTCGGTGGTCAGGCAGGCGGCCAACGGCAGGTAACCACCGGTCAGGGCCTTGGACAGGCACAGGAAGTCCGGGCGGATGCCCGCCTGTTCACACGCGAACATCGTGCCGGTGCGGCCAAAGCCCACGGCGATCTCGTCGTGGATCAGGTGCACGTCATAGCGGTCGCAGGCCTCACGCAGCAGCTTGAGGTACACCGGGTGGTACATGCGCATGCCGCCAGCGCCCTGGATCAGTGGCTCGACGATCACGGCGCTGATGGAGGCGTGATGCTCGGCCAGGGTCTGTTCCATGGCCTGGAACATGTTGCGCGAGTGCTCTTCCCAGCTCATGCCCTCGGGGCGCAGGTAGCAGTCGGGGCTGGGCACCTTGAGGGTGTCCAGCAGCAGCGCCTTGTAGGTTTCGGTGAACAGCGGCACATCGCCCACCGACATGGCGGCAATGGTTTCGCCGTGGTAGCTGTTGGTCAGGGTAACGAAGCGCTTCTTGCCTGGCTTGCCGACGTTCTGCCAGTAATGGAAGCTCATCTTCAGTGCCACTTCGATGCACGACGAGCCATTGTCGGCATAGAACACCCGGTCGAGCCCGGCCGGGGTCATGGCCACCAGGCGCTCGGACAGCTCGATCACAGGCTGGTGGCTGAAGCCGGCCAGAATCACATGTTCCAGCTGGTCGACCTGGTCCTTGATACGCTGGTTGATGCGCGGGTTGGCATGGCCGAACACGTTGACCCACCAGCTGCTCACCGCGTCCAGGTAGCGCTTGCCTTCGAAGTCCTCCAGCCACACGCCTTCGCCGCGCTTGATCGGGATCAGCGGCAGCTGCTCGTGGTCTTTCATCTGGGTGCAGGGGTGCCACAGGACCTTGAGGTCACGTTGCATCTCCTGGCTTTGCGGCGTGGTTCGACCGCGTAAGCCTAAGCAATGCCGCAGGGCAGGACAACCGCCGCGGTTCAATGGCGGTGAGTGCCGGTCCATTCGAGGCGGCGGATGTGCACCGTGCCAGCCTGCGAAGTGGAGATGGTCAGGCGGCGGAAGGGGCCGTCGATGACTTGGTGATAAGGGTGGGTGGCGATGGGGCCGGGGCGCAGGTCGCGAAAGCCGCTGCCTTCCAAGGTGAGCCAGTAGAAGTTGCGCGGCGCAGGGGACACCAGGTCGTAATCATGGCTTTCGGTATCGAACAGCATGTGCAGGTCGTCGCAAAGGAAGTCGCTGACCACGTAGTACTCCAGCCGCAGGCACTCGACTTCTTGGGTGAAGGTGATTTCCACGTCGCTGTGCTCACCGATGACCAGTTCGGTGCCGTCGTCACCCTTGAATGCTTCATGGAAGCCGGTCCATGAGGTGCTATTGGAGCGGATGCTCAGCCCCGAGGCTGTTCGAAGGGTCTGCTTGTGCCACAGAAACTGCCTTTCAACGTGCTGGAAATGCTCCTCGAAGATCATGCGCATGCCCTCCTGGCGGGGCTTATGGCCATCTTCGCCAGCTTCGCCTGCGGCCGTGTGACATGGCTACTGGTAAAAATGTCAGTTGCCAAAAGCACTTGATGTCACTGCGCTGGCAGGGTTGGCGGAGGTGACGTATTCTTAACGCATCTCTCTCGGGGCATTCCTGCCTCTTCCCGTATCTGTAACCTCTGACTCGGAGTTCGCCGACATGGCTGCTGCTTGGGTGCGCCTGTGCGCGTTGGTATTGATTGGTGTGTCCAGCGGCGCCGCGCTGGCAAAGGACAAGACGCCCACGGCAATCGTGGTGGGTGGCGGCCTGGCAGGCCTGACGGCAGCCTACGAGCTGCAGAACAAAGGCTGGCAGGTGACCCTGCTGGAAGCCAAATCGGGCATGGGCGGGCGTTCGGGCCTGGCCACCAGCGAATGGATCGGCAACGCCAAGGCGCAGCCGGTGCTTAATCAGTACCTGGACCGTTTCAAGCTTGAAACACTGCCGGCGCCGGAGTTCGTGCGTACCCCCGGTTACCTGATCGACGGCGAGTATTTCAGCGCCACCGACCTGGCCACCAAGCAGCCGGCTACCGCCGAAGCACTCAAGCGTTACGAGAAAACCCTCGACGACCTGGCCCGCTCCATCGACGACCCGCTGAACCCGCAGGCAACCAGCACATTGTTTGCCCTCGACCAGATCAACGTCTCCACCTGGCTCGACAAGTTGCAGCTGCCGGCCACGGCCCGTCAGCTGGTCAACCAGCAGATCCGTACCCGCTACGATGAGCCGTCGCGCCTGTCGCTGCTGTACTTCGCCCAGCAGAACCGCGTGTACCGTGGCGTTAGCGACCGCGACCTGCGTGCCGCACGCCTGCCAGGTGGCAGCCCGGTGCTGGCCCAGGCTTTCGTCAAACAGCTGAAAACCATCAAGACCAGCTCGCCGGTTACCGCCATCGTCCAGGACAAGGACGGGGTAACGGTAAAAGTCGGCAGCGTCGGCTACCAGGCCGATTACCTGGTCATGGCCGTGCCGCTGCGCGCCCTGGCCAAGATCCAGATCACCCCGGGGCTGGACAGCCAGCACCTGGGCACCAACTATGGCTGGCGCGACCAGCTGATGCTCAAGTTCAAGAAGCCGGTGTGGGAAAGCCGCGCACGCATGTCGGGCGAAATCTTCAGTAACGCCGGCCTCGGCATGCTGTGGATCGAGCCTGCGCTCAAGGGCGGCGCCAACGTGGTGATCAACCTGTCCGGCGACAACGCCCGCCTGCTGCAGGCATTTGGCGACAAGCAGATGGTCGACCAGGTGCTGATCCGCCTGCATGCGTTCTACCCACAGGCCCGTGGTGCGTTTACCGGTTACGAGCTCAAGCGCTACAGCACCGACGCCGGCACCGGCGGCGCCTACCTGGCTTATGGCCCGGGGCAGATCAGCAAGTACTGGCGCTTGTGGGAGCGCCCGGTGCAACGCATCACCTTTGCCGGTGAGCATACCGATGCCCTGTACCCTGGCACCCTGGAAGGTGCCCTGCGCAGCGGCCAGCGTGCGGCCAGCCAGGTGCAGGACCTGTTGGCCGGCAAGTCGTTCGACCCGGCCAAAGCGGCGCCGGTTGCGGCGGCAGCGGCAGCCGGTGCGGTGGCCGCCAAGGAAAGCAAGGGCGGTTTCTTCTCCAATCTGTTCGGTGGTTCGTCCGACAAGGCTGACAAGGCGCCAGTGAAAGAGGAACCGAAAAAGGTCGAAGAAGCCAAGCAGGACAAACCGGGCTTCTTCAAGCGCCTGTTTGGCGGGGCGGACACGCCAGAGGTGAAGGCCGAGCCGATCGCCAAGGCTGAGGAAGTGGCGCCGGCACCCGCGCCAGCTCCACAAGCCGCGCCGGCCCCGGTTGCGCCTGCACCTGCGGTCAAGGAGGCGGCTGCCAAGCCAGCAGCGACCAAGGCGGCCCCGGCCAAGCATGCGCCGGCGCACAAACCCGCGCACAAGCCTGCCGAGACCAAGAAGGCGACTGCCAAGTCCGAACCGACCAAGAAACCTGTGGCCAATACCCAGGCCAAGGCGGGTTGATTTGTTGCCAGTGCCGGCGATAGGGCCGGCACTGGCAACCCTGAGCGCTCCGGCTATCGTTAATGTTTCCTTAATGGGAAGCTTACAGAATAACTATCGGATTTCCTGATAATCCGAAGCAATTTTTTCCGCTTTTCTTCGATACATTTCGCGTTAGTCTGTGCACAGCTTTCACGGGGAAACACGTCAACATGCAACTGCGC
>JADHEF010001434.1_pt1 | contig 14699 bp, 14 predicted proteins | sample 8952391 | NCBI WGS metagenome assembly JADHEF01 (sample SAMN16124439, study PRJNA663245) | bioreactor sludge metagenome | isolation source: sludge (nitrite) | place: India:Bengaluru | collected 2019-02-28
ACAACCGCCGGCCATCGGCGGCACCCAGATCCATCGGCCGCAAGTGCAGGCGCGAGAAGGCATTGCGAAGTTCTCGAGTCGCGACGAACAGGACCCATCGGATGCCGGCGGCATCGAGCACCCGCGCAAGTTGAATGATCAGTTCACGGGCCACCCCGGGTGCACAGGCCGCGAAGTTGCCGACTTCGACAAGATGCCGGCGGTCGCCGTCTTCGATGCCGGCGGCGCTTAGTACTTGTTCGACCGGGGCATCGAGATACTGTTCAAAAAACAGGTGGCCGTTGCTCGCCATGCGGAATCCGACGGCGGCAACCAATTCGCCGTCGGTGGTGTGATACGCGATCAGATCGGGCAGAAATGCACGCAGGTGCGCGTTGAAGCGCTTGCGATAGATTCCGGAGATGAATGCTTCGATCTCGGCCCGTTGGGGGTGGTGGTGGTCGACCACGGTGGCGTGTGCGAAGCGGTCCGGCGCGATGGCCAGCGATGGAGGCTGTGGAATCCAGTTCATGGATTCATGCTCCCGCCGCCCGATTAAGGCTGAATTAGGTGCTTGTTACCCGCAAGTTAGATGCGCGGAAAGCATCCGTGATTCCCGGCAGGCATGGCAATGTGCGTGATGATTGGAAGCGCCGCGCCAGCGCCACCCATTCGATTGCATGGAACATGCCTGCTCATCTGGAATAATGCGGGCCTCGTTCCTGTGCTAGCCGCGAGGTTGTCATGTCCCGTCCGTCTCTCCGCATTGCTCTGGCCCAGTTCGACTTTACTGTCGGTGCGGTGGAGAAGAACGCCGAACGCATCATCGCCTTCATCGAGGAGGCGCGCGACGAATACGGCGCGGATCTGGTGCTGTTCCCCGAGCTGGCGATCAGCGGCTATCCGCCGGAAGACCTGCTGCTGCGCCCGGGTTTCCTCGCCGATTGCGAGCGCGCGCTGCAGCGCGTGGCCGTCGCGGCGCGGGGCATCGTCGCCGTGGTCGGCTGGCCGCAGAGCGCCGGCGCGGTGGTCTACAACGCGGCCAGCGTGCTGCGCGACGGCGCGGTCGCCGACACCTACCGCAAGCGCGAGCTGCCCAATTACGCCGTGTTCGACGAGCGCCGCTATTTCGGCGTGGATCCCGATGGCGGCCCGTGCGTGTTCGACGTGGCCGGCGTGCCGGTCGGGTTGGTGATCTGCGAGGACCTGTGGTTTCCCGAGCCGCTGGCCGACACGGCGCGCGCCGGCGCCGAGCTGGTGGTGGTGCCCAATGCCTCGCCGTACGAGCGCGGCAAGCATGCACAGCGCGATGCGCTGCTGGCCGAGCGCACGCGCGACACCGGCGTGGCGATTGCTTATCTCAACGTGGTCGGCGGACAGGATGCGTTGGTGTTCGACGGCGCCTCGGTGGTGGCCGACGGCGATGGCACGGTGCACCCGGCGGCGGTGGCCTTTGCCGAGCAGTGGCTGGTGGTCGAGTACGAACCCGAGACCCGGCGGTTCATGCCGCAGGTGTGGGTGGACGACGGCGACGAGAGCGTGGACGCGCTGGCCTGGCGCGCGGTGACGCGTGGCGTGCAGGACTATTGCCGCAAGAACGGCTTCGGCAAGGCATGGGTGGGGCTGTCGGGCGGCATCGATTCGGCGCTGGTGCTGGCCATCGCGGTCGATGCGCTCGGTGCGGGCAACGTCACAGCGGTGCGTCTGCCGTCGCGTTATACCTCGGGCCTGTCCAACGATCTGGCCGCCGAGCAGTGCGCAGCGCTCGGCGTGAAGCTGGAGACGGTGGCGATCGAGCCGGCATTCGAAGGTTTCCTTGCCGCGCTCGGCCCGATGTTTGCCGGCACCAGTCCGGACCTGACCGAGGAAAACCTGCAATCGCGCTGCCGCGGTGCGTTGCTGATGGCACTGTCCAACAAGTTCGGCGGCTTGCTGCTGACCACCGGCAACAAGAGCGAATACGCGGTCGGCTACGCCACCATCTACGGCGACATGTGCGGCGGCTACGCGCCGCTGAAAGACCTGTACAAGACCGAGGTGTTCGCGCTGTCCAAGTGGCGCAACACCGTCGGCGGCGCACCGGTGATCCCGCCGGCGGTGATCGCCCGGCCACCGTCGGCCGAGCTGCGCGAGAACCAGAAAGACCAGGATTCGCTGCCGCCCTATGACGTGCTCGACGCCATCCTGCTGCGTCACGTCGATCAGGAACAGTCGCGCGACGAGATCGTCGCCGCCGGGTTTGCCGCCGACACCGTGGACAAGGTGCTGGGGCTGGTGCGCGTCAACGAGTGGAAGCGCCATCAGGCTGCGCCTGGGCCGAAGGTGTCGCGGCGCGCGTTCGGGCGCGAGCGCCGCTACCCGATCACCAACGGCTATCGCGGCTGAGAACCGGCCTGCGATCTTGCTGCGCTCCACCGCGCGGGGCATACCTGCATGCTCGTGCTTTGCGCACGACAGATCGCAAACAGGTCCTGAGCCAGCCGGAGACACGCACCAATGCTGATTTCGATTCTCTCGTTCCTGATCTTCACCGCCGTGTGCTGGTGGGTGGTGTTCCGCGACGGTGCCGAGGTCATCGAAGGCTGGCGTTCGGTGATCTTCTTCGACCTGTGGGCGTGGCTGCTGAATGCAGAGCAGCTGCGGCTGTATGCGGTGATCTCGTGGCTGGCCGCGGCGGTGATGCTGGGCATCCACCTGCTGTCCTGACGGTGGGCCGCACACCGGAGGCAAAAGGAGGGCATGCGGGCGAAGGCGTCAAGGAGAAAGGCGCAAGGCTCGTGTGGCTTGCGGGCTTGGCCCTGCGCATCTTGATGGATCGCGGAGCGATACGCGGGCAACTCGATGAAGTCCGGAAAGACGCTTGGACAAGGCAACGGCATTCATGAATGCCGACGGCGCGGCAAGCCAGGTGCGCATGCCCGAAACGGGAAGTCGGGCAGGAAGAGACTTTGGCCCGGTGGAGCACATGAGGACGATGAAAGTCCGGCATGCCCGGGGTAGCTCGATATGCGGCATGGCCAGCCTGTTTCCCGACCGGGGACGCCCCGATATCGGGGCTCAGGTAATCCTTCCAGTCTTTGCTCTTGTCGGAGGTTTATATGTTTCGTATACGTGAAAGCGCATGGGCATCGTGAACATCGACGACGATCTGCATGATCAACTGCGCAAGGCAAGCGCGGTGTCGTGCCGGTCGATCAATGCACAGGCGGCCTTCTGGATCAGGATCGGCATGCTGTGCGAAATGAATCCGACGCAGAACTTCAACGACATCGTTGCCGGTGAATTGCGGGCCGCGGGCGTTGTTGTGCAAGCCCCCAAAATGGGGGCGGCATGACCAAGCGACCAGAAGAAATCGCGCTGATGGCAGAGTCGGGCCGGCTGCTGGCGCAGGTGTTCGGTCATCTTGATCGGCTGAACCTGGTTGGCATGTCCACGATGCAGGTCAACGATCTGGTCGATGACCTCATTGTCCGTGAACTTGATGCCCGCCCGGCCAGCAAAGGGCAACGGATACGCCTACGCGCTCAATGCCTCACCCAACCACGTGGTTTGCCACGGCATCCCATCCTCTGCGGACATCCTGCAGGACGGGGACATCGTGAACTTCGACATCACGCTGGAGAAAAACGGCTACATCGCCGATTTCAGCAAGACCTATCTGGTGGGCGAAGTGTCACAACCGGCTCGGCGGCTTGTGCAGACGGCCTACGAGGCGATGTGGAAAGGCATCCAGGCCGTCCGTCCCGGCGCCACGCTTGGCGACGTGGGGCATGCCATCGAGCGGCATGCCCGCAAGAATGGTTATTCGATCGTCAAGGAATACTGCGGCCACGGCATCGGTCGTGAAATGCACGAGGAGCCGCAAGTGTTGCACTGGGGTAAGCCGCGAACGGGGTTGGTGCTGCGAGAAGGGATGGTGTTCACCATCGAGCCGATGGTCAACAAGGGCCGGTCCGCCATCCGAACAGAGGATGATGGCTGGACGGTCGTCACGCGCGATGGGCAATTGTCCGCACAGTTCGAACATACGGTAGCCGTCACCCAAAGCGGCGTGAGCGTGCTGACGTTGCGCCCTGGCGAAAAGCCGCATTGAGCCAGAAGCCAAACTCGAGGCGTCTTGCGGCACCCCGAAGGGGCGGGTGTCAGACCTTGAAAGGTCTATCCGGAAACCACGAACAGTCGTGAAAGGGTGGAAAACTTCAAATCCTGCTCGGCGATCCTTCGCCGCGTCCTTGGATTGTGGAACCGCTCGATGTATTCGAACCCATCGGCCCTTGCTGCATCGAGTGTCGGGTATTTCGTGCGGTAGAGCCGTTCGCGCTTGAGCGGGCCCAGGAAGCCTTCCCGCATGTGGCGTTGTCGACGCAATGGCCGAATTAACTCATCGAGCAGGCCCGAGCGTTGTCCTTCAGATGGTTCCGGTACACGCCACGTCGGAACTGGCTGTCGCGATTGGAGTGCAGGACTCCCATCCGTCAGCGACGGGCATCAGCGTTCGCGCTGCGCATCGCGCTGGCCGCTGGCCACCGATTTTTCGCCGGCAAACGGGTTGAGCTTGCGGATGGCCCACGGGTACTTGGGCCACTGGCCCGTCAGGTACGGGTGCTGCGGGTCGTTCAGTTCCAGCACGCGGCGCGCATCGTCGGACAGCGTCTTGTTGCCGAGCTTGGCGTAGGCCTCGGCCAGCGTGGCCACGGCGTCGTACTGGTACTGGCTCTGCGGGTAGGTTTCCAGGATGTAGGTGGCACGCGACACGGCGGACACGTAGGCCTGACGACGCATGTAGTACAGCGCGACGTCCAGTTCGTGCTGGGCGAACACGTTGCGCAGCACGATCATGCGTTCGCGCGCGTCGGCGGCGTAGCGGCTGTTGGGGTAGCGCTCGGCAACGATATTGAAGTCGTTGTAGGCCTGCTGCGGGGTGGACAGGTCGCGGCGGCTCGGGTCAAGCGACCAGACCTTCTGCAGGAAGACCGTGTCGCGGTTGGAGTTTGACAGGCCGCGCAGGTAGTACATGTACGCGATGTTGCGGTTGGTCGGGTAGGTGCGGATGAAGCGGTCGATGGTGGACACCGCATCGTCGTGCTTGCCCGACTTGTACTGGGCGTAGGCGGTCTCGATCAGCGCCTGTTCGCTGTACGGGCCGTAAGGGTACTGCGCGGTCAGGCGCTTGAAGGCGGTTTCGGCGGCAGACCAGTTGCCGCGCTCCATGTAATGGTGCGCCTTTTGGTAGATCTGCTCGACCGGGGCGCCTTCGTAGGCATCCTTCTTCTTGTCGCCCTTGTGGCAGCCGGTGGCGACGACGGCGAGGGCCAGCGCCAGCAGCAGGAGGCGGGCGGCGGCGTGAACGGAGGGGCGTCGGATCATGGGCGGCTAGGCGGGACGCATCGGGAAATGTGAGAGGGCGATGATAGCCTAGTGGCCTGTCCGGCGTCTGACTGGACCCTTCGAACCGACCCCGTACCGCCATGCAAGCATCCGATTCCTCCGTGTCGCGCCAGGCGACCGTCCCCGACAGCGCTGCCGGCCGCCGTTTCGACGCCGTGCTGGCCGAGCTGTTCCCCGAATTCTCCCGCTCGCGCCTGTCCGGCTGGATCAAGTCCGGCGACGTGCTGCTCGACGGCGCGCCTGCCCGCCCGCGTGATGCCGTGCACGGCGGCGAGACGGTCAGCTTGAACGCCGTGCTCGACACCGAAGTGCGCGCCGAGCCGGAGGACATCCCGCTGGACGTGCTGTACGAGGACGAGCACGTGTTCGTGCTGAACAAACCGGCCGGGCTGGTGGTCCACCCCGGTGCCGGCAATCCGGCCGGCACGCTGGTCAACGCGCTGCTGCACCGCGACCCGTTGCTGGCCGCGCTGCCGCGCGCCGGCATCGTCCATCGCCTGGACAAGGACACCAGCGGGGTGATGGTGGTGGCGCGCACGCTGCAGGCGCAGACCGCGCTGGTGGAGCAGCTGTCCGCGCGCGAGGTGCACCGCCAGTACCTGGCCGTGGTGGTGGGCGCGCTGGTGTCCGGCGGCACCGTCGATGCGCCGATCGACCGCCACCCGCGCGACCGTCTGAAGATGGCCGTGCGCGAAGACGGCAAGGAGGCGGTGACCCACTATCGCCTGCGCGAGCGTTTCCGTGCCCACACTGCGCTGGAGTGCCGGCTCGAAACCGGCCGCACCCACCAGATCCGCGTGCACATGGCCCATCTCAAGCACGCCATCGTCGGCGATCCGCTGTACGGCGGGCCGTTGCGCCTACCCAAGGGCGCCACCGACACGCTGGCCGCTGCGCTGCGCGGTTTCAAGCGTCAGGCGCTGCATGCCGAGACGCTGGAATTCGCCCACCCGATCACCGGCGAGCCGGTACGCGCGACCGCGCCGGTGCCGGCCGACCTGCTGGCCTTGCTGGCCGCGTTGCGCGAGGACAGCCGCGAATTTGCCGAGCGGGAACGCCGCTGATGAGCGGGCTGCCGCCGTTTGCACTGGCCGCCGGCTGGCCGGCGCTGCCCGGCGTGCACGCGCTGGTCACGCTGCGGCACGGTGCCGGGCAATCGCAGCCGCCGTTCGACGATTTCAACCTCGGCAACCGGACCAGCGCCGAAGGGGACGACCCGGCCACGGTGGAACGCAACCGCGCCGAGCTGGCGCAACGGCTGGCGTTGCCTTCGTTGCCGCAGTGGCTGCGCCAAGTGCACGGCACCGGCGTGCGGCGTTTCGATGCCCCGTTGGCGGTGCCGCGCGCGGCCGCCGACGAGCCGGTGGCCGATGCCGCCGTCACGGCATCGCCCGGCACGGTGCTGGCCATCCTCACCGCCGATTGCCTGCCGGTGGTGTTGGCAGCGCGCGACGGCAGCGAGATCGGCGCCGCCCATGCGGGCTGGCGCGGGCTGGCCGACGGCGTGCTCGAAGCCACCGTGGCCGCGCTGCACGCGCCGGCGCAGCAGCTGCAAGCCTGGCTCGGGCCGGCGGCCGGGCCGCAGGCCTACGAAATCGGCGAAGAGGTGCATGCGGTTTTCGTCGGCCATTCACCGGTGGCCGAATCGGCGTTCACCGCCACCCGGCCGGGTCACTGGCGGGTGGACCTGTACGTGCTGGCGCGGCAGCGGCTGGTGGCGGCAGGGGTGTTGCCGGAACACATCCACGGCGGCGGCCTGTGCACCATCTCCGACCCGGCCCGGTTCTTCTCGCATCGCCGCGACCGCCGCAGTGGGCGCATGGCCACGCTGGTCTGGCGCGATCCACAACGCTGAGGCGGCCGCTCAATCCGCTTCCAGCGCCGCCAGATAGCGCTGCCGCCAGGCGTTTATGTCGTTGCGGCGCAGCGGTTCGATCATGGCCTGCCAGCGTTCGATGCGTTTGTCGCGGCTCATGGTGGCCGCATTGGCGATGGCATCGGCCACGCCGTCCAGATCGTAGGGATTGACCAGCAGTGCATCGCCCAGCTCGTCGGCGGCACCGGCAAAGCGCGAGAGCACCAGCACGCCGGGGTCGTCCGGATCCTGCGAGGCCACGTACTCCTTGGCCACCAGGTTCATGCCGTCGCGTAGCGGCGTCACCAGCCCGACCCGCGCGCTGCGGTAGAAGCCGGTCAGCGTGCCGTGGGCGAAATTGCGGTTGACGTAGCGCAGCGGCGTCCAGTCCGGTTCGGCATGGCCGCCGTTGATGTGGCCGGCGATCTGCTCCAGGTGGCCGCGCAGTTGCTGGTACTCCTTCACCTCGCCGCGCGAAACCGGCGCGATCTGCAGGTAGGTCAGGCTGCCGCGCTGGTCCGGGTGGCGTTCCAGATAGCGTTCGAAGCCGTGGAAGCGCTCGGGCAGCCCCTTGGAGTAATCCAGCCGGTCCACGCCGATGGCCAGTTTGCGTTCGCGCAGGCTGGCGCGCAGGTCGCGCACCACCGGGCGTGCCATCGCCGCACGCGCCTGGCGGGCAATCAGCAGGGTGTCGATGCCGATCGGAAAGGCCCCGACGCGGAAACGGCGCCCGCCGGGCAATTCGAACATGCGCAGTTCCGGGGACGTCGTGTCCACCGCGCGGCCGTCGCTGTGCAACTGCACGTAATCGCCCAGCCGGGCCACGTCGCGCCGGGTCTGCAGGCCGATCAGGTCGTACGAATACAGTTGCGGGAACAGGCGCGCGTGGTCGGGCAGCGCCGACAGCACATCGGCCGAGGGCACCGGCACGTGCAGAAAGAAGCCGAGCCGGCCACCGAAACCGCGCTCGCGCAGCAACGCGCCCAGCGGGATCAGGTGGTAGTCGTGGATCCACACGATGTCGTCTTCGTGCAGACGCGGGGCCAGCTTGTCGGCGAACAGCGCATTGACCCGGCGATAGCCCTCGCGGGTGGCGCGGTCGTAATCCACCAGATCCAGGCGGAAGTGCAGCAGCGGCCACAGCGTGCGGTTGGCAAAGCCGCTGTAGTAGCTGTCGTGGTCCGCGCGCGAGAGGTCCATCGTCACGTAGCGGATACCGTCCTCGGTCTGTTCGTGCAGCTCGCCGCTGGCTTCGCGCACGCTCTTGCCGCTCCAGCCGAACCAGATGCCGCCGCGCTCTTTCAGCGCGGACAGCAGGCCCACCGCCAGCCCGCCGGCGCGAAGTTCGCCGGGCAGGGCGACGCGGTTGGACACCACCACCAGCCGGCTCACGAGGCATCCTTCCAACTGCGCGACAGCCGCATCGCCGCGTTGATCAGGCCCACGTGCGAATAAGTCTGGGGGAAGTTGCCCCACAGCTCGCCATGCTCGCCGAAGGCCAGGTCTTCGGACAGCAGGCCGAGGTGGTTGCGCCGCGCCAGCACGCGCTCGAACAACTCGCGCGCTTCGTCCTTGCGGCCGATCGCGGCCAGCGCGTCGATGTACCAGAACGTGCAGATGGTGAAGCTGGTTTCCGGCGTGCCGAAATCGTCCGGCGCCACATAGCGGTACAGCGCGTCGCCGTGCCGGAGCGTTTGGCCGATGGCCTCGACCGTGGCGACGTAGCGCGGGTCGCCGGCATCGACGAAGCCGATGTCGGCCAGCAGCAGCAGCGAGGCATCGAGCCGGTGGCCGTCGAAGGTGTCGACGAAATGCCCGAGCTCCGCATTCCACGCTTGCGCCGACACCCGCGCATGGATCGCATCGGCACGCTGGCGCCAGTGGCTGGCGCGCTCGTAGAGCTGCAGGCGGGTGGCGATCTTGGCCAGCCGGTCGCAGGCGGCCCAGCACATCGCCGCGGTGTAGGTATGCACTTCGGCGCGGCCACGGAACTCCCACAGCCCCGCATCGGGCACCTCGTGCAGGGCGAAGGCATGTTCGCCCAGCGGCTCAAGCCGTCGGAACGCGTGCTCGTCGCCCGGATCGGCCAGACGCTGGTCGAAGAACAGCTGGGTGGCGGCCAGCACCACGCTGCCGTACACGTCGTGCTGTTTCTGCACCCAGGCCAGGTTGCCGCGCCGCACCGGCCCCATGCCGCGATAGCCGGCCAGCGCGGGCATTTCCTCCTCGTGCAGCTCGGCGGAAAAATCGATGCCGTACAGCGGCTGCAAGCTGCCGTCGGTGCTGGCGATGTTGAAGATGTAGGACAGGAACTCCTCCATCGTGCGCGTCGCGCCGAGGCGGTTGAGCGCACGCACCACGAAGGCCGCGTCGCGCAGCCAGCAGTAGCGGTAATCCCAGTTGCGCGGGGTGCCCGGCGCTTCCGGGATGGAGGTGGTCATCGCCGCGATGATGCCGCCGCTGTCCTCGTACTGGCACAGCTTCAGGGTGATGGCGCTGCGGATCACCGCGTCCTGCCAGTCCAGCCGGATGGACAGGTAGCGCACCCATTCGCGCCAGTAATCGCCGGTGTTGCGCAACGCTTCGTCCACGTAGCCGGGCAGGCTGCGCTCCATCGGTTCGTCCACGCCCAGCACCAGGTGCACCGGGTGGGCGAGGATGAAGGGTGTCGCATCGCGGATGAAGCGCACCGGCACGTCGCAGGTCAGGCGCGCGGTGAACCCCGGCAGCAGCCAGCGCACGTGGTTGCTGCCCCAGGTGTTGTCGGGCACGCGTGCGCCCCAGTCGGCCAGCGGGCGCACACGCACGCGGATGCGCGGCGCACCGGACAGCGGCGTGACCTTGCGGATGATGCTGACCGGCCGGTAGAAGCGCCCGTTCTGGCGGTAGCGCGGGGCGAAGTCGAGGATTTCCACCGCGCCGCCGTGGCGGTCGCGCAGCACGGTGCGCAGGATCGCGGTGTTGGTCAGGTAGTGCTGCTCGCTGGCGGCAAGGTCCTCCAGCTCGATGGCGAAATCGCCGCCTTCGTGTTCGCGCGGGGACAGCAGCGCACAGAACGCCGGGTCGCCGTCGAAGGCGGGCAGGCAACTCCACACCACGCGGGCGTGCTTGTCCACGAGCGCGCCGAAGCTGCCGTTGCCGATGATGCCGAGGTCGAGGGTGGAAGCGTGCATGCGGGCTCCTTGATCCGTGGGGCGGATGCGCCGGGGCGCGGTCAGGTGCGGGATTCCTCCTGCGAAGCGGTGGTGCGCAGCCAGTCGAGCACGGCGCCGATGTCGGGCAGCGCATGCCGCGCGAGGCTGCCGGCGCGCGCGCCGACCAGCACGCTCCAGCCGCCAATGCGGTTGGCGGCGGCAAAGCCGGCCTCGTCGGTCAGGTCGTCGCCGACGAACACCGGCATGCGGCCGGCAAACGGCGCTTGCGTCATCAGTGTCTGGACCGCGCGGCCCTTGTCGCTGCCCAGCGGCACGAATTCGATCACCTCGTTGCCGGGTTGCAGGCGGAAGCCCGGCAATGCGTGCAGCTGTGCCTGCGCGAATGCGGTCACGGCCTCGGCGGCGCCCGGCGCATTGCGCCAGTGCAGCGCCAATCCGCTGTGCTTGTCTTCGACCAGCACGCCGGGGTGGGCATGGGCGAGGCGCTCGGCCTGTTCGTGCAGCGCATGCAGACCGTCGGGCACGTCGGCGGGAGCAATGGGCATCGTGACGTCGGCCGGACGTAATTGGTGGCCGTGCAGACCGGCCGCGGGCAGGCGCAAGGGCGCGAACAAGGCATCGAGCTGTTCGACCGGGCGGCCGCTGACCAACGCCAGCGCGCCGCCGAGCGTGTTGCCCAGGTGGTCGAGCAGTTCGATCAGGCCCGGACGCAGGCACACCGCATCGGGGCGTGGCGCGAAGTCGATCAGGGTGCCGTCCACATCAAGAAACAGGGCGCACTCGCGCCCCGGCACCGGAGGCGGCGGGAGAGGCTGTGGCGAATCGGCCATGCGCCCATTGTGCCCCAATCCGGTGTTTCGTTCAGGTCAACGGCCCGGACCGGGATCGAAGCGGGCTTGCCGGGGCGGCGGGCGATGCCCAACCATGGCGGCCATCGCCGCTCGTGGAAGTGCCATGGGATATCGTCTGCTTCTCGCTCCGCTGGTGTTGGCATTGGGAGCATGCGCGTCGCTTGCATCCACGCCCTCCGCACCGGTCGCCGGCACCGCCGCGATGCAGGGCGATGCCGCGCGTCCGTCCGCGGCGCAGGGCTGGGTGCGCAGCGAGTTGTATTTCGGCGTGGGTGCGGAAAGCGGCGTGGCCGACCGCGTGCAGACCGAAGTGATCGACGATGCGCGCTGGCGCGCCTTTCTCGATGCGGAAGTGACGCCGCGCTTCCCCGACGGCCTCACCGTGTTCGATGGCTACGGACAGTGGCTGTTCCGCGGCGACGGCGCGCCCCACCGGCTCAAGACCAAGGTGTTGGTGATCCTGCACGAGGACACGCCGCAGCGGCGGGCCGACATCGAGTCGATCCGGCTGGCGTGGAAGCAGACCACCGGCCAGCAATCCGTGCTGTGGGCGCGGCAGCCGGTTGACGTGTCTTTCTGAGCGCCGGCCCGGTGCTGTCATTCCGGCGTGCCGGCGCGGGCGCAGCTGGGGTCTCATTGCGACATCACTTGCCCGATGCCCTTCAGGTCGGCCAGCAAGTCGCTCGAACGCTGCAGCACGAGGTCCAGCTCGTTACCGGTCAGGCGTTGCGGCTCGTGTGGGTCGGGCAGGGGCGTCATGGCGGGCGCATGCGGGGAAGCAGGCCGATCGCAGGGGCATGGCCGGGGGCTGACTAGGGCATGCAATGGCCCGTGCGGGCAGGCGTGCGGCGGATTGCCCGGTCGCGATGCCGTCGGTAGCACTAGGCTGCCCTAGAATCGGACTCCCCCCACGCTGGCAGCAGGTTCATGCCGATTCCCGCCGCGCGTCCGCGCTGGTTCGTCCCTGCCGATCTCAACGGTTTCTTCGGCCTCGTCGTCGACAATCTGTCCATTCTGGGTTTCATCGCGATGGCGCTGGTCGGCATGTTCCAGTTTCCCGCGGAGGTGGTGTTCGGGCGGATGTTCCCGGGCACCGCGTTCGGCGTGCTGGTGGGCAACCTGCTGTACACGCTGATGGCGCGGCGGCTGGCCGCGCGCAGCGGGCGCGAGGACGTCACCGCGATGCCGCTGGGGCTGGATGCGCCCACCAGCATCGGCATGGCGTTGCTGGTGCTGGGTCCGGCGTTCGTCGCCTGCAAGGCGCAGGGGCTGGACCCGCATGCGGCAGCGATGGCCACGTGGAAGCTGGGCATGGCCTCGCTGATCGTGATGGGCCTGCTCAAGCTGGTGCTGTCCTTCTTTGGCGAAGCGGTGACGCGCGCGCTGCCGCGTGCGGCGTTGCTGGGCTCGATTGCCGGCATCGCCATCGTGCTGATGGGCCTGCTGCCGCTGATCGAGACGCTGCGCTCGCCGGTGGCCGGCTTCACCACGCTGGGCCTGCTGCTGTACGTGCTGCTGGCCAAGGGGCGGCTGCCGGTGAAGCTGCCGGGCGTGCTGGTGGCTTTCCTGTTCGGCACGCTGCTGTATTACGGGTTGGGCCTGGCCGGACTGGGCACGCCGGGTTTCAAACTGCCCGAGTGGACGCCGCCGCAGGTGGTGCTGCCGTGGCCGACGCTGGGCTTTGTCGAGGGTTTGCCGCACGCCGTGCCGTACCTGCCGCTGTTGTTGCCCTTCGGCCTGTTGATGGTGGTGGGCGGCATCAATGTCTCCGAAAGCGCGCGCGCGGCTGGCGACGACTACCGCACCCGCGACATTCTGCTGGTCGAGGCGTTTGCCACGCTGGTGGCCGGCGTGTGCGGCGGCGTCGCCCAGACCACGCCGTACATCGGCCAGCCGGCCTACAAGCACATGGGCGCGCGCAGCGGTTACACGCTGCTGACGGGCTTGTTCGTCGGCCTCGGCGGCATGCTCGGCATCGTCTCCGGGCTGGTGCAGTGGCTGCCGCTGGCGGTGCTGTCGCCGATCATCGTGTACGTGGCCATCGACATCACCACGCAGGCTTTTGCCGCCACGCCCAAGCAGCACGCCGGGGCGATGGTGCTGGGTTTCCTGCCCTCGGCGGCCTACCTGCTGGCGATCAAGGCACCGGGCTGGATCGCGCCCGAGCAACTGGTGGCGATGACCACCGCGGTCGATGGCCATGGCCTGCCGGAACTGGCGGTGATCTTCACTCTGGGCAATGGCTTCATCATCACCGCGATGCTGTGGATCGCCGCGGTGGTGGCGATGATCGACGGCCGGCTGCGGCGCGCGGCCGGCATTCTGCTGGTCGCGGCGGCACTGGCTGCGTGCGGCATCATCCATTCGGTCGATCCGCGCGGCGGCATCTACATGCCGGGCACGCTGCACGGCCTGCCGGCGGCGATCAGTGCGCAGTTCATCGGCGCCTATCTGGTGCTGGCGGCGTTGATGGCGCTGCTGTCGCTGCAACGATCCGCCAGCCGCACCGGAACCTGACTCATCCAACCAAGGGAGGCGAGCATGCGCAACGTGGATTCATCGTCTTTTGCACGCGGTTTTCGCTCGGGGCTGATGCTGTTGCTTGCCTTGCTGGCCAGTGGAGCGGCACGGGCTGCCTCGCCCGTGCGCGGGCCGTGGTGGACCGGATTGCCGCCGATGCAGACCACGCAGGTGCACGGCCAGACCATCCGTTATTACGACGTCGGTAACGGGCCGGTGCTGGTGTTGCTGCACGGACTGGGCAGCAGTGCCGGCTTCGACTGGGGCGCGGTGATCCCGGAACTGGCCAAGCACTATCACGTGCTGGCCCCGGACCAGCTGGGTTTCGGCAGTTCGGCCAAGCCGCTGATCAACTACGGCCCGGCCACGTGGGTGGACATGCTGGGCGGGTTTCTCGAGGACCGCGGCGTGACCCGCTTCGATTTGGCCGGCGAATCGCTGGGGGGCTGGATCGCCGGCCTGTATGCGGTGCGTGCCAGGGCGGCCGGATTGCCGGTGCCGGATCGGCTGGTGTTGGTGGACGCCGCCGGGCACCCGGCGATGAAACCGGTGCCGGGCAGGGCGGGCAGCGATGCGGTATTGCCGGTGCTGTCGCTGGCGGCTACCCGCGAGGGCCTGTCGAGGTTCGTCTTCCACGACCCGGACGTCGTCGATGCCGACATGGCCCGGCGGATTTTCGCCATCCGTCTGGCCGAGGGCGCGCAGTACACGCAGGACAGCTTCTGGCGGAATCTGGGCGGCGATCCGTCGGTTTTCCTCGACCAGCCCGCGTTGGCCGGCCTGAAGCTGCCGGTGCTGGTGGTGTGGGGCGAGCAGGACAAGCTGTTGCCGCCGGCGTTCGGCCGCGACTACGCCGCATGGATCCCGGGTGCCCGCTGGGTGACGATCCCCGACGCCGGCCATGCGCCGGGCGTGGAGCAGCCGCGCCTGTTCCTCGATGCGGTGCTGCCG
>JADHEF010001436.1_pt1 | contig 14672 bp, 9 predicted proteins | sample 8952391 | NCBI WGS metagenome assembly JADHEF01 (sample SAMN16124439, study PRJNA663245) | bioreactor sludge metagenome | isolation source: sludge (nitrite) | place: India:Bengaluru | collected 2019-02-28
CAACGCCGTGGCGAGGGTCACCACCAAGGCGGGCAGGAGCAGCAGCATGACCCACCCGCCTCCCACGACGTAGATTTCGAGAAGGGAACTCATCGGCAATGCGCATCTGGACTGCGGAGGGGGCAAGTTGCAAGCACAGGCGAAAGGCGTCGAACCCGCGGGTTCGCGGTCCGCCGGCGGACGACGGATTTCCGCCGTGTGATAGCGGTTGCCAGCGGTTGCATGCGGGCGTAAACGGGTGCGATTCCGCCTATGGACAGATTATTAACCAACGCACTGCTTGTGGATATCGATCCGCCGGGGGCACGGCACGGCTGGATCCGGATTTGCGGGGACACCATATCGGAAACGGGCACGGGCACGCCGCCCCCAGCGGCCGCCGACGGAGAGATAACGGATTGCGGCGGGGCAATCGTGATTCCCGGACTGGTTGTGGGTCACACGCACCTGTACTCGGCCCTGGCGCCGGGAATGCCCCCGCCCAAACAGGCGCCGGGCGATTTTGTGGGGATCCTGGAACAGATCTGGTGGAAACTGGACCGGGCGCTGGACGACGACGCGGTGGAGGTAAGCGCGCTGGCCGGTGCCGCGCGGGCGGCCCTTTGCGGCGCCACCACGATCGTGGATCACCACGCGTCCCCCAATGCGATTCCCGGTTCGCTGGACCGCGTGCGGGCCGGGATCGAATCCGTGGGCCTGCGCGGGATTTTGTGTTATGAGGTGACGGATCGCAACGGGGCGGCGGGCGCAAAAGCCGGGTTGGAGGAGAACGACCGGTATCTGTCACTTCCGCGCGGAAACCGCTTTTGCGGCCTGGTGGGCGCGCATGCCAGTTTCACGCTGGGCGACGACACCCTGGGCACCCTGGCCGAGATCGCCGACGCCCACGCGTGCGGCATTCACATCCACGCGGCGGAGGACCCGGCCGATGAACGCGACTGCATCGCCCGGGCGGGATGCGGCCTTGTGGAGCGTTTCGGGAGGTTTGGCATCCTGCGTCCGGGCTCCATCGTCGCGCACGGCACCCACCTGGACGCAACTTCGCTGGAACGGCTGCGGGCGGCGGGTGTGTGGATGGCCCACAACCCCCGCTCGAACATGAACAACTCGGTCGGTTACGCGCCGGTGGATGAAATGGCGAAGGGATTGGTGGCCCTCGGCACGGACGGTATCGACGGCGACATCTTCACGGAGTCGAGATTCGCATTCTTCAAGGCGCGGGATGCACGGGCGGCCCTCGGGATGGCGGATTGCCTGAACTGGGTGGCGGGTTCCGCCCGGATGGCCTCGGACCTGCTGGGGGTGAGGCTCGGGCGCATCGAGGCGGGCGGCGCGGCCGACCTGGCCGTTTTGCGGTATGATGCGGGAACGCCTGTGAGTTCGGACAACCTGCTCGGCCACTGGTTCTTCGGTTTCGGCGCGCGGCATGTGACCTCCGTGATGGCCTGCGGCGAATGGGTGGTGCGGGACGGCGAACTGGTCCGCGCCGGGGCACGCCGGGCGTTGGAGAGAGTGGGACCGGCGGCAAGGCGGGTTTGGCGGAGGTTTTGTGAACTTTGAGTTTCTCCACATTTGCTTTGCACGAACCGCCCCCGTTTCCTAATTTCGTGGGAATTCCATGACAAACGAAGCCTTAACCCCCTGCCCCAAGTGCGGGCATATGACGGAAAACCTGGTTTTCTGTGATGCCTGCGGGGCTGTTTTGGCCGAGCAGTCTGCGCCGCCGCCCCGCCCCGAACCGCAGGGACCCAATTCCGCCCCCCACCCTGTTGCCGCCGGGCAGGACGAACCGGCGCCGAATCCGTTTGCTGCTGAAATCGTTGATGAAAAGAGCTCGTCGAAGTCCCACTTCAAAGGTTCTCCGCTCTCGTGGTTTCTCATCCTGGCCGCGGCGGTTGGCTGTGCGGGCGTCGCGGCGTACTTCCTGTTCATCGCCAAGAATCCCCCCCCGTCCGCCGAGGAACTGATCCGACGCAACGAGGCGCTGCTGGTCCCGCTGGAGAGGTTGCTGGGTGCCCCCGTGCCGGAAATGGCCAAGCAGCAGGGTGTGCTGGCCCACGACCTGCAGTTGCGGAAGCAGGAATTGTCGGCCGCGGCCCAAAGCAAGCCCGACGAGGACGCGGCCGCCCGCATCGCGATGCTCCAGGATTACCGCAACCGGGTGGAAGCCCTTGCCGGAACGCGGCCGGAGGCCCTGCACACCAGCGCAACCGAACTGGGATCCGACGCGCTGTTGCTCCCCCTCCGAAAGGCGCTGGCGCAAGCGAAGGTTGGGCGGCAAAAGGAACCCGCCCCCGGCGGGGCAACCGTCGAACTGCCGAGGGCAACGCCGGCATCCACGACATCCGCCATCGCCAGTGTTCCCATCCTGGACGCGGCGCGGCGGCAGACCGAATCGTTTGCCCGGCGGGCCGCGCTTGCGAAGGGTGAAATCGTGCAACTGGACGAGGAATCCTTCGACGAGGAGGTGAAACCGTCGGCGGATCTGTGGGTCGTGATATTCGCGGCGCCGTGGAGCGCCGCGGCCAAAGACCTGACACCGGCGCTGCAGGAAATGGCACGGGATTATGCGGGGAAGGTCAAGTTCGGGCGTGTGGACACGGATGCGGAAAAGATCCTGGCAGCCCGCTACTCGGTTTCGGGAATGCTGACCATCCTGGTGACGAGAAACGGCGAGTTCGTGAACCGTTTCCGCGAACCGCGCACGGGCAGCGAGATCCGCCGCCGGCTCGCGGAACTCGTCGGCCGCTAGAACGAAACGCGGGGGGTAGCATGAGGATCGAGCACCTGGTGGCCCACGGGATATCGGCGCAGGTCGTGGGGCGCTGGCAATCGGTGTACGGCCGGGACCTCCTCCCGCTCCAGGAGAAGGCTCTCGTGGACACCGGCCTGATGCGCGGGTCCAACCTGGTTGTCTTTGCGCCCACATCCTCGGGCAAAACTCTGGTGGCCGAGATGGCCGCGGTGAAACAGGTGGCGGGGGGACGCAAGGCGGTGTTCCTTGTCCCCACCAAGGCGCTGGCCGAGGAGCAGCACGCCCACCTCAGCCGCGTTTACGGCCCCCTCGGGATGAAGTGCGTGGTGGCCACGCGGGAAAGGACGCGGGACGACGGGGCGATCGCCGCCGGTCGTTTTGACTTGGCCGTGGTGGTTTACGAAAAGTTCAAGGCGTTCACGACGGCGGCGCCGCAGTTGCTGGGACGGGTGGGCCTGGTCGCGGTGGATGAGCTGCAACTGCTGGGCGACCCGGAGCGGGGCGGCGCCGCGGACCTGCTGCTGACCCGGCTTCTCACCTCCCCTGCGGCGCCGCAGGTTGTGGCGCTGTCCGCGGTGCTCGGCGAGAACTCGCGGCTCGGCTCGTGGCTGGACGCCGACTTCCTGGTCTGGCGCCAGCGGCCGGTGGAGTTGCGGGAGGGGGTGGTCGCCCTCGATGACGGCATGTTTCGCTTCCGCGAGTTCAACTCGGGCCGGGAGGATGCGGAGCCCCTGATTGCCCCCGAGTCGACGCTGGCGGCGCCGGACCAACTCGAGTTTCCCGGGGTGCAGGCGACGGTGCAGGAACTGGTGCGCCGGGGCGACCAGGTGTTGGTGTTCGTGCCCAGCCGCCACCTGTGCCGACAGTGGGCCTACCAGCTGTCGCGGTCGCTGGAAAAGCCGGGGGATACCCGGGCGGCGGGCGACCTCATCGGGAAACTGGCGGACCACGAGGAGAGCCACTCGCGCGAGATTCTGGCGCAGTGCTTCGAGCGCGCCGTTGGCCTGCACAATGCGGATCTTCCGCTGGATCTGCGGCAGCTGGTGGAGGACGGATTCCGGTCCGGGGCGATCCGGGTGCTCGTGGCAACGAGCACGCTGGCCCAGGGCGTGAACCTGGCGTGCCGCAACGTGATCAGCGTGCCCACCATGGTGGGCGAGGACCCGGTCACTGGGAAGACGGGTTTCGTCCCGCTGAGCCGGCAACGACTGCGCAACCAGGGCGGACGCGCAGGGAGACTGTCCAGCGGGGAACCGTTCGGGCGGAGCATCCTGGTGGCCCCGGACGGGTCCGAAGCCGGGCGACTGGCCCGCGAATATGTCCTGGCCGACCCGGAACCCCTGGATCCTCCGATACGGCCAAACGACCTGGACCGGCAGGCGCTTGACGCGATCGCATCGCGCCGGGCCGGCGACCGCGATTCCCTGCGGGAACTGATGCTGCGGACATACACGGGGACCATCCTATGGGCCGCGGCACCCGAACAGCTGAACCTGCAGATGGACAGGGCTTTGGCGCATCTGGCGGAAGCGGGACTAACCGCCCGCGGGGATGACGGGCGGATCGAGGCGACCGGTTTGGGTGAGGCGGCCGCGGCCTTTGGCATCCAGGTGGCCACGGCCCGGGATTTCGCCACCTGGTGCAACGCAAGGCGCGCGGCGGAGGAGGAACCGGGCTGGCAGGGACACTTTCCCCCGGTGAGCGCATTCGAAGTGCTGGCGATGTGCGCGTTCTCGCGCGACGGGGAATTGTTCCCGCTTCCCCTGACTTCGCAGGAAAAGGACACGCGCCACTATGCGCGGGAGCTGGCCGCGCGGACCGACCTGAAACCGGAGGCCCTGCCGCCGCCCCTGCGCGACCGGCTGACGGTCTACGGCGGGCTGAACGAGGCGGGCCAGGTTGCGCTGAAGAAGACGTTCATCGGCGAATTCTGGATCAGCGCCGCCCCCACCCCGGACGTGGAGGAGAGCTACCGGACCTTCGCGGGAACCGTGGCGAACCTGGCCGGGCACCTTTCGTGGCTGGCCCAGGCCCTGGCGGCCTGCGCGCTGGCGCTCGGGGTGGATCCGGAAACCTGCGAAGCGGTCGGGGGGATCGGCGCCCGCCTTCCGGAAGGGGTTCTGCCGCAGGGCCTGCCGCTGGCGCGCCTCGAGGTGACGGGGCTCACGCGTTCGTATATCGCGGACCTGGTTCGCGAAGGCTTCGAGACACCGCAGTCGGTGGCGGATGCCCCGGATGAGGTACTCGCGCGCATCATTCCGGCGCGCCTCCGGGGACGCCTCCGGGAGGCCGCACTCCGGGAAACGCGGGAGCGGGGGGAGGAACGCGGCCTGCCGTCGCTGTGGAAAAGCCTGCGCCCTTCGCCCGCCACGGAAACGGATCCCGGCGAACCGGCTTCTCCCCTGCTCGTCCTCTCCGGGAAACACCCGGGGCAGGTTCGCTTCCGCGGACGCGAGGTGCTGATGACCAACCTGCCGTTCGACCTTCTGCTTCTCCTGGCCCGGCATCCCGGCCAGGTGGTTTCTTACGAGGCGATCGACGGGGCGCTGTGGCCGGATGCGAAGGTGGAACAGCAGCAGATCCTGGCGCACCGGCGGGCCATCGTGGAATGTCTCGCGGCCGCCGCGCCCGGGGCGGGCCCGGAACTCGTCCGCGTCGTGAAGGGGCGGGGCTTGATGCTGGCCCTCGGGGCCGATGAGGTGCGGATCGGGTAGCGGCCCCGGCGGGCGACCCACCCGCCTCGCGCTTGCAATTGCGCCCCCGCTCCTGTCTGACGGTCCGTGAACGCATCACATGCAGACATTGGGGAACACCAAATGCGGGAAGAGAAGTACGCGCGGCACTGGCGGGTTCTGATGTTCATCCTGGACCACCAGAAGGGCAAGAAGGTGGATGAAATCGCCCGCGAGGTGGGCACGACGACGCGGACCGTGCGCCGGGACCTGCAGATGCTGGAGGAGGCGGGCTTCCCGATCGTGACGGAGAAGCTGGCGCGGGGGACGGTGTTCAAGGTGCTGGAATCTTTCAGCCGCGTTCCGCCGGTGCCGTTCACGCAGCTGGACGCGGTGGCGCTGATGGTGGCCAAGAACTCGCTGCTGGCGCAGGGCGAGGCCTTCATGGGCGAGCAGCTCCAGGACATCCTGCGCCGCCTGATCCAGCGGCGGCCGGAAGAGATGCAGGAGCGGATGCGGAAACTGGAGCAGAGCGTCCTGAGCCAGCCGCGGCGGCGTCCGCGAAAGCAGGCGGTTCCCGGTGTTTACGACCAGATTGCGGACGGTATCACCCGGCGCCGGATCCTGGAGGTGGATTACCGCAACGCGGGTGGTGAGGTGTCGAGCAAACGGCGGATCGCACCGGTGCACCTCCTGGTCGCGGACCAGGTGGTGTACCTCCGGGCCTGGTGCTACGCCAAATCGTCCATCCGCACGTTTGTCCTTTCCCGCTTCCTGGAAGTCCGGCTGACGGACGAGGTTTTCAAGCCGAACTGGGATTACGACGCCGAATCGGTGGCGCGCGATTCCTTCGGAGTGTTCACGGCGAGGGCCGAAGAGGTGGTCCTGGAGTTTGACGACATCCTGGAAAGCTATTTCGCGGTCCACCCCCTTCACGCCTCCCAGGAGGTGAGCCGGGTGGACGGAAGCCTTCGCATGGGCCTCCAGGTGGGTGTGAACGAGTCGCTGATCCACCAGCTGCTGGGATTCGGCTGCCGGGTCCGGGTCCTGAAACCGCTGACGCTTGCGCACCTGCTCGCGGAGCGTCACCGGGAGGCCGCCTCCTTTTACGCGGAGATGCTGGGCGCGGAACCGGCCGGGCAGGGGCGGCTTCCGCTGGCGTTCGAAGTCCGCGAGGAGGATTGAGCGCCTCCGTTTTTTCTGGCGCACCCCCGGGCAACCCGCAGAATGCCGGCATGTCACTGCTTCGAAAAGATCCGTTGAGTTACGCCTGGGTAATCTTCTCCGAGGAGAATTACGAGCACGATGCGGGACCGGGTGCGGGCGGTTTTTGCACGCCGCAGGAGGACTGCCCGTTCTGCCCGGGGCACGAACACCGGACGCCGCCCGAGATCCAGTCGCTCCGGGCCGCCGGCACGGTGCGCGACTCGGCCGGATGGTCGGTCCGGACGGTCCCGAACCAGTTCGCGGTCCTGCACATCGAGGGGAAACTGGACAAGCGGGGCGAGGGGCTATACGACATGATGAACGGGATCGGCGCCCATGAGGTGGTGGTGGAATCGCCGGACCACGATGCCCTGTTCCACGATTTTCCCATCGAGAAGATCACGGAGATCCTGTGGATGTACCGGGAGCGCCACCAGGACCTTTCACTGGATCCGCGGTTCCGATACATCCAGGTGTTCCGCAACTACGGCGAACTTGCGGGCGCGCAGATCTCCCACCCGCATTCGCAGATCATCGCGCTTCCGATCATCCCCCGGGCCGCCCGGGAGCAAATCCTCCACGCGTACGATTACTGGAGGATGAAGGAGCGCTGCATCTTCTGCGACATCCTGGCCCAGGACTCGCCGGGCCCGCGGCTGGTTTATGAGAACGAGGCTTTCGTGGTCCTGGAACCCTTCGCGGCCAAGCTTCCGTTCGAGACCTGGATCTACCCGCGGGAGCACCTGTCCACCTTCTGGCAGATGCCGGAATCCCAGTTGCCCGCCCTGGCCGACGCCCTGAAGGTGACCACGACCGCCCTGGCGGGGGCGCTTGGGAACCTGGCCTACAACCTGATCCTCCACTCGGCCCCGCTGCACCCGGAGAAGAACTACCACAATGCCCAGGCGAAGGTGCCCGACTATTACCACTGGCACATCGAACTGATGCCCCGGACCATGAACGTGGCCGGATTCGAATTCGGGACGGGAGGCTACATCAACTCGGTTCTTCCGGAAACCAGTGCCGGGATCCTCAAAAAGCAGATCGCCGAAGCCCGGGGCGTGGGGGAAACGGACCTGATCTGAACCCGGACGGAAGGCGAGCGTCTTCGCGGGCGCGGGCGCGGATGACCACCAGGCCCGGTCCTCCCGCAGTGGGTTGGGCCCTGTCTTCCGACTTGCCGTTTCGCACACGAACGGATTTCGCCCCGGAATCCGCATGGTGAACGGGAACGGTTCTCATGGGCGCAAGCGAAGCCAGGGGGCCGGATCTCACGGGGAGAGGCGGGCGGGTCGACCGGGTGGATGGTTCGAGGTGTCGTTTCATACCTTGGAGACATTGGCAAACGGTATGCCACGGTTTCGGTGATCGTCCGCCGCGATTACCAATCGCTGGATTCAATCAGGTTGCCCAACAAACCTCACCCGGGAAATGCCCTGGGAACCGTCCGGATCGCACACTTGTTGGGCGAATTACCGCACGGAGCGGTTTTGTTGGAGTCTCCGTTCTGGACTGCGGGCCAGCGGGAGATTTGGATTCCGTGTCATGGCGTTTCGTGATCGGTCCGAAGCGTGGCGGGGATTGCTTGACCGAAGCCCGTGACGGGGATTGCATGGCGGGGTTTTCTGAACTGAAACGCCTGCGCCGACGGAGACAACCGGCCATGTTTAGGATGATAGCTTTCTTGATGTTGCTTGGCTCCAGCACATTTGCCGGATCCCTGCCTGATGACAAAGCGGTGAGTGACGCGATGGCCCTGCGTGATCGCGGGGAATTCACCAAGGCCGCCAACGCGCTGAAAGGATACCTGGCGCAGACCTCATCCCCCCTCACCGCCGAGAACCGGCGGGCTGTCGAATTCGAGGTGGAGCGGATCAGCAGGATTCGCCAGGATTACACGGTGACCCGCGAGAAGCTGCTGAAACTGATCCAGGAGCGGGTTGCGGACTTCACCGACGGGGAGCTCAACGCGCTGGAGAAGGCGGGGAAGCTGGACACGCTGACGATCGACGGGCAGAAGCGCTACGCCAACGGGAGCCGGTCGAACCTTTTCATGCGTGAGGAGTCGCTCCGGGCGCGCCAGAAGGATCGCAAGCCGGACACGACGCTCAAGAAACTCTACCTCCACATGAAGGACGTGAAGGCGGCCCGTGCGGCCACGGGAGACACCCTGGTGCTGCCGCAGGATCTGCGGGTGACCTACACGCTGACGGTGAAACCCAACATGGTGGAACCCGGGCGCACGGTCCGATGCTGGCTTCCTTTCGTTCGGGCCATCCCGTCGCAGACGGGCATCCGGGTGCTGGCCACGGATCCTCCGCAGGCCGTGGCAGCGCAGCCCGAAGCGGCACACCGGACGCTGTACCTGGAGAAAACGGCGGCCAAGGATCAGCCGGTGAAATTCCAGGCAGCCTTCCTTTACCGGTGTTTCGCGCGGACGGCGGACCTTGATCCGGCGAAGGTGCAGCCTTACCGCAAGGATGGTGTCCCGGCGGGCTGTTACGCGGCGGAGCGCAAACCCCACGTGGATTTCTCGGTGGACGAGCTGAAGCGGATCCAGCCGGAAATCGCCTCGGACGGCGAAACCAACCCCCTGGTGCGCGCCCGGCGGATTTACGACTGGGTGGCCCGCAACTGCATCTACCAGTATGCCCGCGAGTACAGCACCATCGAGAACCTGTCGGCCTACACGGCCGGCCGGCGGGCGGGCGACTGCGGGCAGCACGGCATGCTGTTCATCGCGCTCTGCCGCCTGAACGGCATCCCGGCGCGCTGGAGCACCGGCTGGGAATGTTTCGAGGGTTCGGGCGGCAACAACATGCACGACTGGTGCGAGTTTTATGTGGAACCGTGGGGCTGGATTCCGGCCGACCCGGACATGGCGGTGCTCGCCCTGCATCACGGGGACGGGCAGCTGGACCAGGCCCAGACGCGCGAGCTGGTGGACTGGATGTTTGGCAACATGGATCACTTCCGGCTGACGGTGAACGGCGACTTTGGTGCGCCACTTTGGCCGCCCAAGCAGGATTTCCGCAGCGAGACGGTGGATTTCCAGCGGGGCGAGGTCGAGTGCGACGGCCGCAACCTGTACTTCGACAAGTGGGGCTATACCATGGAGTTCGAGCCGATTTCGGCGGAGGAAGCCCGGAAACTGGGCGTCCGTGGCGTGCAATAAGGGGGCGTGCGAATTGTCGGCGCGATTTTCGCTTCCGAATCTTTCGGCGTCCGGATGTCACTCCGGTCGTGAACACCCGAAACAAAACAAGTTGGCCGCCGGAACCGCGTCGAGGTTTCCCGGCCGAGGAGCTGCCCGTTGAAGAATCGTCCCGTGCTCGGAGTGATTGGAGCGCTCGCCGTGCTTGGTTGCCCGGCGCTGCCGCAGGCGCAAAGTGCCGCGAAGGTCGTGGAGGTGGACGCCGCGGCGACCTCGGCCTCGGCATCCTCGGAACCCATCCCGGCGTTTCAGCGGCCTGAGGCGGGCCGGCTTTCCGCCCCGGCGGGGGTTTCACCCTCGACGATCCCGCCCTCCGAAATCCACATGGCCCCCGCATCGCCACCTCCGGCCAACCTGTTCACGGACAAGGTGGTGGTACTGGCCACCTGGAAGGGCGGGACTTTCACGAACCGGGACCTGACATCCACGCTGGCCCTTCGGACCCCCATCACCATGCCCAATGTGACGCCGGAGAACGTGAGGAAGCTGGGTGCGCCGACCCTGCGGGACCTGGTGCGGGAATTTGTTTACGAGCGCCTGCTGTTTGAGCGGGCCCGTGACGAAGGCATCACAACCCAGACGGCCGATGTGAAGAAGCGCATCGAGGACTACCGCCTGATGAACCTGGGCAAGCAGTTTTACGACAAGGTGATGGCGCGGCGTGTGGACGAGATGGGCGAGAAGCAGCTGCGCGACCGGTACGAGGCCGACAAGGCTTCCAAGTACACGCTTCCGGAGAAGATCGAGGTCCAGGAAATCTACCTATCCTATTACGAGAACTACCGGGTGCAGAACGGCGACACGCTGGAAGGGATCGCCAAACGGATCAGCGGCAACGCGAAGGCCGCGGCCCGGATCCTGCGCAACGATTCCATGAAATATCCGCGCCTGTCGCCGTCCACGGTCACCGGACAGGTTCCGACCCTGGAGGTTCGACCGGGTGAGCCGCTGATGGTCCCCATCCCCGACGACCTGAAAACCACCAAGTCGCGTACCGCGACGGAGGCACGCGCCAAGGCCGCCGCGGGCGAGGACTTCACGAAGCTGGCCGAGAAATACTCGGATGCGGCGGGCGGCAGCAAGACGGCCGCGTTTGCCCCGGATTTCAACGGCATGAACCCGCAGATGTCGGCCTTCATCCAGAAGGGGAAGAAGGGTGACATCTCGGAGGTCATCGCGTCGCCGCACGGGCTGCACATCATCCGGATTGCGGACCGCCAGCCGACCCGCACGCTGACCTTTGACGAGGTGAAGGGCAAGATCCTGGTGCCCGAGGAATCCCGCACCGCCAACACGGAACTGGTCCGCAAACAGGTCCTGGACGAGTTGCGGGAGAAGTACGGTCTGAAGGTGCACACGGACACGCTGAAGACCGAGAATCCGGATGCGGGTGACAAGCCCCTGCCGCCATCCACTGCCATCGTGTCGGGCGGCGGTTTCAGTTACACGCTGGAGGAATTCCGCCGCGACCTGCTGCCGACGATGAAGAGCTGGACGGGAATGTCGTTCCAGGAGCGGCTGGACCTGGCGCGCAGCGCCCCGCCGGTGGTGCGTTACCTCGTTTCGCGGGAGGCCGCCGCGCTGGGGATCGACCGCGAGCCGGACTACGCGGATGCGATGCGCTCCAAGGAGATCATCGAGGTGACCACGGAATACCTCAACCGGCAGCGCAAGCAGGGCGGGGCCGTTTCGGATTCGGAATTGCGGGAGTACTATTCCGAACACGCGGACCGTTACGCGACGCCGGGGAAGGTGACCCTCCGGGAGATCACGAAGCGGGTGAACTTCTCGCAGCCGCCCGCGGCCCGGGCGGAGGCAATCGAGAAGGCCAAGAAGGAACTGCAGCAGGTGCGCGCGCAGATCAAGACCGTGGATGATTTTGAGCAGCTGGCCCGCCGGGAAAGCCAGGCGATCGCCACCCGTTCGCGGGGCGGCAACCTCGGCGAGGTGCGGCCGGATTTCCGCGGACCCGCGGTGCGCAATGTCATCGACCAGCTCAAACCGGGCGAGGTGAGCGAGCCTTTCCTCCACGGCGCCGAGGTGGTTATCCTGCTGCTGGAAAAATCCACCCCCCCGACTCCCCAGCCGTTTGAGGACGTGATCAACCGGGTGCGGACGGACTACAACCGCGAAGCGCTGCCGAAAAAGCGCGCGGAGGACCGCGACAAGTCCCTCAAGGAAGCCGGTTTCGAACTGAAGTTCTAGGAGCGGCCCGCGGGCCGCTGCGGGTCGGCCGGGCCGACAGTCTCCCGGGGAAGGACGGTCCTGCGCAGGTGCGTCAGGTGGCGCGGCGCGGAAGCGATGCCGGTTGGGGTCACACCGCACCCGGGCGGCCCGGGCCACCGGACTTACGGGTCAGGGTTGGCGGCGGAAGAAGCCGATGCCATCCACACCGGCAGGTTTGTCGCTGCGGCTGTAGCCGGGTTTGACGGGGGTCTGCTTGAGGAACAGATCGAGTTGCTTGGTTTGGTTTCCGTTCACCGTCACGGTGCACTCGTACGGCTCAAAGCCTTCCTTGGTCAGCAGCAGTTTGTGGTCGCCGATGGCGAGGCGGTCCACCACCTGGGGGGTGCGGCCGCGGTATTCGCCGTCGATGTATACCCTGGCATTGTTGGGGACGGTGTCGATGTCGAGGTTGCCGTAGCGGGGAACCTTGTAGTCCAGGGGCTGGGAGAAATCGGTGCCCATCACGCGATAGGTGGTGGAGTCCTCGGCCCAGAACTGCTTGCGGGGCGCGGGGCGCAACGGTTCCATGCTGAGGGCGCTGGGCTCGGTGCGGAACTGCTCGATGCGCCGCACGAGGGCCGCGGCGCCTTCCCGGGTGGCCGGATAGGGATCCTTCACGGTATAGCGGCGGAAATCCGAGAGGAAGGGGAAGTCCTGCTCGACGGCGACAATGGTCACGCCTTCGTTGCCGGTGGGTGCCGTGATTTCCAGGTCATAGGAACGGTCGGGGATGAAATAGGTGCGTCCGGAACGCACGAAATTGTTGGTGTCGTAATAGTTCGGGAAAACCTGTTTGGTGATGCCGCCGGCGTCGGTGACGAAGATGTACACATAGGAGTCGCGGTTTGCCCCGAAGGTGAGCTTGAGTCGGTCGCCGATGTGGTAGCGGGCGCGGTCTGCCCGGATGCGCACCTGGAGGTCGCCGCCGGTGGGCGGCGGGATGATGCGCACGTTCTCGGTGATGTCGGCGGGGCCGCGGTCCAGATTGTTGGTGCGGTAAGTGCCCTTGTTCTCGATGCCGGCGGCAAACGCCGACGCGGTCGCAAGCGCCGCCAGGGCCGCCAGGAGAATCGTCCGTAGTCTCATCAGTTCCAAGTCCTTCCCCAATTGCTTCGGGTTCATACCGTCGCTCGCCAGACCGCGGATGACCATGCGGGTCTCGTGTCGGGCGCGGCGGAATGGTTTCTCCGCTTCACCCGAGAAGACCGCACAACACTCTCCCTTGGTTTGGATGCTACCCAAACAGTTTTTCCCCCGCGGAAATTACAAGGAAAATGGTCACAATCCTTTTTCATTGAAGCGAATGCGATTTTCGGCCTAATTGGCGGAACCATGATGTTCGGGGGCGTGAGAATCGCTCCGGATGGTGTGTTGCCGGGACCGGAAACCGCGTCCGTTCTCCGCCGCAGGGCGGGGTCGGTTCCAATGAGAAAGCTGGGACGCCGCGAAACTGAGACTGTTGAGGAGATTGCCATCCATGCGGGATCAGAAGGATGCCGCCGCAAGGCGGCTGGTGCGAGTCATCGTGGGGGGGCTGGCGTCGGGAATGCTGTTGACCGGCTGCGTCTGGCTTCCGCTGGGGCAGAAGAGTTCCTCCAAGAATGGTTACCAGGCGTCGGCGATTCACAAGGTGAAGCCGGGTGAGACGCTGGACACGATTGCCAACGGCTACGGAACGACTCCGCAGGCCATCGCGTCGCGCAATCGGCTGGCCACGAACCAGGTTGTGGCGGCCGGTTCCATCCTCCAGATTCCGGGCCAGAAAATGAGCGCGGAGTCAGTCCGCAGCAAAGCCTGGTGGAACCCGCTGCCGCAAAGTTTCTCGACGGGCCTGGCCGGCGCGGCGCGGATCATTGGTCCCAAAAACGCGCCGTGTCCGCGCCCGACAACCGGCGAGGGCGGCCCGATCCGGGCTTTCGGCGCCCCGGAATCGGCGACCCGGGGCAGCGCGGCGGGGCGCGTGCCGGTGAATTTTGCGGCGTATGAGGTCTGCGCCCGGGAGGGTCAGGCGAGCCAGGAGGGTTTCTGCTGGCCGGTCCTCGGCCGCGTGTCGCGGCCTTTTGACGAGGCCATCAGCCACAAGGGCCTGGACATCTGCGCCCCCGAAGGCACGCCGATCCGCGCCTCGCGCTCCGGCAAGGTGATTTATTCGGGCAACGAGCTCCGTGGTTACGGCAACATGATCATCCTGGAGCACAGCGGCAGGCTGGCGTCGGTTTACGGCCACAACCGCAGGAACCTGGTCCGGGTGGGGCAGACGGTTTCGCGCGGGCAGGTCATCGGTGAGGTGGGGCAGACGGGAAACGCCACGACGCCGCACGTTCATTTCGAGGTCAGGCGCGACGCCACCCCGGTGGATCCCCGCCCCATGCTGCCGTAACCGGGCGGGCGGCGGCCGCTTGCGGACTTTGTGCCTTCGTGGCGAATGCAAGCCAAGCAGGTGCTTGTATCTGGAACCGGGATCGAGATGAACCCGTCCAACTTGCGCCGCTTAATGCCCGTCCATGACTGAGCCCGAAGATCCGGCTTCGCACGGCGCGGCCGTGCCGTCGAGAATCCCCGGGGCGTTGCGAGCGCTGCAGAATCCCAACTACAGGCG
>JADHEF010001437.1_pt1 | contig 14662 bp, 15 predicted proteins | sample 8952391 | NCBI WGS metagenome assembly JADHEF01 (sample SAMN16124439, study PRJNA663245) | bioreactor sludge metagenome | isolation source: sludge (nitrite) | place: India:Bengaluru | collected 2019-02-28
CCCATCATGAAAGCCTGTCGAGCTTTCGACCCGGGTTCGAATCCCGGTCCGGGCGTTATTTACTTGGAAAGGAAGTCCGAAGAATATTTTATGTATCTTTAAACTATATTTTTATCTCTAACGAGACTATTTAGCTCAATAAGCAGAACGATCATTTCAGGCAATGGCATAGGTGAGCATAGATGAGACTAAATATTCTTGCATTCGTTGGAATTGCTTTGATATTGGCCGGCATGGCTTAGGCTGGAACGGAAGCTGTTTCTATCTGTGTTGACGGAGATATGGACGAATTGGTCTGACCGATATGGAACTATTGAAGGCCGCTTTCGAGGAAGAGCTGAAGTTCTATGATTGGGATGATTACCTCTGGGCGGTGTCAATCTCAACGTATGATTTCGATCTTCTTCCTCAATTCGACGGGCCAGAGAATGTAGACCTCGATGGTGGGGAGGTCTATATCTGGTATACCGGTTGGATGCGGCCAAAATCTATGGCTTCTGGACCTATGCAAACGGACGGATCTCAAGCACCCCGTTCGGGCGATTCCACGCTGATGACCACCTTGACCGATAGCGTTGACGAGGGATTCTTGTCCGATCTAAAACCGACCGATTCCATCTGAAAATGAGACAGTGAGACAGCTTTTCGAATTTGCCCTCAAACCTTTTTGGTGCGAACGAATGTTGAACAAGACAGTTTCAGCAACCCCGTTCACTCAAGCCGCAACAGAAAGAACAATCCTGTGTCTAGAGAAGGCGGTGAAAATTTTCAGAAAAGTTAATGGATTGCAGTTTTCTTGCGGGCGTATGTAAGCCAGTCCTGGAGGCTCTGCATGTAGTAACTTATCAGAAAGACGGCCAAGAAGGAAATAAAAAGGGCGGTGATGGTTGCGATATCGTACGCTATTCCAGCCGCATGAATATAGCTTAAATCTGAAGCTATCTCAGAGAATATTACACTATGTATAAGATATATAGAATAAGAACAATATGCTGTAATCGTAATTATCTTTTGGAACTTTATGAGCTGATTACCATGTTTTCTTATGGCAAAATAAGCTGCGATACCTCCTGAAATAGATATAACCATAAAGAGCATCGACATCAAAATAGGGCTGGCTACCACATATGTTAATTCCCAATATCGCAAAGCTGCAGCAAATGAAGCAAATAATAGCATTATGCCATATATATGAAACTCATGATTTTTAAAAGAGTCGTAAAATACGTCCGCATACCGGGATTCCTTAGCGAATATAATTCCTGCCACGAAGACTCCGTAATAGAGAATGTCACCTATAAAAAACAGGTTCATTAAATAATGTAATAAAACCATGCCAAATAAAATAGAACATGCAGTTATGATAAGATGAACTACGTGATCAGCATTTACTAGTAAAGGATATGTTAGATAATAAAGCACGATTGCACCTATAAACCAGAATTCTTGGTTCGGGTAATTAAGCACTCCTTGTAGACCCGCGGCCTGGATGAAAACATCTTTTGACGAGTGAAAGAACAATAACAATACAATCAAGTACTGCGGATAGATCCTAGTAATACGGCGGAAATAAAATCTGGTTAGATCAGTTATTCTGCCGTTATTGATAAATAGCAAATATCCGGATATGAAGAAAAACAAGCAGTTTCCAGTTTCGCCGATAGGGATAGAGACTGCCTTTATGATAGCCTGGTAAGAATCAGAAGATATACCTCCATTTATATGAGAGAGCATGATATCTACATGAGATAACACGACGAAAATAATCGCTAAGGCGCGTAAGACCTCAAATTCCCATATAATTTTCTTGAGGGGCGTTTCCATGGTGGTGAAAGATGGTCAATCGCTGTGATATATTTAAATATAGCGGTAATTTTGTATTTATGAGCTTTATAGTACCCTGGGGACTGCGCTGACCAATAGCTATGAAGAGGGGGTCCTTGTCCTATTTAAAACCGGGCGAACCCTCTGAAAAATGAGACAATGAGATCAAAGTCAAGCTGGGAGATGGTCTCTCCGCCCGTGTCAAATCAATCTGGCTTCTCTACGCATCTAGCCGGATAAGGCAAATATCTTGGCGGCTATTCCACTCCTATTTTCCCTCTTGCTTGCCGTTTATTCCCACGCATGGAAACGCCTGGTCGTCTCCTTCTGTTAACTTGATGGGAGCGGTCACATTTTCGCTCTGATTAGCTGCCTCTTTTTCCGGACTGATCGGACAGCTTGCCTGTTCCGGACTGCTGGTGCAGCCTGCCGCCAGCAGCACCGCGATAACGGCGATAATCATGGCCATTATACACTTGTATTTCATAGTTTTCTTCCTCCCTATCCTGCATTTATATTGACGGATTTAAGGATATACCTTTTGGTTTTGACCGAAAGATATTGGATCTATGCCCACATCTCCTTGAGCGATGTGCGAGAAGAGCATGGAATTGATCGGGAAGGGTTCAAAAAAAGCCTCGAAAAGAAACCCTAAGCGGCTGCAGGTTCAGCAGGAGACGGGTCCAGTTGATAGCAGTAAGCCAGGGGGGTAGAGATGACCGGAAATTCTCCCAATATTCTGATCTTCGGCGGCGCAGGCCGAATCGGCTCAGCCGTTGCCCGAGATCTGGCTGCCCAAGGCGGGGCGGATAAAATTGGCATTGTGGGCCGCAGTCGTTCTTCTCTGGAGAAGATAAAGTCGTGGATAGGCAGCGAGAAGGTGACGGCGCATGCTCTGGATATCTCTGATGCCCGAAGAGCCAGGGCATTGATGCAGGAGTATGATGTGGGAGTTATAACACTGCCTGATCGACGAAGCAGCTACCGCACGCTGGAGACGGCCATCGGCGCTGGCCTCGATGTGGTGGATATTTTAGAGGAGTACCACCGCAGGCCAGATCCCTATGAGAGGGAGGGGATGGAGGTGCCGGCGGGCATGAGCGCCGAGGAGTACGGCGAGTCCTTGCATCGAAGGGCAGAGGACGCCGGGATCACCTTGCTCGATGGCATGGGCTTTGCGCCGGGGCTGTCGAATGTCACACTGGGACAGGCCATCCGGCAGGTCCAGGCGGAGAGTGCAGTGGCAAGGGTGGGGGGCATTCCCAATCATGAATCAGCAGCGCGCCATCCCTTGCAGTATATGATAACCTGGTCCTTCGAGCATGTCCTGCGGGAATACATGGTCGATGTGCGGATTATGGAGGAGGGCAGGCTCGCCGAGGTCAAAGCTACCTCGGGACGGGAGAGCTTTCGATTTGCTGAGTGCGGAGTGGACGAGATGCTGGAGTGTGCCATAACTCCGGGCATGCCCAGCTTTCTTTTCACCCGCAGCCACCTGCAGAGCTTCGCAGAGAAGACAATTCGCTGGCCTGGGCACTGGCAGGCCATTGATACCCTTAAAGACTGCGGACTTCTGGATATCGAGCCCATAAGCTTTTGCGGCGAGAGTATCCGGCCCAGAGATTTCTTTTTAAGGATGATTGAACCCAGGCTTGTGCCGCAGGCCGGAGATATGGATGTCTGCGTCATGTGGAACACGGCCTGGGGTGCTAGAGCCCGATCAGATTGCTATATGTGGGCCGAGGGAGATGCAAAGAGCGGCCTGTCTGCCATGGCCAGAGTTACCGCATCCTGCGCTGCCGTGGCGGCCAGGCTTCTGGCTTGCGGAGTGATTCAAGAGAAAGGCATCATCGCCCCGGAGGATGCGATTAAGGGAGAGGTTTATGCCTCATTGATGCAGGAACTGGAAAAGAGGGGGATTGAAGTGGTGGAAAAGGCGGAGAGAATTGAGGATTAATCTCGTTCTTAAACGCCCATGAGCCCCAGGAAGGCCTCATAGATGTCGGATGAAACAACACAGCATCTGGATCATAATCCTTATGGACTTGAAAGGAAAAGGCGGTCTATATGAGATCAAAGGATATAGTATGCGTGCTCTTCATATCTCTGGTGCTGGCATCCTGCATCGGTGGCCTGGCAAAAGAAACATCAGGAACTGCAGAGGGAAATCTTGCTATGCCTAGAGAGAATCTACCTGAAGGCTTCAAATTTGTGGCATCTCTGCCTGACCCGGACGGCCGGGTGAATATGACTGACGAGATCGAGGATTTCTATGGTGAATTGGACATAGGCCTCGTCGATACGGCCAATATCTCGGTGGGCATCTATCAGTGGGCTGATATGGGCCTTGCCTATGACGCCAGAATAACCATGATCCGGCTCTCTGATGAAGAGAAGGCGGACAACGCTATCTCCAATTTCAAGTCCGAATATGATGAGATGGTGGCAAGGGGCCTGCCCATATTTGGCAATGCCACGGTCAATGGGCATCCAAGCTTGCAGATAAAAGATGTGAGGGGAGACAATAGCATCAGATACCTCTTCCTCTGGAGGGCCGGCAGCCTGGTCACCCTGGTAGAGGGAAATCAAGACCGCAATCAGAGTTTGGAGCTGGCAGAAGCTACGCTTCTGTAGCTATTTCTTTAAGCCGACCCGCATCTAAATCCCAGTAGGGGCAGAGATCGCTTAATCTGGGATGGATCGATCAACAAATCTGCTGAGAAAAGAGCAGTAGTCGATGCTGCTAATGCGGGAGATGCCTCTCGCCATTTTTTTTCCGGAACCAGGGCAGGATAACTGGAATAGATAGGCTTGATATCTGATGATCGCGCCTCCAATCTCTAATGCAATTGCGAATTGCCTCTATGCAATTGGAATGGGCAGTAAAAATATATATTTAAATACCACATATATCCGTCCAGTAGGTTGATACAATGATCAGATTTTCTGAAGGCATCATCTCCGAATTGAAGGCAGTTCACGAAGATCTGCGGCTAATACCTGCAGAGATAATTGTGGTATCGGATTGGGTCCGTCTGAAATGCCGTTATGGATGCGATAATTATGGCAAGCACCTTGGCTGTCCTCCCTTTACTCCCACCCCCGATGAGACCAGAGCAGTGATCTCTGAGTACCGTTATGCTGCCCTCGCCCGCTTCAGAGTTGCAGCAGATCCAAAGATTGCGGCAAAACAGAGCAGACGGTCTCTATCCAGCTCTGCAGTCAAGCTGCAGAAGAAAATGGCTGAGCTTGAAAGAACTGCTTTTCTGGCTGGCTGTTATAAGGCCTTCAGCCTGAGTGCCATGCCCTGCTCACTTTGCGAGACATGCGTCATTGAGGATATGCAGAAAAAGGATCAGGCTATATTCCCCCTGGACGGCATAAAATGCAGGAACAAGGATATTATGCGCCCCTCAATGGAAGCTTGCGGCATTGATGTCTTCAAGACGCTGACAAATGCAGGCTGCAAGCCTGAGGTGCTCAAGAGTACCAGGGAGAATGCTGAGCTCTACGGCCTGATCTTGCTGGACTAGGATGTTAAGCTAATATACCTTGCATTCTTTAGCAGGGCGTTTGATGCAATGGGAATTGATCGGCTCAGGGGCGGCTCTCCTGACCATGTTCGGCTTTGTTCCCCAGATAATCAAGATCCAAAAGACAAAGTCAGTAGAAGATGTAAGCCTACACATGCTCCTGCAGTTCGCCCTGGGCATCTTCCTCTGGCTTCTCTATGGCATTCATATCAGAGATAGCATTCTCATTATAGCCAACGCTGTATCATTTTTCAGTCTTGTGGTGGCTATCGGATTGTTCTTTAAATATAGGATTTAACTGCCAGCAAAATAAAAGCGACCGCTCTTTTGGATTTTGTCTCACTATCTATCGATCAATCAAGCTTTCTTTTTACCTGTTCTATCAAGCGCTCTAGAGATCCTTTTGTGCTCAGACGGTTATCGCAGGGTGAGAAATCTTTGGGGCTGCATCCGACCAGAAGGTCCATAACCCTATATGCAAGATCATCCGCCCCCATCTCCTCCAGCCTCTCCAGGAACAGGGCAGCCTGGGAGTTGAACTCGCGGCATTTGCCCGTCTGTGAGGCGGCAGCCTCATGGAGATCATAGAGACTGTTCAGTTCCTTTTGAATCTGCCTCCAATCCTCTCGATCCATTCGGGCTAGTCTCTGCTTTTTTTGATTATAAATGATTCCTGCCAGTTCCGCTTAAGCCGGGCATTATATGTTTCATGAATTGGCAGACGAGGAATGAGTTTTTAGATTCAATGCCTCAACGGCGAGGAGGGACAAAATACTTCGACCTCAGGTCAGGGATAAAATGAATATTTTCGCTTGGCATAAGTGAGGAAATGTGATATCTTGAGATTGCCTGACAATATGGCAGAAATGAGCAGCTTGCCTTATGATTCCCTTAACAGGGAGATGAAATTTCTGGAAATGGGCTATCTGCCGGAGCTAATGAGCCTGGAGGCAATAATAGCGGAAAGTCTCCCTTCTCGGGAGATCTTCCTGCTACATGACCAGGATTTTTTTCGGATGAGTGTCTGCAAGCCGAACTCTGCTATAGGCGTCTTTTCTGGGGAAGATCTAATCGCCTACAGCATCCTTCGTATTCCATGTTGCTTCAGTCAGCCCATGCCCGACAATCTGGGAGTGGAAATATATCTACCGCCAGAGGATCTTATAAAAGTCGCCCACATCCAGGCTATTGCCGTCCATCCAGATCACCGAGGCAATAGCCTGCAGAGAAAGCTGGCCCGGGCCCATTTGGCCCTGGCTGAAGACTTAGGATACCATCATATCCTCTGCACAGTTTCTCCTAAAAATCCAAAAAGCCTGTCCAATATGCTCTCCTGCGGCTTTCGGATAGAAGCGCTTCGACCCAAGTTCCTGGGATGGTTTAGATTCATACTGCATAAGGATCTGAAGAAGTTTCATCTCAGTTCAGCCAGAGATGCAGATGGCAGAGTGGAGCAGATTGCCATATCCATTTCCGATCTGGAAGGCCAACTAATCCTTCTAGAGAGTGGTTTTAAGGGCTTCAAGATAGAGGCTCAGTCCGGCATCATCAAGGTCCTTTATGAGAAATCCAGATCGATTGATGAAAATGACCCAATCCCTGATTGATGTTGATCAAGATGACTCTTTGGGAAGGGCCATGGCCAATAGGTCCACCAGATCTATTACCTTAACCTCTCCCGCTCCGGCATCTCTGAGATTTCTGATGCAGAGCGGGCAGGAGGTTACAATATAATCCACGCCCTCTGGAACTTCAGAAAGCCTCCTTTTTGCCATTCTGAGGGATAAATCTTTATAGCCGTACCTGACTCCGCCCCCTCCTCCGCAGCATCTGGCAGACTCTCTGGAGGTTTTCATCTCCTCAAGATTGCAGACCGCCTCAATCAGCTTTCTGGGTTGATCATATATTCTGCTATGCCTTCCCAGGTGGCAGGGATCATGATAAGAAACGGATAAATCCAGCTTTCTGAGATCCAGCTCCGAGAGATGTTCCACCAAAAACTCAGAGACGCTTTTCACCTCGAAGTCTTCAGAGTAACTATTCTTGAGAGTGGTATGGCATCCAGCACATCCGGTTATAACTGTGCTGGCTCCTATCTCCTTTATCTGTCTGCTATTCTCTTGCACCAATTTCTGGGCATCAAATCCCATTCTCATGAGAGGCGAGCCGCAGCACTTCTCTGCAGGAAGAATGGTTGCTCCAAAGCGCTGCAGAAGAGAGAATGTCCTTGCGGCTGTCTCAGTATAGCGATAGGAGTTCATGCAGCCCACAAAATAAGCATACTCCGCCTTTTTTAGGATGGAGCTCCTGTCCGCGAGCCAGGATAGCCGGTCATCGCTTAAGCCAAAGGTGTTGCCGCTTGAGAGAATATTTCCAGCGAGCGATTTTTGCTTTCCAGTCATCACTCCTTTTAAAACCATCTGTCTTCTACCACTCTCTATCAAACGAGGAGGATTGATTCCAGCTGGACATAGCTCAGTGCATAGGGCACATGTGGTACAGCTGTTCAGGCTGTCGAGGACCTGTGGGTCAGGAGTAAGGCAGGAATCAAGGCCTTTCAAGATCATAATCCGCCCTCTGGTGCCGGCAGACTCCCATCCCGATTCCTGAAAAGCCGGGCACACGCTGCGACAAGCTCCGCATCTGACGCATTGATCAACCGATTTCCGATCCTCATCAAGCATAACTCTCACTTCCGAGCTAATCAAAGCCCATTTTTCCCGGGTTCAATATTCCCTTGGGATCAAGAGCTATCTTAATAGAGTGCATCACAGAGAATGCGTCAGCACCTAACTGTTCCGGCAAATATTTCGCCCTTGCAAGACCAATGCCGTGCTCGGAGCTGACTGTTCCTCCCAGATCAAGGGCGGCCCTGTGTATCTTGTCTGCAGCATAGCGCAGCTTCTCCCATTCTAACTCATCAGAGACATCTATGAAAAGTGCCACATGCAGATTTCCATCACCTATGTGGCCATATTTCATGGCTGGTATATTCAGCTTCCCTGCGATCTGCTGCACCCTTCTGATCAATGTCGGCATCTCCTTGAGGGGTACTCCCACATCCTCGCCCATATAAACTCTGGTCTTTTGAGGATCAAGCCGGGATATAGAGGCACCAACCAATCTTCGCGCTGCCCAGATGCCTTTCATCTCTGAACCTGAGACGATTCTGCTGCTTAGAGCGAGAGGCTTGCAGATCTCGACAATTTGCCTGGCAGCCTCATCGGTTGAGGTCTCAGTCCCATCCACCTCAAAAAGAATCATATCTCCTTCTTCATCTATAGCGAGATGGCTGTCGCAGAGCTTTAAAACAGAAAGGGTAGTTTTATCCAGTATCTCGCAGGCAGATGGGGTTATTCCTTCTGAAAAAACCTTAATTACCGCCTGGCTGGCAATATCCGCTTGCTCAAAAAAGGAAAGGATCAGCTTTCTTGTTTTGGGTAATGGAGCTAATTTTAGAGCTGCCTTGGTGATAATGCCCAGCGTTCCTTCCGATCCCACAAACAAACGGGTCAGATCATATCCTGCCGAAGATTTAAGCACTTTCTTTCCGGTATGAATGACTCGACCATCGGCCAGCGCAACTTCCAGATCGAGAATATATTCTCTGACTGTTCCATATTTAACACAGCGCATACCGCTGCTATTGTTAGCTATCATCCCGCCAATGGTGCACATGGCCATGCTGCCAGGGTCTGGTGGAAAAAAGAAGCCATAGGGATGGAGATGTAAATTGAGATCCTCAGCGATCACCCCCGGTTCTACGATGACCTGTTGATTTTCAATATCAATTTCCACTATTCGATTCATGCCGGAGGTATCCAGCACTACTCCCCCTTTTACCGGAGAGCAGCCGCCTGAAAGTCCCGTCCCCGCCCCACGAGCTGTGACCGGAACCAAATTTTCATTGCATAGCCGGAGAATCCGGGAAACTTGGTTGGTGCTCTCTGGTCTAATCACAAATTCCGGATGGCCAAAGACCTGAGATGCGTCTCCTCTATAGCAGTATCTCTCTGATGGAGAGGCAGAAACCCTCTCCCCTGCAATCTCCACTAGCTCTTTTAGAATATCCATCATAAATATCCGATAATTCCATCTGCTAAAATACTGGTCAACAATATAAAGATTGGCTGCTATAACAATAATGGGACTCGTTGCATTAACTCTAACTTTGTAATGACGCTTAAGCTAAATCTAATAAAAAAATTAATTTTATAAATTAAATTTACAATAATTTAAATATATGCATTTTTTAAAAGATTAATCATCTTATTTTATATAATTTATAAACTTGCTTATTGTTATTATCAATAAAAAAGTTTTGTTTTACAATAAAATAGTATAAAATTAATTATTAATTTTTTTAAATATATAAACTTTTTTTAAAATTATATTGATACATACAAAGAATTCACAATCTAAATTTTATCTATTAAATTTTATAAACAATAGATTGAATAGCTAAATATAAGTGTTTACAGCCATATAATTATTTATAAAATTGTTTTCAAATTAGTTATTTGCCTTATTCAATTCAGATAGTCTACGTGAATGGAATAAGATGATTAATAGATTTCTAGCTTGAACAGTGTATTCAGGCAGGAAAGCATCAGTATGGGCGGAGTGAGGGCTGTATTCACGTAGTATATGAAATGAATGGCTTTGTGAAAAATGCGTTTTTAATTCATTGTAGGTTTTGAGAGCATAAAGTATAAGAATAAGGCTCACATCTAAATCTAGCTGGTATCTCAAATGCAATTATGTATTCTCAATATAATTTTAATTTTTAAAATATTAATCTTCAATTTTAGAAATTTTTAATAAATATTTTTAATTAAATTTTATTTATATTTGTACATAATTTTAAGTTTTTATTTAATGATATTTTTTATTAATTAATATATTAATTTTTGTTATTACTTATTATTAATAAAAATTTTAATTTATAAATAAAATATTAAATTTAAAATTTCTAAATAAAATATTAAGTTTAAATTTTTAATTAAAAATCGCTATATCAAAATAATTAAAATATTTTATTACTAAAGGAAAAGTTAGAATTGCTTATTCCAAGCGTCAGCCTACACTTTGCATCATCCATCTCGCAAAGTTGATATCTGATGCACTAAACAATTATTGGACAAAAATGAATGTAGATATTGCTTCGCTCTTGGATCAGGACGTCTATTCACAGAGAGGAGTTTTTGTTGGCCGAGTGGAGGATGCGGTTCTGGATCCTGAGAACGGAATTGTAAGTGGCCTGGCGATAAGGGACGTGAACCAGGATCTCTTTGAGAAGAAGGGCGGCAAAGGGATCATAATACCATTCCGCTGGGTTGTAGCTATAGCTGATATAATTATTATCCGTCATCCGGTAAAAAATGCAAAAAAACCACGAGAGATCGATTAGTCGGGAGATCTTCTCCGGCCTGTATGCGCCTGCCCCGCTGGCAGTTAGGGCTGACGGAAGGGGATTTAAAAAATTACTTGAAGGAAGAGGGAAGCCCTACGACATTGATTTCGCTCGATCTATGATTCGGGTGACGGAAAGCATATTTTCTGATTCCGGCCTGGCTCCCAGCTTCGCCTTTACTTTCTCAGATGAAGTAAGCCTCATCTATCTGAAGACGCCGCTAGCTGGCCGGGTGGAAAAGATCGATTCCTTGGTGGCAGGCTACCTATCGGCTGCACTCTCTCTTGAACAGGGGAGGCTTGTCTCCATGGACTGCCGCACTATACCTCTCTGCAGTGAGCTGATCATCAGGTATCTGGCAGAGCGTCAGGATGAGGCCTGGAGAAATCATATCTTCTCTTATGGCTTCTACATGCTGAGGAAGGAGGGACTGAATCCCGCCCAGGCTATGGAGAGATTGCGTGGCCTCTCCGGGCCGCAGATACATGAGCTGGTCTTTCAGAAGGGCATAAACCTGGCTAAGACTCCTGCCTGGGAGAGGAGAGGGGTGATGGTCTACCGTAAAGAAGGAAAGCTGGAATCTGATTGGAATCTACCTCTTTATTCTTCAGTCGAGGGCTCAATATTCCTGAAGAAAATCGTAGGGATCAACTCTGCAAAATTTTAGTTAGGTATTGCTTAAGATCTGTCGCTTGAAAGGCAATCGTCTTTTTATTCATTTTCCGATAGGATCAGGAAATATCTCTTGATTATATCCCTGTTTTCTGGAGGAAGGCTTTCTATATATAGCTCAGAAGGAACTGCTGTCACTTCGCCGACCTGTGATTTCTGGAAGGCGCGCTCTATCGGATCTGTATTTCTGGCTAGCGATCCTGCACCCATTCCTGGATAAAGCATTATATCCATCTTATTCTCATTTAAAACCGCCAGAGAGGGCCGGCCGAAGATGTTGCCGGTCAGATTAATCTCATGGCTGGGGCTCTCCTCTTCAGCATTATCTTCAAAGGCGGAAAGAGCCTTATCTCTTATCTCAGTCAATGCCTGAAAATCAGATGGATTGACTATATCGCTTTTAGAGAGGATTGTAGCCGCTCCTAATAGGATTACAAGGAAGAGGGCTCTGCTCTTTATCTCCCTTGAGTCTAGTATCGTAGTGGGCTTTATGGAATTGAGGCTGACTTTCAGTTCCTGAGCCAGGCTTTGCATGGGCAGGCTTTCTAGATCGCTATTATCGTAACCTGTACGCGCTTTTTCAGATAGTTTTTCACCTAGCAGGTGAAAGATATCCGTTCTTCTTCGCATCTTTATCAACCTCGCGGCAGCCAGCCCGAGAATTATAGAAAGAATGGCTGGCGATCTCGCGAGGAGGAGCGAATCTTGATAATAGAAATTCATAAAGGCTGGCACCCCTATTACCAAGGCCAGGCAGTAAATAGCTATAGAGAGCAGCGCTGCATTGAGGAGCACAATATTCCTTTCGTGCTGCTGCTGAGCATCCATCAGCCTCTTCAAAGGCTGAAGGAATTCATAAGGCCCTTTCATAATATTTATTCGGAAGGCTCTAATAAATAGTTTCCTGGAGTTTTATCCTTCTTTGCTGGAAAGAGTTTATATCGCCCAGTCTATTCTCCATTATATCATTCACTTGGTGCATAGCCTGGCAAGAATAGAAAAAGTCACCCCGATGGAAAGATGTTTGGCATCGATGGATTAAGGGGCAAGCTCCTGGCAGTCCTTTTAGCTTTTGCCATATTTCCAATGGGATTTATAGGAATTCTATCTCTGGGGGAGATGAATCGGGCATCCTTTGATATTGAGAATAATATTACTAATCTGTCGACATCTCTGAACCGCTCCGCTCTCGCGGTGGAGTCTCTTGAGGCAGATCAAGTGCAACTGGCCGAAGCCAAGGCCCGTCAGCTTGACGCTTTCTTCTTAAGGATCGCCTCCCAAAATGAGCTGGTCGCGAGATATGCGGGCAGCAGCGACGGAACGAAGGACTGCGACACGCCCGCTGGGATATGGATTGCTCCAACCGGCTCCGACAAGACGGCATCAGCGAGAAGGGATGCTACGGCGAGATCATTGTGTGCTCCGGCTATGCTTATGCAGGAGCTTCATAAGGCCGATTCCTCTATCGCTCTCTCATATCTAGGAAGCGATGATGGAGTTCTCGCAGTCTGGCCGTACAGCAATAAAACCCTGAGCAATGCCGCGCCTTTCAGCTATCAGGACAAGCCCTATTATGAAGAGGCAAAGAAGCAGAAGAAGACCATCTGGACAGGGCCGTATTTGGATGCAAAGGGCAAAGAAGTGATTACAGTCACAACTCCTTTCTTTCGCCAGGGTAAATTTGCAGGCATAGCAGGGATGGATATACCATTATATCCAATTTACAGCGATCTGACATCCCTTAGAGGACGCGGATTTCCCTTTATAATCGATTCTAAAGGCCTAATATTATATCGTCCCAAAGTTAAGCCAGAAAGCTATCTAAATAATCTCTTTGCCTCGGATAATTTCGTTGAATCTGCGGACCCAGAGATCAGAGATTTGGGCCGAGAGATGCTCAGGCAGAGCAAAGGCTCTATTCTGGTTGATCTGGATCAAGGTGATGGATATTTGGCTTTTTCGCGCATAAACGCTCTTGGCTGGACCATAGGCTTTGCCTATGCCGCGGAGGAGATGAGCCTGCCAGCCAGATATATAGATTCCGGCATCAGAGATGTGGCCAATAGCACAATTTCCAGCCTTGAAGATGCCTCACGGAGAGTTGGGATCTATGCAATGCTGGTGTTCCTTTTGACTGCTCTCTCAGTGATCGCGGCGGGATACTGGTTGTCTGGACGGATTGAGGAGGAACTAGCCAATATCATCCATGCCACAGATAGAATTTCTGGCGGCGATTTTGAGGTTGAGTTAAAATCGAGCTCAGAACTCTCCGGCCTGGTAGCGTCATTTAATAATATGGCTATAGGCCTGCGGGCGCAGCTGGCAAGAAAAGAGCAGGATGCATCTCTCCGGAATGCGTGCAACATAGAATCAGCTTTTCTGGAAGATCTGAAACGAAGCCTTGCACCACAGACAATGCCTTCGCGGGATGATTATGATATTCGTGTACTATATTGGCCATCTCCGGCAGCAAGCTTTGATCTTTATAACATCGAGGAGACAGAGGGAAGAATAGCCTTGTCCATGGCGGATGTGGATGGCGATGGAGATCAGGCTGCAATGATCGCCATAATGTCTAGGACTCTTATCCTTGCTTCAACCGATAAATTGGATCCTGAAAAGGCCATTAGTGGCCTGAACTCTCAGATAGTCCGGCACGGCCAAGGGGCCAATTTAGCAGCATTTTATGCCATTTTGGATCCACTGAGGCATACCCTGGAATATGTGAATGCCGGATTTAATCCTCCTTTCATAGTCGATCCGGGAGGAATGGTTGATACTCTGGGCGGCGGTGGGCTGGCTTTAGGAATGCTGGAGCAAATAGAACTGCAGAATACTCTGATTCCTCTTCAGCTAGGCGATGTCATGGCCATCTACTCCGACGGAATTATCGAGGCAGAGAACGCGATTGAGAATCAGTTTGGCGTTGAGCGGCTGATAAATCTGGTTATTGCTAATCGAGATCGTCCCGCCTCTGAGATTCTGCTAGCAGTGGAAAGAGATCTGCTCGAACATACAAAGACCAGATCGGTTGCCTCTGATGCTGCTTTAATCATCATTAAGCGATTGCTCTGAATGCATTCGCTATGGTTAGTGATATTTCGATCTTGAGCAGAATAAATTGCTTAGTCGCTAAACTTAAATAGTAGTTGTCCCTTTCCGGAAGGGCCGATGAGGCATCGCAGGACAAAGGCTGCGACCCCGACTTGATGAAGGGCCG
>JADHEF010001438.1_pt1 | contig 14637 bp, 9 predicted proteins | sample 8952391 | NCBI WGS metagenome assembly JADHEF01 (sample SAMN16124439, study PRJNA663245) | bioreactor sludge metagenome | isolation source: sludge (nitrite) | place: India:Bengaluru | collected 2019-02-28
GGGCCGATAAGATCGGCGGATGGAAGGGATCATCCCCCCGCTCCCGACTCCGTTCCGGGAGGACGGAGGCCTCGACCTCGGACTCCTCTCCGACTTCGTCGCGCACCTCGCGGGGGCGCCCCTCGCCGGCTTCCTCGCCCTCGGCTCGAACGGCGAGGCCGTCCACCTCGACGAAGACGAGGCCGAGAGGGTCGTCTCCACCGTGCGAGCCGCCGCCCCCGGCCGGTTCCTCCTCGCCGGCTCCGGCCGGCCCTCCACGCGCGCCACCGTCGAAGCGACGAAGCGCGCCGCCGGCGCCGGCGCCGACGCCGTCCTCGTCGTGACCCCGCACTTCTTCCGCGGGGCGATGTCGGCCGACGCGCTCGCGGCGCATTTCGAGGCGGTCGCCGACGCCTCTCCGGTCCCGGTCCTCCTCTACAACGTCCCGGCGAACACCGGCCTCGACGTCGAAGCCGCGACCGTGGCGCGGATCGCACGGCACCCGAACGTGGCGGGCGTGAAGGACAGCTCGGGCGACGTCGGGAAGCTCGCCGAGCTCGTTCGTCTCGCGCCCGCCGGGAAACGTTTCGCCGTCTTCTCCGGGAACTACGGTGCGGCGCTCCCCGGCTACGCGGTCGGGACGGCCGGCTCGATCCTCGCCGCCGCGAACGTCGCCCCCGCCGAGTGCGCCGCGATCCGGCAGGCGTTCCTCTCGGGGCGGCTCGAGGAGGCGCGCGAGCTTCACCTCCGCCTCCTCCCGATGGCCCGCGCGGTGACGAGCCGTTTCGGCGTGCCCGGCCTCAAGGCGGCGCTGGAGCTTCTCGGGCGACCCGCGGGGTCGACCCGCCGTCCACTCCTCCCCCTCGGCGCGCCCGCTCGGGAGGAGCTCCGCGGCCTCCTCGAGGCGGCCGGCCTTCGGGCGTCCTGAGCCGTTTCGGTACCGCCGCGACCCGGAGGCCGGCCCGTTCGGCGCTCCTCCGCCGGGCACCCGTTCGGGCTCGCTTGCCCCGGTGCGCCGCTGACGAGAGAATCAGGGGCACGGTCCTTGCCGTGACGAGGTCGATTTGAGCCTTTCCGGCGTACCGGCCAGGGGCGTCCCGCTCGGCTGGCGATTGGGACTGACGACGGCGGTCATCGTGACCCTCGTGCTGGGCGTCGTGACGGCGTTCGTGCAGAAGAGGGAGATCGACCGGGGGCGCGAGGAGCGGATGCGCTTCCTGACGATGACGCTCGCGCCGCTCGCGGCCGACATCGGGGACGCCACGGAGCTCGCCACGATCCAGGACCGGCTGACCCGCTTCCAGGCGGCGCACGCGGCGAGCGGATTCGGAGACGTCCGCGTCCTCCTGTTCGACGCCGAGGGACGCGTGTTCGCGACACCGTTCACCGGTCCCGCGCCCCTCCCGTCGAACGACGCGACGACCGCGCGCGTCCCGGTCCGCTCGCGCCTCCTTCCGGACGGAAACGGGTCCCTCCAGGTCTCGCAGGACGAGACCCGGTTCCGCTCGATGGCGCGCCGGCTCTGGCAGCACTGGCTCCTGACGCTCGCCGTGGGGGCGGGCTGCATCCTCGTCTCCCTCTACCTGGCGTACTTCCTCCTGATCGAGCGACCTCTTCGCGGCCTCCTCGAAGGGGTCCGGCAGATGGAGCAGGGCTACTGGAGCGGCCTCGAGATCCCGCGCGGCGCCTGGGAGATGCGCTGGCTCGCCTACCGCTTCCGCAACCTCGGCACCCAGCTCGAGGAGACCGTGCGCCGCCTCGTCGAGGCGGAGCGGCGGACGATCGTCGGCCTGCGCGCCACGGGCGCCTCCGGGCCTCCGGCCCGCACGGTCGGAGAGGGCGTTCCGGCCGGCGGCTCGATGCAGGAAGAGGCTTTCCGAAAGAGGATCCTCCGGCGGTATCTCGTCGCCCGATGCCGGTTCCTCGAGACGAGAAGCTCCTCCGACGCGGCGGCCCGCGCCGTGGCGCACGAGGTCTGGGAGCGGGACGTCCACGAGGCCCAGCGGCTCGGCGAGAGCGCCCTCAAGTCGCGCCTCGAGGACGCCGCGTTCCGCATCCTCGAGCCCGACGCGTACGACGACGTCGGCCGCCGTGCGGCCGGACTGACCTCCTCTCGCCGCAAGTGGCTCCGGGACCGCGAGGCGGAGCTGAAGGCGGCGCTCGCGGAAGCCGGGGTGAAGCCGCGTGCGCTCCAGCACCGCGTGAAGCACCTCGCGGGGATCTGGCGAAAGATGAAGTCGAAGGGCCTCGCGATCGAGCAGATCCACGACATCTTCGCGTTCCGGATCCTCCTCGAGACCGAGGAGGAGTGCTACCTCGCCCTCTCCGCGCTCCACCACCGCTTCGAGCCCCTCCTCCTGCGCTTCAAGGACTACATCGCCGAGCCGAAGGAGAACGGCTACCAGAGCCTCCACACCTGCATCCGGGCGCCGGGCGGCCTCGTCTACGAGGTGCAGATCCGTACGGTCGCGATGCACGAGGCCGCGGAGGGGGGCGGCGCCGCCCACTGGAAATACAAGAAGGAGTCGGTCGAGATCGACGATGGCGACGACGAGCTTCCGCAGGGAGTCCTCGTCAGCCTGAAGGACGCCCTCCGCCGGCGCGGCATCGGGAGCTGAACGGCTCTCGCGCCGCTACGGCGCCATCCGGACGAGCTCGGCAACGTCTCCCGTGAACGTCCCGGTGAAGCGTCCCCGGAGGCGCGCCTCGAAGCACGACTCCATGTCGAACGCCGCCGGGAGCGCCGCGGGGACGCCGGCGGCGACGTCGACCCCGTAGCACCACCTTCTCCCTCCCGCGAACCTGCCGCGGGCGGAAGACCAGAACGCGCGCGCCTGCGGCGCGTCGGGGAGCGTCACCTCGTCGAGGAACTCCTCCTCGACCTCGTCGGGCGGCGGCCCGTCCGGACGGAGCGAGACCCGCGCCTCTCCCGCGGCGTCGAAGCCGGTCACCTTCCGGAACGCCGTTCCGGCGGCCGCGGCGCGGGCCGGGTCGTCGTCCCCCATCGCCTCGAGGAGGAGCTCCACGCCTCGGGGATGCCCGAGCGCCCCGAGGGCGCGCGGCCCCGCGGCACCGCGTCCGGCCGCCGTGCCCTTCGCCGAGCCGGCGAGGACCGCTGCGACGTCGCCCTCTTCGGCGAGGACCGCGAGGAGGCGGAGCCATTCGCCCGCGCTCTCTCCCGTCCCGGCCGACCGTTCGCGGCTCGCCTCGAGCGCCAGCGGCGAGCGGAACCAGGCGGCGGCGACGGCCGCTTCGCGCGCGACGGCCGGGTCCGGGTCGTCGAGGCCACGCCGCAGGAGCTCCGGGCGCGGGGCCCGCGGCTGGAACGGCGCGAGCCGCCACGCCGCCGCCCGAACGACCGGGTCGGCCTCGCCGAGGAGGCGCGTCGCGTCGGGCGCGGCCGCCCCTCTCCCGAGCGCGAGCGCGGTCGCCGCGGCGACCGCGAGCGACGGGTCGTCCGCGCCCGCGAGCGAAGCCAGCTCCTCGCGCGCGCCGCGCGCCTCGCCGAAAGCAAACGCCTCCGCGAGCCCTTCCCGCCCGCCGGGACCTGCCGCGCGGAAAGCGTCGAGGACGGCGCGTGCCCCCTCCTCCCCGGTGCGGAGGAGGACGAAGCCGGCGGCGAACGCCGCGGGCAGGTCGTCGGACGAAAGGAGAGGGCCGACGATCTCGCCGAGCTCGCCGCGGGCGACGAGGAGACCGTCCGCGTGGGCGCGAACGCGTTCGTCGAGCCGGTCCACGTCGGAGCGGGTCCGCTCCGGAGAGCGGACGGCCTCTCGTCGGAGCTGCCAGAGGAACTGGAGCTCGTCGAGGTGCTCCTCGAGAACCTCGCGCAGGAGGACGACCTTCGGCGAGATCACCGGCTCGCCCTCAGTTGATCGAGACGGAGCCGCCGCGGATCCGGTTGAGCCTGCGGGCGTGCGAGACGAGGTCCTTGCCACGGATGAGGACCTTGCCGTCCTCGCGAAGCGTGATGGAGCCTTCGCCCACCCGGAGCGTCAGCCCCTTCTTCGCCTCGAGGACGATCTCGTCCGGCGTCTCCTTCGGGCGCGCCGCGATCGTGGCGGGCGAGGCGACCCGGCCGAGGACGACGCCCCGGCCTCCCCCGCCCTCCGGCACGACGACGACGACGCGCTCGCCCTCGGCGAGCGTGTCCGGGCGGCCCGCCTCGGGGTCCAGGAGGTCGCACGCGACGAGCTCCGATCCATCGCCGCAGGAGACGAGGACCGCGTCGTCGAGGAGGGCGGAGACGCGGCCGAAGCGCACGCCCGGGCTCGCCGAGGTCACGACGTCGAGGAGCTTCTTCGTGTCGGGCATCAGTCCTTCCCTCTCTTCCCGCCGGGCCGCACGACCCCGAGGGGCGGCAGCTCGACCGAGATCGTCCCGGAGACGGCCTTCTCGTCGGAGTCCGGCGGCGCCTCGACGTCGATCCGCGCGGACGGGCGGTAGCTCGCCGGGACGAACCGGACGCGGGATCGGGCGCGCAGGCGCAGCTCCTTCCCGGGAGCGAGCTCGACGATCGCGGCGTACGGCCCGGCGACCGGCTTGCCGTCGGGCCCGACCTCCGAGACCTCGCTCGCCTCGAACGTCACCTCGCGCGCCTCGACCGGGACCCCGTCGGCCCCGACGCGCGCGAGGACGACGGCGAGACCCGACTCCCCCTCCTCGCGGCCCGCCGGGTGGACGAACGGCACCGGCGCGAGGCCCGGGTTCGACACGCGGACGAGGATCGCGAGCTCGTCGTCCGTCTCGATCGTCCCGCGGACCCATTCGATCGACGCCTCGAGCGCCTTGTGCGGGTGCTTCAGGACCTCCTCGACCGTCGCCTCGAGGCTCGAGAAGACCTGCTTCTCGGCTGGAGTCAGGGCGGACTCGACCTGCCCGTGGACGACCTCGGCCTTCCCGTTCGTCATGATTCCGAGCGAGACGAGAGGCGCCCCCGGGAAGTGGGTGCCGGACCGGCGCGGAGGGCCCAGCGCGCGGATCGCCGACGCGAGGCGGCTGAACTCACCCGCTTCCGCCGGACGGCGGAAGAAGCCGATGCGTGGGATCCCCGGGAGGGAGGCGTCCGTCCGAACGAGGGCCGCCTCCGCGGTGAAGCTCCCTCCGAGCGTCCCGGCCGAGCCGACGCTCCGCGTGTAGAAAACCCAGCTCTCAGCCATCGGCGAGTCCGCCCTTCCTTCCGCCGGGGCCGGCGGCGCCGCGCAGCACGCGAGCGCCGCGGCGAAGAAGACGCTCGCCGCCCGCGATCCGCCGAGACCCGGCGCTCCATCCATCCCGAACCTCCCGCGGCCCGTGAGCCCGGCCGCGCGCGGACCGCGCCGCGCCGTCAGAGACGCTCGCGCGTGTACTCATCGTTCGCCTTGCCGAGGAACCACTGGTGGAACTCGTCGAGGTGGTTCCGCTTGATCCCGAGCCCGTTCGGCCCCATGAGGCTCCCCGGGACGTTCGGCCGCGGGGGCGGCCCCGTCACGTTTCCGCTCGCGTCGGTCGGGACGAAGATCGCCCCGTTCCGGTACTCGTCGTAGAGGCCGATGGTGTGCCCGAATTCGTGGGCCCTCACGCCCGCCTGGTTCCCTTCGTGACCGCACCGCTCCATGAACCACGTCCCCGAGTTCCACCACTTGTTGTGGGCGCCCGAGGCGTCGGTCCCGTAGGTGTCGGGGTTGCCCGCCCAGACCTCCACCTCCGCGAACTCGCCCGATCCGACGAAGAGACACTCGAAGACGACCGGGAAGAGGCAGCAGCCACCCCAGCACTTGCAGTCCTTGCCCCGCTTGCACTTCTTCCGGTGCTCGCGCCACTTCCGGGTCCAGATCGCCTCGATCTCGGCCTTCCAGCCCCGCTTGTGCCGGGCGCCGAAGACGGCGCCGCCGCGCGCGACGAGCTTGATCCGCCCCGTCACCTTGAAGATGCCGTCCTTGATCTCGAGGTCGTAGCCGTAGTCCCAGCCCCAGAGCCCGGTCCCCTGCGTGTAGGTGTAGGTGCCGTCGGGCTGGAGGACCGGGGTCATCTGCGGGACGGTCCGGTTCCTCTTCGATCCCGCCTGGCGAGCCTCCTCGGGGACCACGATCTTCAGCGGGCTCGACGACTTCGCGTACTCGCCCGCCCCGAAGGCGTAGATGTCGAGCTGGACCTTGTTCTTGGGCGACGGGCCGGTCAGCGTCACCCAGGGGATCTTCGCGCTCCCGCCGGAGATCGCCGTGACGAAGTAGGTCACGGGAAGCTCATGCGGAGCGCGAGCGACGGTCATGCTCAGGTAATAGCCGGGGTCGCCCCCCATCGCCTGGACGAGGATGTCGACCTCGTCCCCGCACTTCGCCTCCCCCTTGCTCCACCTCACCTGCCACTTCGGCGGGTTCAGCCAGGGGATGTACGGGGTGAGGGGCGCCTGGATCAGGATCCCGGGCGGCGTGTTCGGCGGGGGATTCGCGTTCTGGAGCATCATGTCGAACAGGCGAAAGACGAAGTCGCCGTCGACCGTGACGTCGAACGATGCGGTAATGGGCAGCGCTTTCCCCTTGATGATCTGGGAGATGATCCCGCCCACGGAGCCGGGCTCGTCCCCCGTGCTCGTCGAGAAGTTCGACTTGAGCAGCATGATCGACTGCCCGTCGACCTTCACCGTCGTGCTCCCGTTCGCGGTGTCCTTCGAGAACGCGATGTTCGGGTAGGGGATCGGCGCCGGAACCCCGCCCGCCGGCGTCGGCGTCTTGCAGATGTCGGGAAACGCGGTGGAGACGCCCCCGCTCTTCTTGTGGACCACCGTCAGCATGTTGACCGTCGTCGTCGGCATCGCCGTCATTCCTCCCCGCCGGCCCTCGGCGTCGCGAGGACCGCCGCGGCCCGTTCGCCGCGCTCCGAGGCGCCGCAGACGAGCGCCGCTTCGCCCGCCCCCCGCGGGGCACGGAGCGCGAACGCCGCGAGCGCCAGCAGGAGCGCCCCGGAGGACGCCCCGAGGTCGCCGACGAAGGCCGCCGGCGTGAGGCGGCGCGCCGCGCCGAGCGCCGCCAGCGCGCGCGTCTCGAGGAACCCCCACTCCAGCGCCCGCCCGCGCTCGCCGTTCAGGTCGCACCAGATCTCCGCGACCCGGCGCGCCGAGGGCGCGGCCGAGAGAACGCGCGCGACGGCGCGCGTCGCTCCGTCGGCGCGACCCGGGCGCGTCCCGTCGAACGGGACCGGCTCGGCGTCCCGAGCGACCGATTCGACCGCGGCCGCGAAACGGGCGCCGCGCCGCCGCGCGTCCGCGAGACGCTCGACGACGAGGAACGCGCTCCCTTCGCCCGGGATCGCCCCGCCCGGAGCGCGGTCGGTCCGGAGCTTCGAGAGGCGGTTCAGCTCCGCGATCCGCGCCGGGTCGAGGGGAGCGTCGAGGCCCCCGATGAGAGCGACGTCGATCTCTCCGGCCCGCAGCCGCGCCGAGGCCGCCTCGAGCGCGAGGAGCGCCCCCGCGTGTCCGTTCCGGCAGGGAACGACCTCGCCGGCGGGCTCGCCGGAGATGAGCCCGGCCTCGACCGCTCCCTCGACGAACTCGTCGGCGTCGGCGGCGGAAGCCCCCGGCGCATCGGCGTACGGGAGCGCGAGGTAGACGGCCACCGCGTTTCGGCGGTACGCCCCCTCGACGTCTCCCGGCTCGTAGAGCCCGGCATCCCAGAACGCCTCCCGCGCCGCGGCGAGAGCCAGGTCGACCGGGGCGGCCGAGCCGAGCGACGCCGCCAGGGCCTCGGCCGGGGCGGCGACGTAGACGCCGCCCTCCTCCGGAGGCTCTCCCCCTTCGCCGGCGAGAGGTCGCTCCTCCATCCGGCGGACGCCCGCGCTCACCGACGTCGCGGTCTGGTCGAGGGTGGCCCCGACGGCCGTAACGGCGCCGAGGCCCGTGATCGCGATCCCGCCCCGGCCTCCGGAGCGCGGTGCGGACGCGCTCACGACGCCTCCGCCTCGACGGCGACGCACTCGACGTCGCGCGTCTGCCCGTGGACGCCCTGGTAGGCCCCGAACGTCAGCTCGAGGAGCGAGGCGTTCGCGTCGAAGAGGACGGTCTGGAGCGCGAACGAGAGGTCGCTCTTTCGCGTCCGGAAGTAGATCGCCCCCGACGGGACGACCCGCGGCAGCGAGAAGCGGACCTCTCCGTGGGGCCGGACGCCGGTCACGACGACGGGCGCGCCGGCCGCCGGGGCCTCCGGGGCGACGAGCCCCGGCGCTCCTCGCTGCCGGCTCCGCGGGTCGAGGTCCGTCGGCGGAAGCGGAGCGCGGTCGCGCTGCCAGGCCTCGTCGTACGTTCCCGCCCGCGACCGCCGGGGCTCCCAGTGCGGCGCCGTGAAGCCGAAGCCGGCCGGGACGGGCCGGTCGAGCGGCCCGCGGATCGGCTCGGCGGGGTCCTCGATGCTCGGCAGGAGGTCTCCCGACACGGGCCTGCGCGACTTTCGTGCGCGGAAGCCGCGCCCCACGGGGTTCCGCAGCTCCTCCTCCCAGGCCTCGCCCGCCGGGACGTCCTCGTCGCGCCCGCCGAACGCGTTCTCCCACGTCAGGTCGACCGACTCGAAGGGCGCCGCGTCGGGCACGCCGGCCGACCCGCTCCAGCGCCGCTCGCCGAAGACGCGGAGCTCGCGCCCCCACGCCCCGACGCGAAACGAGACGTCGACCTGCGGCGCGGGGCGCGAGCGTCCGGCGCTGCCGAGGAGGACGAGGTCGCACCCGGGCTTGCCGGGGCAGAGGTCGGAGGCGCGGAGGATGGAGGAGCGGCCCGGCTCGCCGAGGTGCTCGTCGGCGAAGCGAACGGGGACCTGCTCGGGGGCCGGCGCCAGCCCCGTCCGCGCCGTCCAGACGAACGACGCCTTCAGCAGGACGGCGAGCGTCTCGGCGCCGGCCTCGTCGAGGACGAGGACCCTCTCCGCCGCGAACGGGCTCCGGTTGACGAGATCCATCGTGCCGTTCCTCGCGCTCCGAGCCCTGCGCTCAGTTCTCCTTGATCTGGGAGCCCTTGATCGTGACGACCGACGCGGCCTTGATGTTGATCTTCCCGCTCGCGTCGAGCGTGATGTTCTTCCCCTTGATGACGATCGTGCCGTCCTTCTTCAGCGTGATCCCCGACTTGCCGGACTGGATCTGCACGGCGTTCCCCGCGGTGATCGAGACCGACTTCGACGCCGTCGTCGCCGCGCTCCCGCCCACCTGCGTCGACGCGTCGGAGCCGACGTTCGTCGTCGAGCCGCCGCCGACGGTCGTGGAGCAGGAGCCGCCGATGGCGAGGCTGTAGAGACCCCCGACCGCGATCGTCTCCGCGCCGCCGATCGTCCGGGTCTCGGCCCCGCCCACCATGATCGTCCGGCTGACGCCGACCGTGATCATCTCGTTGTTCGTGACGGTCTCGGTCCTGTTGTTGCCGATGCTCGTCGTCTCGTCGTTGGAGACGGATTTCGTCCGGTCGTTGCCGACGGTGTGGGTCTCGTCCGCCTCGACCGAGATCGACTGGTTCCGCTCGGCGTGGATCTTGAGGAGCTCGCCCCCCTTCTTGTCCTCGAACATGATCTCGTTGAAGTTCGCGGGGCCTCCCCCCTTCGAGCTCCGGGACTTCACGCCGCTGCGCGTCTTGTTCGCGGGGAGGTCCCACGGCGGCATCTGGTCGGCGTTGTAGACGCTGCCGACGACGATCGGCCGGTCCGGGTCCCCCTCCAGGAAGCCGACGACGACCTCCTGCCCGATCCTCGGGATCCGGATCGCGCCCCAGTTCCGCCCCGCCCAGCTCGTCGCCACGCGGACCCAGCACGACGAGTTCTCGTCGTTCTTGCCTTCCCGGTCCCAGTGGAACTGCACCTTCACCCGGCCGTACTTGTCGGTGAAGATCTCCTCGCCCGACGGCCCGACGACCACCGCCGTCTGGCTCCCCTGGACGACCGGCTTCGCCGTCTTCCTCTCCGGTCGGTACGGCAGCGCCGCGGGGATGCAGGTGAACGTGTTCTCGTACGTCATGGCCACGTCCTGCCCCGACCGGTAGTCCGCCCCGTAGGTCGCCTCGTGCCGGACGCTCGTCAGGACGTAGTCGCCGTCGCCGCTGAAGTGCCGCTGCAGCGTGAACCCGTAGCCCGAGAGGAGGTGCTTCACGTTGCTCCGGCCCCGGAGGACCACGGCCGGCGTCGTCTCCGCGTCCATGCGCAGCTCGACCGTCCGCTGGTTGTCGCGGAAGATCTTCTGAAGCTCCGACGCCTGGTCGCCGCCGCCCGCGGTGATCCCGTCGAAACGCTGCGCGTACTCGCCCGGGTAGTCGTAGATCTCCATCTCGTCGACGCCCGCGACCTTCAGCTTGTGCGTCTCCTTCCCCACCGGGACGCTGTCGAGCGTGAGCGTCTCGGCCTCCAGGTGCTTGTGCGGCAGCTCGAAGCTGTGGTCCCAGAGGACGTACTTGCCGGGCCGGATCTCCTGCTCCTTCTTCCAGCCCCAGATGCGGTTCTCCTCCCGCGTCCCGCCCTCGAGCTCCTCGTAGGGAATCCGGTTCTCGCCCGCGAGCTTCGGGTGCTCGAGCGGGTTGTCCGAGACGATCATCTTGTGGCTCCCGTCGGAGTGCTCGAAGAAGTAGTAGATCCCCTCCTCTTCCATCAGGCGCGACCCGAAGCTGAAGTCCGTCTCCCGGTACTGAGCGCAGTAGTCCCGCGGCTCGTACTTCCCGGTCAGCTGCCAGTCCGCGTCGAAGCCGGTGAAGACCTTCTTCAGGATCTCCGGCACCGTCATCCGCTGGAAGATCCGGCTCTTCGCCTTCCGCGTCAGCTTCCAGACGTCGGGGACGAGCTCCGCCTCGTACAGCGTGAACTTCTCGTCCCGCTCCCCCTGGGCCAGCCTCACGCAGAGTCCGTTCAGGTGCGTCTCGCTCTCGTCCGGCAGCTGCAGGTGGACCGTCACCTTCTGCCCGAGCACCGCGTCGAACGCGACCTTCGTCTTGTTCTCCGCGATCATCTCCAGGCGGTACGAGAAGAGCCGGGAGATCCCCTCCTCCCCCTTGAAGCCCTTCAGGAGGAGCTCGTTCTCGCCGAGCGGCGTCGTCACCCGGAGCTTGCGCTGCTGCTGGAGATACTCGCCCATCGTCCGTCCTCCCGGGCATTCCGCCCGGATTCGAGAGCTGATCCGTTTCTGCTTGCCGCGGGAATATAGGTTCCGGGAGAGGTCGGGTCAAAGGAACGGCGGCGCCAAAGGCCATCGTCGTGAGCCTGCTCACCGGAACGCTTGCGAAGCGCGCCTCCTGCGTCTCCTGCGCGGTCGCGAGCGCCGACCGGCAGCGCCTCGGGGAGACGGCGAGCTTGATTCCCGCGACACTTGCGTCTAATTTACGCCCATGGTCGAGATCGGCCCCCCCGCCCGCGACATGTTCATGCCGGGGGACGCGAAGAAGATCGTCTCCCCCGGCGCGCGGAAGGAGGAGCTGCGTAAACGCAGCTTCGGCGGCCCCGCCGCCTCACCGAAGGTCCGCTGGGCCGAGCTGCGCTGCGCGTCGGCCTTCTCGTTTCTCGAGGGGGCCTCCGAGCCGGAGACGCTCGTCGAGCGGGCCGCCGCGCTGGGGCTCCCCGCCGTCGCCCTCGTCGACCGCAACGGCGTCTCCGGCGCGCCCCGCTTCTTCAAGGCGGCGAAGGCCGCGGGGCTGAAGGCGCTCGTCGGGGCCGAGGTCGTCCTCGACGAGGCGGCTCTCCCGCGCGACCTCCGCGGGCCGCTCGGCCTCGTCCCGCCGCCTCCCCCGCCGGGCCTCCCGCCCGCGCGCGTCACGCTCCTCGCCGAGAGCCGCGCCGGCTACCGCAACCTCTGCCGCCTCCTCACCGCCGCCGCGCTCGGAAAGCCGAAGGGCCAGGCCGCGGCCTCGTGGGCCGACGTCGCCGCGCACGCCGAGGGGCTCCACGTTCTCTCGGGCGGCGCCGAAGGGCCGGTCCTCCGCGCGATCGAGAGGGTCGGGGCCGACGCGGCGGAGAAGCTCCTCTCCCGCCTCGCGGCGATCTTCCCCGGTCGCCTCCACGTCGAGCTGCAGCGGCATCGCGTCCGCGACGAAGAGGCCCGGAACGCCGTCCTCCTCGAGCTCGCCCGCGCGCAGAAGCTCCCCCTCGTCGCCACGAACGGCACCCGTTACGCGCGCCGCCGCGACAAGGACCTCTTCGACGTCCTCACCTGCATTCGGAACCACACGACGGTCGATTCCGCCGGGCGCCTCCTCGAGGCGGGCTCGGAGCGCCACCTCAAGGGGCCGGAGGAGATGTCCGCCCTCTTCGCCGACCTCCCCGGCGCCGTCGGCGGCGCGGCCGACCTCGCGGACCGCCTCGCCTTCACCCTCGCCGACCTCGGCTACCGCTTCCCCGACGCGAAGGTCCCGCCCGGCGAGACGCCGTCCTCGTGGCTCCGGCAGAAGACGTGGGAAGGGGCGCGCTCCCGCTTCCAGCCGCTCACGGTGAAGGCGCAGGACCAGCTCAAGCGCGAGCTCGACCTCATCGAGAAGCTCGACCTCGCCGGCTACTTCCTCGTCGTCCACGACGTCGTCGAGTTCTGCCGGCGGGAGAACGTCCTCGTCCAGGGGCGCGGCTCGGCCGCGAACAGCGCCGTCTGCTACGCCCTCTCCATCACCGCGGTCGACCCGGTGAAGATGGAGCTCCTCTTCGAGCGCTTCCTCTCGGAGGAGCGGGGCGAGTGGCCCGACATCGACCTCGACCTCCCCTCGGGCGACGCGCGGGAGAAGGTGATCCAGCACGTCTACGCGACGTACGGCGTCCACGGCGCGGCGATGACGGCGAACTGCATCACCTACCGCGACCGCTCCGCCGCGCGCGAGACGGCCAAGGCCCTCGGCTTCTCGACCGAGCAGGTCGACACGCTCGCCAAGCGCCTCGCGACCTGGAGCTTCGGGGAATACAGAGACGCCGCCGGCTCGCTCACGGCGCGGGAGACGGGCGACGGGGACCCGAAGGAGGCGGCCGCGGCCCGCGCCGCCGCTTTCGCCGAGGGGACGGCGGGACCGCCCTCCCTCCCCCCGAAGATGGCCGACGAGATGCGCGCCGCCGGCTTCGACCCCGACGACGTGAGGCTCCGGCACTTCGGCTCCCTCTTCCGCCGGATCCAGAACCTCCCCCGCCACCTCGGCCAGCACTCGGGCGGGATGGTCGTCGCGGGCGGGCGGCTCGACGAGGTCGTCCCGCTCGAGCCGGCCGCGATGCCGGGGCGCGTCGTCATCCAGTGGGACAAGGACGACTGCGCCGACCTCGGCATCATCAAGATCGACCTCCTCGGCCTCGGGATGCTCGGCGCCATCGCCGAGATGGTCCCGACGATCCGGTCGGCCGAAGGGGTCCACGTCGACCTCGCGCACCTGCCGCACGACGACCCGGCCGTCTACGAGATTCTGAACAAGGCAGACACCGTCGGGCTCTTCCAGGTGGAGAGCCGCGCGCAGATGGCCTCGCTTCCGCGGAACGCCCCGCGCTGCTTCTACGACCTCGTCGTCCAGGTCGCGATCATCCGGCCGGGGCCGATCCAGGGCGGCATGGTCCACCCCTTCTTCGACCGGCGGCAGGGGCGCATCCCCGTCGAGTACCCGCACCCCTCGCTCGAGCCGATCCTCAAGCGCACGCTCGGCGTCCCGCTCTTCCAGGAGCAGCTCCTGAAGATCGCCATGGTCGCGGCCGGCTTCACGGGCGGCGAGGCCGAGGAGCTGCGCCGCGCGATGGGCTTCAAGCGCTCGAGCGAGCGGATGGCCGTCATCGAGGGGCGCCTCCGCGCCGGGATGACGGAGCGCGGCATCGTCGGAGAGGCGCAGGAGCAGATCGTCCGCTCCATCACGTCGTTCGCGCTCTACGGCTTCCCCGAGTCGCACGCGGCGAGCTTCGCCCTCATCGCCTGGGCGAGCGGCTGGCTGAAGGTCCACCACCCCGCCGCGTTCCTTGCCGGCCTCCTCAATGCCTGGCCGATGGGCTTCTACCACCCGGCGACGCTCGTGAAGGACGCCCAGCACCACGGGACGGACGTCCTCCCGATCGACGTGACCCGCTCCGGCCGCCTCTGCCGCGTCGAGCGACTGCGCGGTCCGTGGCCGAAGCACCTGCCGCGCCCCGGACCTGCCGTCGTCACGCCGTCGCTCGCCGTCCGCCTCGGCCTGCGCTACGTCCGCGGCCTGCGCGCCTCCACGGCCGACGCGATCGAGCGCGAGGCGGCCCGCGCCCCCTTCGCCGGGGTGAAGGACCTCGCCCGCCGCGCCGCGCTCCGCGAGGACGAGCTCTCCGCCCTCGCCCACGCCGGCGCCTTCGCGACGCTCCCCGACGCGGCGACCGGCGAGACGGGCCTGACGCGCCGGACCGCCCTCTGGCAGGCCGCCTCCGCCGCGCGCGACCTGGGACCGCTCTACGACACCCTCGAAGACGACGTCGCCTCGCCCCTCCCCGAGATGAGCCGCTTCGAGGAGACCGTCTCCGACTACCAGACGACCGAGATGACGGCCGGCCCGCACCTCGTCGCCCACTTCCGCGCGCAGCTGAAGCGCGAGGGCGTCCTCTCCGCGGCCGACCTCATGCGCGCCCCCGACGGCGCGATGGTGAAGACCGCCGGCGTCATCGTCGTGAGGCAGCGCCCCGGCACGGCGAAGGGCTTCGTCTTCCTCTCCCTCGAGGACGAGACCGGGATGTGCCAGGCGATCCTCCGCCCCGA
>JADHEF010001439.1_pt1 | contig 14637 bp, 10 predicted proteins | sample 8952391 | NCBI WGS metagenome assembly JADHEF01 (sample SAMN16124439, study PRJNA663245) | bioreactor sludge metagenome | isolation source: sludge (nitrite) | place: India:Bengaluru | collected 2019-02-28
ATCGCCGTCGCGGCGCTGGAGCCGCGCGTGGCGGCGGTCGCCTCCACCGTGACCTCGTGGTCGGGTTTCGCAGACCGCGAGGTCCTGGCGCTCGCGGGCACGCAGATGCGGGTGAACAAATTGGTCGCCGCCGCGGGCGCGGAGGCAGACGCCATCCGCCGGTCGCTGGCGCTCCTGGACGGCGCCAACTTCGCGGCCCGCCTGCGGTGCCCGACGCAGATCCTGATGGGCGACGTGGACACGCTTTGCCCGTGGCCCTGCGGGCTGGTGACCTTCAACCGCATACCGCCGAGCGTGGAAAAGGAATTCCGGGTGATGGAGAACACGGGGCATGAGGTGACCCCGGCGATGCGGGCGGCCAACCGGGCATGGATCACCAGCCACCTCCGGGCGGGAAAACCGGCGGAGGTCGGTGCGGCCGGGACGCGCTGATCCGAATCAGGCCGAATCCGCCGCCGGCCGGATCAGGGAAACAGGCGGCGGCGAAGGATGGAGGTCATGTGACGCCGGGAAACCGCATGGAGGACGAATCCCGCGAGGGCGGCGACGGCGACATACGCAAGGTCGCGCACGCCGAGGCGGGGCAGCCGCGTGAGGAAAATATAGTACTCGTCAAACCGGTCCCGGGTGGCCGCAATAACCACGAGCCCGACCGGCAGGAGGTCGAGGGCCGGGTGGACCAGGTGCGTCCACAGCAGGAACCACAGAACCGCCGAGACCGCGGCGTACAGGAACACCGCAAACAGCAGGATGTCGGCAGTGGTCGCGGTGTGGTACCACCCGGCAAGGCGGCCGGGCCGGAGCGCGAGGAAGGCCATCCAGTAAAGGCAGTAAGGCACGGCCGCAAACAGGCAGGTCAGGCGGAAGAACGCCGAGAAGCCGGACGCCATCTCGGCGCTGGTGAGCGGGGTCGTCAGCAGGTCCACGGCACGGTGGCGGTGGCGGATTTCCCGTACGAAGGCCCCGGCGGGCTGGGTCAGGTAGGCGTGGAAAATCGCGTACCAGATGAAGAACGAGAATGATGCGGTGGGCAGGAACCAGGGCGTGATGAGGGCGACCGCCCCGAAAAACGCGAGCGTGTGGTCGCGCATACCGTGGAAGTGCAGTCGCGAGGTGCGCGCGAGAAGGTCGTAGATCACGCGGGCACCGCCCGGCGGAGCGCAGACCCGGCACAGCATGTCGGTGACACGGGAGGGTGGCATGGAGACGCGGAATTCTGGATGGAACCTCCGGGGGACACAAGCGCGAACCCGTCCGCGGCTTGGATTTGACTTGCCTGATTCCCGGGCAAACGCTCGATCATCATGGAACCGCTGTTCGAATATTTCCAGAACGACCTTTTCGCCCGTCACGCCGCAATCGAGCTGGTGGAGGTGGGGAACGGACACGCCGTGGCCCGGATGCCGCTGGAGGATTTCCACCTGAACGCGGTGGGGACGGCCCACGGCGGGGCCATTTTCACGCTGGCGGATTTCGCCTTTGCCGCCGCCTCCAATTCGCACGGCTCGGTGGCCATGGGGATTTCGGTCAGCATCTCCTATTTGCGCGCCGTGACCGTGGGCACCACGTTGACCGCCGAGGCGACGGAATTGTCGCGTTCACGGCGGTTGGGAACTTACCAGGTGCGCGTAACGGATTCCAGCGGCGGTTTGGTTGCCTTATTCCAAGGCACCGTTTACCGCAAAGACGATCCGCTGCCCCCCAAACAAACATCTTAAAACATTGTTTTTTATTAGGTTAGGTCATTTTCTGCTCAACCCGGGATGCCCCTCCGTGCCGCTTGGTCCGAGGTCACGAGTAGATTCAATCCGGCACTCTCATTAAAACTGATGCAAAATGCGTCAAACACCCCGAAATAACTCTTGCGGGCCGGGCTTGTCTCCCAATTGATTGAATGCGGTGGTGCTCTGAAGGCGCGTTTTTCGGGCAACCTGTGGGGGGACTGAAGTCCGATGAGGACAGGAGGCGCACCGGAATGGCTTCAATCGTGGTCGTGGATGACGAGCAGGCTATCCGCAACTCGGTGCAGCGGATTCTGGCGACCGGCGGTCACGAGGTGCAGACGGCCGCCACCCTTGCGGAATTCCACGAGATCATGGATGGCAAGACTGTCGAGGTCGTCCTCCTCGACGTGCACCTGCCCGATGGCCGCGGGGACGACGTGGTTCCCGACCTGCTCGCCCGTGACCCCTACCTGAAGGTGGTGGTGATCTCCGGCGATGCGACGGTGGACACGACCCAGTCGGCGATCCGCCGTGGCGCGTTTGATTACCTGACAAAACCGTTCAACGCGGAAGCCCTGCGCCATGTGGTGAGCCAGGCCGTGGGGGCCCGGCTGGAAGCGGTCAACCGCTCGGCCAGTGAGCGCAGCCCGATCCGCAGCATCACGTCCCAGCGCCGCCTTGCGGGGTTCTCGCGCCAGATTTGCGTGGCCAACCTGGCCATCGACCGGGCGGCGAAGGCGACCACCCCCGTCCTGGTGGAGGGAGAAAGTGGCACCGGCAAGGAGATGAGCGCGCAGGCGGTCCACGAGCTGAGCGACCGCTGCTCCATGCCTTTTGTGAAGGTGAACTGCGCCGCCATCCCGCGCCCCCTCGTGGAGAGCGAACTTTTCGGGCACGAGATCGGCGCGTTTCCGGGGGCCAAGGAAACGCGCAAGGGATACATGGAACTTGCCGACGGCGGGACCCTGTTCCTGGACGAAATTGGCGACCTGCCCATGGCCGCCCAGGAAAAACTGGGGCGCCTCATCGACGAGGGCGTGTTCTTGCGCCTCGGCGCCGACAAGCCGCGGAAGGTGGACGTGCGGATCATCGCGGCCACCAGCTCGGACCTGCAGGGGGGCATCAGCCGCGGCACCTTCCTGCGCGAACTGGGAGTCCAGCTGGCCGCCAACGTGATCCAGATGCCCCCGCTCCGCAATCACCCGGACGACATCGAGCACCTGGCCTATATCTTCCTGCGCGAGAAGAGCCTGGAACTGAACCGCAAGATTTACGGATTCACGGAGGGGGTGCTGGACTTCTTCCGCGAGTACACATGGCCGGGCAACGTGCGGGAGCTGAAGAACGTGGTGGAGCGCCTGGTTATCCTGTCCGACCCCGAAACCATCCAGGTGGACGAGGAGTGCCTGCGGCGCTACAGTTTCAACCTGCGGGGAACGGGCGCCACTCCCACGGCCCGGGCCGAACTGGGCGTGGACCTGGATGACTTCGGGCTGGACAACGGCAACCTCGTGGCGCTGGAGGAACTGGAGAAAAACTACCTTCGCAAGGCCCTGCGCACGCTGAATTTCAACAAGACGCAGTGCGCCCAGCAACTGGGAATCTCCCGCAGCACCCTGCAAAGAAAGATCCAGCAGTACGGGCTGGAGTAGTCAGAAAACCTGGGATGGCCCGGGGTTCTTCGGCGTGAACTCCAAAAGTGTTTGCAGGCCGCGCCCTTGGCGGGGATAAGCCCGGTTATGCGTTGTGCCGATTCCACCGTGAAGCGCGGGGGTCCCCGATGAGTGTTGTGGCAATGCTCCTGGCCGGCGGCCAGGGTTCGCGTCTTTCCATCCTTTCGCAGCGGCGGGCAAAACCCGCCGTGCCGTTTGGCGGGGCGTACCGGATCATTGATTTCACGCTGAGCAATGTCATGCACGCCGAGATCCCCTACATCGGCATCTGCACCCAGTACAAGCCGGCCTCGCTGATGGACCATGTGGGAAGCGGCGAATGGTGGGGCTTCACCGGCCGCGACCGGCAGTGCCGCATCCTGCCGCCATACACCGGCGAGGTGGACAGCGACTGGTACGCGGGAACCGCCGACGCGGTGTGGCAGAACCGGCAGTTCATCGCCCGGTTCCACCCGGAACTGGTGATGGTGCTCTCGGGCGACCACATCTACCGGATGAGCTACGCCGAGATGATCCGCCTTCACCGCCAGCGCAAGGCCGACCTCACGATCGCGATGCAGCAGGTCCCGTGGGAAGAGACGTCGCGTTTCGGGATAGCCGACATGGCCGAGGACGGACGCATCAGGCGCTTCCAGGAGAAGCCGAAGAAGGATCCCGTCTCAAACCTGGCCTCCCTGGGCATCTATGTCTTCGATGCCGAGGTGCTGCTGCGCCGCCTGCGGGAGGATGCCGCCAACCCGGAAAGCAGCCACGATTTCGGCAAGGACATCATCCCGGCGATGCTGGCCCAGGACCGGGTGTGCGGCTACGAGTTCGACGGGTACTGGCGGGACGTGGGGACGATCCAGTCGCTGTGGGACACGAACATGGAGGCGCTCGATCCGGCGTCGGGCCTGGACCTGGCCCACTGGGAACTGCGCACGAATTACTTTGAACCCCACCCGCACCACGAGGTGCCCGCGCTGATCGGAACGGGGGCTTCGGTCCGCAATGCCCATGTGGCGCGGGGATGCGTGATCGAGGGCGAGGTGGAGAACTGCATCCTGTTCCCCGGGGTGCGGGTGGGACGGGGAGCCAGCATCCGCGATTCGATCCTGATGAGCGGGACGGCGGTGGGTGATGAGACCCGGGTGGACCGGGCGATCATTGACAAGAACTGCCGCATCGACAGGGCCTGCACGATCGGGGCCGGCCCGAACACGCTGAACGAGGAGCATCCGAACCTGCTGGACACGGGCATCACGGTGATCGGCAAGAGCGCGGTGCTGCCGCAGGGAACCACGCTGGGGCGCAACGTGCTGGTGGACCCGGACGTGGCTCCGCTGGACCTGCCGGGAAGCGACGTTCCCAGCGGCGCAACCATCCACCGGCGGCCGGTCAACCGGCGCGAGGTGATCTGAGAGAAGGAAACCGGGCCGGTTGGGCTTGCATCTTCGGGCCGCCGGGCCTCTTGGGGAATGACTATGACAACGACAGGACGCACCAGATGGACCGGCGCCGTGCAATGCGCCGCGCTGATATTGATGGGCCTCGCTGCGGCGACCGGGTTCGCCGGCATCGTGAACCGCGGGTATTTCGAGGGGGCCGACCTGCGTCCGCTGTTCAGCGCGGATTCCACACTGCCCGAGAAGGAACCGGCGGCGGTGCTCGTGTTCACCCCGGATCCCGCGAACTTCGACCTGCTCTCCCGTTTTGACCAGTGGGCCAACACGCCGGGCAAACCGTACGCACGGTTTGGAGTCGTGGTGGCCGTGGGAGACCAGTCGAGGGCCGTGGTGGAGGAAATGCTGATCCAGCGCGGGGTGAAGGTGCCGATTTTCTTCACGCGCACGGCCTTCACCGCGTCAGGCAAGGCCCGCCTGGTGGTGCTGGACAAGGGCACTGCACGGGAAATCGCGGGGCTGGACCTGGCGGACCTGGAAAAAGCGGCGGCCGAGGCTGCCGCGGCGTCGGGCGTGGTGACGCCCGCCGCCGGCATCGAGACCACCGCGGCCACAGCCACCAGCCCCGTCGCCGCGGCAACCACCGCACCGGCCGGCAAGGGAGTCGGTTACCGCAACGAGCGCCACAAGTTTTCGATCCGTTTCCCCGAGGGCTGGCAGGCAGAGGAGGCGGCCAACGGCGCAGGGGCCAAGGGAGTTGCGCCGCGACCGGACCTGACCATCGACATGCGCGCCTACGGCACGGCCAACGTGACGGCCGCGGACGGGTCGGAGGGCCGCATGACCGCGGAGGAGTTTTTCGACGGGTTTCGCGGGCGGATGCTTCGCCGCGGCCTGACGAACATCAAGGTGACGGGACGGTTCGAGATCAAGGACGGCGAGTCCGTCGGTCGCGAGTACGAGTACACCTTCGTGCAGCCCGAGGGCGGGGAGTTCCAGACGGACGAAACCGGCACCGGGCGCGGCCGGCTCCAGGTATTCGAGGCGGGTTCGGTGTTCAAGATCGCCCTGGTGGAGGGCGCGGCCGGGGAATTCGAGGCCAACAAGCGGGCCGTCGACGAATTCCTGGAAAGCTTCCACCCGTACTGAGCGGGGAGGCGCGGTTCAGTGGTTCAGGTCGCGCCGCAGGAACGACCAGTACGAGAAGGCGATCAGCGCGGCGCCCGTGACCACACTGGTGCCGACCAGCATGTAAATGTCGGGCTGCGCCCACAGTTCATACATGCCGCCGGCCTTGTTGTTGGCTATCTTGATGGCCTCGTCGTAGTAACTTTGGAACAGCCACTCCGACAGCTCGAAGCCGCCGAACCGGACGAATTCCTTGGCCGGCTGAACGGTGAGCCAGACCCCTGCGGCCACGCCCACGGCGGTGGCCACATTGGCCGAGAAAACGGACACGAAGAAAGCGAAGCACAGCGTGGCCAGCTGCGGCAGGAGGCTGAGAACCAGTGCCCACGCGAAAACCCCAACCTGTTCGCCCAAGCCGGGAACGGGGACATTGCCGTCGAACGGCGACTTGAGGGGCAGATTCCGGCCCACCACGAGGGCGGTGCCCACATTGGCCGCGAAGAGCAGCAGCAGGTAGAAGACGCCGGTCAGTAGTTTCGCCGTCAGCAGGTCGCCGCGGGTGACGGGACGAACCAGCAGGGTGCGCAGGGTTCCGCGGGTGGTTTCCCCCGCCACGAGCATCGCGCCGAATATGATCGTGAAGACGGGCACGACGAGGGTGGTGGCCATGTTGACGGAGGTGGTGAAATAGACCGCCCCGGTGAGGCTGCCCGGCTGGCCCACATCGTTGACGCTCTGCATGGCCACAAAAGCCATCAGGGCGCTGGCGGCGAGCCCGAGGTACGGGAATTTCGTCCGCCAGACCTTGGTCATCTCCGATACGAAAAGGCGTGCAACCCTGGCAAGCATGGCGTCGGCATGAAAGCCGCGGGGCGGCATGGATGTAAAGGGGGAAAAACCGTTCCGGGAGCCGCCCGCCGCGCGGACAGTGGGCACATTTTCGTTGAGGGGCCGAGGCGGTGCGTTGTTTCCTGCCACGGAACACGATCCGCTTTCCGCCCCGCGACCCGATGACACGCGACCACGCCGCCAAGAACGCCCCCCCACCGGGATCCCCGGCCGACATCCGGGGCCTGATCGCCCACCTGATGGCGATTCCCCACGTCGCCCGCAACGTGGCCCATGTGCATTCGATCCCGGCGCGCCCGCCGCGCCACGCGGAGTTCCCGGACGGCATGGCACCCGGCCTGGTGGAGGCGCTCCGCAGCCGCGGGATCACCAGGCTGTACTCGCACCAGGCCGCCGCCATCCGGACCGCGCTGGACGGGCAGGATGTGGTGGTGGTGACGCCGACGGCCTCGGGCAAGACGATGTGCTTCAACGTGCCCGTGCTGCAGCGGATCGCGGAGAAGCCGGACGCGCGGGCGCTGTACCTGTTCCCCACCAAGGCGCTGGCCCAAGACCAGTACGTGGAACTGCACGAGCTGGCCCGGGCGGCCGGCGGACGGATCAAGACCTACACGTACGACGGCGACACGCCGGCCAGCGCGCGCAAGTCCATCCGCGCGGCGGGAAGCATCATCCTGACCAACCCGGACATGCTGCACACGGGGATCATGCCGGGGCACACGGGCTGGATCAAGCTATTCGAGAACCTGGAGTTCGTGGTGATCGACGAGGTGCACCACTACCGCGGCATTTTCGGATCGCACGTGGCCAACGTGCTGCGGCGGCTCGACCGGCTCTGCCGCTTTTACGGGTCGAAGCCCTCGTTCATCTGCTGCTCCGCCACCATCGCCAACCCGGGCGAGATTGCCGAACACCTGACCGGCCGGAAGTTCGCGGTGGTGGATGAAAACGGCGCGCCCGCCGGACAGAAGACCTTCCTCGTGGTGAACCCGCCGGTGGTGAACGAGGAACTGGGGATCCGCCGGGGCGTCGTGAACGAGGTGCGCCGGCTGGCCGCCCGCACGCTGGCGGCCGAGGCGCAGACCATCGTTTTCGCCCGCAGCCGCCTGCGCGTCGAGATCCTGGTGAACTACCTGCGAAAGACGATGCGCAAGCTGCACAAGAACCCCGAACGCATCGCGGGATACCGCGGCGGCTACCTGCCCAACGAGCGCCGGGCCATCGAGCAGGGCGTGAAAAGCGGCGCGGTGCTGGGCGTGGTCAGCACCAACGCGCTGGAGCTGGGGATCGACATCGGCCAGCTGCGCGTGGCCATCATCGCCGGGTACCCGGGCTCGGTGGCCAGCACCTGGCAGCAGGCCGGGCGGGCGGGGCGCAAGGCCGAGGAATCGCTGGCGGTCCTGGTGGCCTCTTCCTCGCCGCTGGACCAGTACATGGTCACCCACCCGGACTTCCTGTTCGGCCGCGCCCCGGAAAGCGCCATCGTGGACCCGGACAACGTGCAGGTGCTGGCGAGCCACATCAAGTGCGCGCTGTTCGAGCTTCCCTTTGACGACGCGGAGCAGTTCGGCGCGGTCAACCCGCTGCCCGTGCTGCAGCATCTCGAGGAGATCCGCATGGCGCGCCACACCGGCGGGCGCTGGCACTGGTCGAGCGACGTGTACCCGAGCGAGCAGGTTTCGCTGCGCACGGCGAATCCCGAGAATTTCGTGGTGGTGAACGTGGCCGACGGAAACCGCGTGATGGGCGAGGTGGATTACGACTCGGCGCCTTTCCTGATCCATACCGAGGCGATCTACATGCACCTCGGCGAGACGCACTTCATCGAGAACCTGGATTGGGACCGGCGGACGGCCTACGCGCGCCCCCAGCGCGTGGATTACTACACGGACGCGCTGTCGAAAACCGACATCCGCGTGCTCCAGGTGGACCTGACCGGGGAACCCGGTGGCGGCGCGGAGGATGACGCATCCGCGGAACCGTCCGGTACCGGTCTTCCCCGCGAGCGCCTGGCCCGCGACGAGGAGTATCCGCTGGACAGGGAACCGGACGCGGGCCCGGCCGCATCGCGGGATCTGCCGCCCTCGGGCCCGGAGGAGGTTGCGCGCCGGATGGAGGCGGGCAGACCGCAAGGCGCGGACAGGGTTACCTGCGGCCGGGGCCGTCACCCGGACCCGACCCTGCCCCGGCTGACGGACATCGTCATTTCGCGCAATTTCGGCGAGGTGCTGGTTTCCACGCTCATCGCCAAGTACAAGAAGATCCGCTTCGAGACGCATGAGAACGTCGGATACGGCGAGGTGAGCATCCCGCCGCTGGAAATGCAGACGGAGGCCTACTGGCTGACTTTCCGATCGGACCTGCACGACCGGATGGAGCGCCACAACCTGGACCTGGGCGGGGCGCTGGCCGGACTGGGCACGCTGCTGGCCCAGGTGGCGCCGCTCTATATCCTGTGCGATCCTCGAGACATCCGCTGCGTGCCCGTGGTCAAGAGCACCCACGATGATCTCCCGGCCGTCTACCTGTACGACCGGTACCCGTGCGGGATCGGGCTTTCGCGCAAGCTGTTCGAGATGGACACGAAAGTGCTGCTGGCCGCGCGGGACGTCGTGACCGAATGCGTCTGCCAGGACGGGTGCCCCGGCTGTGTGGGACCCGACGTGGAACTGGACTCCCGCTCCAAACGAGGTGCGCTGGTGCTGCTGGAGGCGATCCTCGGCGGGTAGACCCGCCGGAACCCGTCAGCCCAACTGGCGCTCCAGGGCGGCGGTGTCGTTGCGCGCCTTTTCGAGCCGACGGCGGCGCAGGGCGAAGCACGCCTCCTGCTCCTTGGCCGCGGCGGCAATCTGGCGCAGGGTGCGGTCCACGGCTTTCGGGGCGGGACCGCCGTCATGGTCCTTGGCGGCCACGATGCGCTCGGGTGTGCTGATCTCCAGTTTCGGTTTCTTTGCGCCGGCTTCGTCCGCCAGGCGCTCGACAATTGCGGGATCGATGCGTCCCTGGCCCTCGCTGAGTCTGACGGCCCGCGAGACGATCTCGTAGGCGGCACGGAAGGGCAGGCCCGAGTCGCGGGCAAGCGTGTCGGCCACGTCCACGGCATCCACGAAGTTCTCCCGCGCCGACTGGGCGGCACGCTCCCGGCTCACCTGCAGGCTTCCAAACACCCCGGCGAAGATGTCGGGGGCGGCGGCGGCCTCATCGAGAATGTCGAGCACCAGGTACTTCGTCCACTGCGTGTCGCGGTTGTACCCGGAAAGAGCGCCGCGCGCGATGCCCATCAGGGCGGCAACCTGGCTCTGCACGACGGCGGCCTTGGCGCGCGTGACCTCGGCAAAGTCCGGGTTGCGCTTCTGCGGCATGATGGACGATCCGGTGACATAGCGGTCCGCGATCTCGATGATGCCGGACTGCGGCAGGCTGAGCATGATGAGGTCCTGCGCGACGATGCTGAGGTGGGTCAGCGCGAAAGCCACCGCGCCGGCGGCGTCGGCCTCCATCTCCCAGCGGTTCGTGACGCAGTCGAGCGTGTTGGCCTGGACCGAGTCGAAGCCGAGAAGGCGGGCCGTCAGGGCGCGGTCGATGGGCCAGGAAGTGCCGAAGGAGGCGGCGGCCCCGAGGGGCGAGATGTTGATCCGGTCGTACGACGCGAGGACCCGGGCGACGTCGCGCGCGAGCGCCTGGGCGTGGCCGGCGAACCAGTGCCCGATGGTGGTCAGGCTGGCCGGCTGGTAGTGGGTGAACCCGGTGACGGGAACGTCGCGGTGCTCGGCGGCCACCTTGTTGATGACGCGCACGAGGCGCACCAGCGACTCGCCGAAATCCAGCAGGCGCTCGCGCACGCACATCCGGACAACCGTGGTGGTCTGGTCGTTGCGGCTGCGGCCGGTGTGCATGAACCCCGAGACCTCCTCGCCGGCAACCGAGGCGACAAAGTGCTCGATGTTGGTGTGCACGTCCTCCTTGCGCGGATCGAGGAGCAGCGTGCCCGCGGCGGTGCGCTTCTCGAAGTCGGTGAGCGCCTTGAGCACCTGTCTTGCCGCGGGCTTGGGCATGATGCGGCGCTGGGCCAGCATCAGGGTGTGGGCCCGGTTCTGCCACACGTCGTACGGCACCAGCGCGGCGTCGGCCATGGGGCGCTCGGCCACGTCGCGGCCCGCGCAATAGGCCACGTTTTTCTGCTCCGGGGCCTCCTTCATCCGGCCGCCCCAGAACGTCTGCTTCGCGTCCTTCGCCCTGGGCTTTGCCTTGCCTCGCTTCATCTCGCTTCCATCCGTTCGTATTCGATGACCCTGTCCACGATCTCGGTGATTTCCATGCGGGGCGCGTAGCCGGTGAGTTCGCGGATGCGCGACAGGTCGGGCACGCGGCGCGCGAGATCCTCGAAGCTCGCGTCGTACGCCTCCTCAAAGGGAACCAGCCGGATTTCGCTCTTGCTGCCGGTCCGGTCGCAGACGAGGCGGGCCAGTTCGGCGATGGAAATCTCGCTGTTGTTGCCCACGTTGAACACCCGCCCCTCGGCGCGCGGCTCGTCCATCAGGCGCATCAGGCCGTCCACCACGTCCAGCACGTAGCCGAAGCAGCGGGTCTGCGAGCCGTCGCCGTACACGGTGATGGGTTCACCGGCGAGAGCCTGGCGCACGAAGCGCGGGATCACCATGCCGTAGCGCCCCGTCTGGCGCGGACCCACCGTGTTGAACAGCCGGGCGATCACCACGGGAAGGCGCTGTTCGCGGTGGTACGCCAGGGCGAGGAACTCGTCGATGGCCTTGGAGCACGCGTAGGCCCATCGGGGGCGCGTGGTGGATCCGAACACCAGGTCGTCCTCCTCGCCGAAGGGGATCCTGGCGTTCTTGCCGTAGATTTCGCTGGTGGAGGTGATGAGCACCTTGCGCCCCTTGCGGGCGGCCAGCCCCAGCACGATCTCGGTGCCGCGGATGTTCGTCTCGATGGTATGGACGGGCTTCTCCACGATGAGGCGCACTCCGACGGCGGCCGCCAGGTGGCAGACCGCGTCCGCGCGGTCCACCAGTTCCGCCATCAGCTCCGTGTCCATGATGGACCGGATGTGACAGCGGAAACGCGGGTTGTCGCGGACGGAGTCCAGGTTGCGGATCGCGCCGGTGGACAGGTCGTCCACCACGGTGACGCTGTCGCCGCGGGAGAGGAGGGCTTCGGTGAGGTGGCTGCCCACGAATCCGGCGCCACCGGTGATGAGGATGTTTGCCATGTCGGATCCTAGGTGGCGGGGGCGCGGTGGGAATGCAATGGGGAAGCGAACCTGCCGGTTGTCATGCCTGGCGCGGCGGCGTGGGGCGGATGCTTTCGCCGGTGGCCGCCTCGGCGGCGCGCCGCGTGTTCTCCTCGATATCGAGCAGCACCTGGATGGCCTCGCTGGCGCCGAGCACCAGCAGGCCGCGGACGAGGCCGTTGACCAGCGCCCAGAATGCGGCGGCCAGGTGGATGCGCAGGAACTCGGACTGCACGGCGGCGCCCGCCGCATCCGCCAGTTCCGCGCCGGTTTTCTGGCCGAACACAAGCACCAGCGCGGACGAGACAACGGCGGCTGCGATCAGTATCCAGCCGAACACCTTGAGGAACATCGCGATGATCGGCAATGCGGTGTAGCGGGGAACCATTTCGGCGCTCCGTGGTGTTAGTGAAAAGACCTGCGCTGCGATTGGTGACCGGACGCGTGGCGGTTGCCAAGCAAAAGATGACGGGTGGGACGACGAGGCCGGATCCGCGAATCGCCTCTTGCCCGGCGGGACGCGGTGCCGCAGGATACTCATCAAATGAGTGTTCCCCTCCCGTCCGCAGGCAGGTTCCAGGCTCTCGCCGCCCTGCTCCGCTGGCTTGCCGTGTTCTGGGCCGCCGGGCTCACCGCGTATTTCCTATACAGGCAGGGCTTGTTCGACTGGCGGCCGCTGGACGTCCCCGGCCTGCCCGCCCGGATGCTGCGGGGCAACTTCGCGACCGTGCTGAATTACGTCACCGGTCCGTACACGGTGTGGTGGGCCAACGTGCCGTGGGTGGCGCTCGGGATCGCCGCGGGGATGCTGGTCGCGTACGCGCTCCTCGGGTGGATCGTGGTGTCCGCGCTGCGCATCTATGTCCCGCGGATGGCCGTGGCGTGCCTGTCGCTCACCGTGGGTGCCGGGCTGGCCGGAATCGGGTTCATGTTCGTGGCCCTGGCCGGGCAGCTGAACCGCACCGGCGTGGCGGCCGGCTGGGGCGCGCTTTTCCTGCTCGCCATCGCCGCGCGCGGGATCCTTCTGTCCATGCGCGCGGGCGCCATTCCGGGTGTGGCCCCGCTGGTGGAATTCCGCCACCGCCTCCTCCTCGCCCGCACCTACCACCGGGCCACGCTCTCGGGCGGAGGAACACCGGGCGGCCGGGCATACGTCGCCGCGGCGTGGGTTCTTGCCGGCGTCATTTCGGCGATCCTGATCCTGCACGGCATCGCGTTCCCCGAGACCTACTGGGATTCGCTGATCCTGTACATGGGCTATGCGCGGATGATGTTCGAGCAGCAGGGCTTCCCGGTCAAGATCGTGGGGCAGGTGGGAATCGGCCTCGGCGCGAACTACCCGCACCTCTACCCCACCCTCAGCGCCCAGACCGCCGCCCTGGCCGGGACCTGGAGCGACTCGTTCGCCCAGTTGCTGCCCCCGGTCGCGTCGCTCGTCTCGATGCTCTTTGTGTACCTCGTCGCCGAGGAACTGACGCGCGACCGGCCGGCGGCCGTCGCGTCGGCCCTGCTCTACCGCGCCGTCCCGTACGGTCTGAGCTACGGCCAGTTTGCCAGCGATTACGCCGTCGCGATCCTCTTCAGCAGCGCGTTCATTTACTGCGCCCTGCTCTATATCCGTTACGGCTGGCCGGCGGCGTTCGGCCTGGTGCTGCTGACCGCGGCCTTTGCCGTGAATGTGAACTACCTGATGTGGGCGCTGTGGCCGGTGGCGGCGCTGGTGCTGATCCTCGCCCACGCCTGCCCGCAGTTCGTCCGGCCGTCGCCGACGGAGGCGGTGGAATCCGGGGATCCGGATGACACGGGCCTGCCCGGCACCGAACTCCTGCCGCCGCGGTGGCTCGTCGATTCGCCCCGTCCTTCCCCCGTCGCGGTCCTTCGCTCGGGTCGCCTCTGGGCCACGGTGGCACTGGCCCTGGCGCTCGCGCTGCCGTGGTACGTGCGAAACACCGTGATGACGGGCAACCCGGTTTACGCCTTTTACTACAAGGTCTTCCCCAGCAGGAACGTGAACCCCGACGTGATGCGCTCGGCCGAGGTGGAGTGGCGCCTGAACGGCGACGGCCTGTGGACGGCGGGGCGCACGCTGCCCGGGAAACTGCTGGGATCGTGGCGCTACTTCGTCAGCGGCGACCACGCGTGGAAACTGTCCCCGGCATTTGCCGCGTTCGTGCTTCCCGGTTTCCTCGTGGCCATCGGAATCGTGGTGCGCCGGCGGCGGGCGGACGAACCGGCGCCCACGGCCCCCGAGCAGGCCGGCGCGCGCGCCTTCCTCGCCGCGGCCGGGGCGCTCTTCGTGCTCCTGTGGTTCTACGCGTATGTCAGCGCGGACTTCTACCTGTACCAGATCATCGTGGTGCTGCCGCTCTTCGGCGTGTTCGCCGCCGTGCTGCTGGGCGCGCTGGGCCGCGGCGCGCCGCGGCGCGTGATGCTGGCGTTGTGCCTCGTGGTCGGCTTCGCACCCGGCGTGGTGATGGGGCTGATGGGCTTCAAACTCAAGCGCCGCAGCGAGTCGTTCAACGCCCTCGCCCCCCAGATGCAGCTCACCGCCCTGCGCAACCTGTTCCTCGACCCCGCGCAGTTCTACCGCATGGAACTGGGCGGCGATTACGAGATGTTCACCAAAATCG
>JADHEF010001440.1_pt1 | contig 14624 bp, 12 predicted proteins | sample 8952391 | NCBI WGS metagenome assembly JADHEF01 (sample SAMN16124439, study PRJNA663245) | bioreactor sludge metagenome | isolation source: sludge (nitrite) | place: India:Bengaluru | collected 2019-02-28
ACCCCCCATAGGCTTGCCAGTATCCGATTCCAATCCGGACAACTACTTCGGCCAGACGCCGGGCATAAGCCTGGTCAAGACCACCAACTTAACTGATAACGATCAGGCACCGGGGCTTTATGTCCCGGTGGGTGATACTGTGACCTGGACTTATACCGTAACCAACACCGGTAACGTCAATTTGAGCCAGGTTACAGTCTCTGATGATCGGGGAGCAGTTCCAGTACTGATCAGCGGTGATACCAACAACGACGGCATACTCAATCTCACCGAGGTCTGGATCTTCGAGGCCACAGGACCCGCCGCATCCGGCCAGTACACCAATAATGCTACAGTCATCGGAACACCCCCCATAGGCTTGCCAGTATCCGATTCCAATCCGGACAACTACTTCGGCCAGGAACCGGGAATCAATCTGGTCAAAAGTACCAACGGAGATGATGCCAACGATCCCACCGGGCCCTATATCCCGGCCAACGGCTCAGTTGTCTGGACCTATCTTGTGACCAACACCGGCAACGTCAACCTTACCGATGTCCAGGTAATCGATGATATTCTGGGACTGGTAGGAACCATAGATCTGCTCCAGCCCGGCGAGAGCACGACCCTGACGGCTAACGGCATTGCTGCTGCCGGTCAGTATGCCAATATGGGCAATGCCACTGGCACCCCGCCCGTAGGCGATGACGTCAGCGCCGGCGACCCCAGTCACTACTTCGGTGAGTCTACAGATATAAACATCAAAAAGTATACCAATGGAGTGGATGCCGACAATCCAACCGGACCTTACCTGACCATAGGAGAAAATGTGACCTGGACTTATGTCGTGACTTCTCTCTCCAATGTTCCAATTAGAGATGTAAGCGTCACAGATTCAATCCCCGGAATCACACCAGTTTATGTCAGTGGCGACGACGACAACAACAACCTGCTAACCTCCAATGAGACCTGGATCTATCAGGCCAATGGAACTGCCGAGGCCGGCCAGTATGCCAATATAGGATATGTCACCGGCATGACTCCCGGCAACAACGAGGCAAAAGATGACGATCCCAGCCACTACTACGCAGAATCTGGGGAGATCTCAATCAAGAAATATACTAATGGCGAGGACGCAGACAATCCGCCAGGTCCCAATGTAGTTGTGGGCGGAAATGTAACTTGGAGATATGTTGTCACCACCGCCTCTAATCTCTCTTTCAAAGATGTCAATGTAGAAGATTCCATCCCTGGGGTCATTCCGGTCTATGTCAGCGGTGATGACGACGGAAACAGCCTTCTGACCTGCAATGAGACCTGGATTTTTGAGGCTAACGGCACAGCTGTAGCTGGCCAGTATGAGAACATAGGCAAGGTTACAGCATTAAATCCCCTGGATGAGCCGTTAAAGGATGAAGATCCCAGCCACTACTTCGGAGGGCCAGGCTGCGATCTCATTCTGACCAAGACAACGGACAAGGAGACTGCCAAGCGGGGCGAGGATGTCACCTACAACATCACCCTCACCAACCCCTGTGCCGATGAAGGCTACTGCTTCAAAAATGTCACCCTCTGGGATCAGCTACCCAATGGAGTCGAGGTGGTCTCGGTCTCGCCCGGTCCATCTTCCTCGTCGGGCAACAAATTCTACTGGGACATAGGCACATTCTGCAGCGGCGAGTTCAAGGTCCAGATAGTTGTCCGGGTCCCTATAGTCGACATCCACTACGACATGGAGCAGGGAGTCTCCGGTGAGGGCTTCGTCAATGTCCACAACGACTTCGACACCCACCAGGGCCCCGAGTCCATAACCAACTGCGCCTATGCCAAGGCCGACCTTCAGGAGACCATATCCGACTGCGTCACCACCAAGATAGTCGATCCCGGCACGGAGCTGCTCCGCCGGGAGTTCGGCAGCGGCGACTATGCCAGCGAGGAGCTGCTCCGTTTCAGAACGGAAAACAAGTCCATCCGCTCCGAGACCAGCCTCTCCGCCTCGCATAAGCCGACCAGCTTCGCCCTCCCCGGCAACCGCTCCATAGACTACGGCACGAAATGGACGGAGAAGTCCAAGGCCATCAACACCATCACCGGCGCCACCATGACCGAGGAGTACACCTTTGCCAACAAAATCGAGAAGGACCGCACAGTAGACCTGGACAAGAACGGCTCGACCATGAAGACCGATATCGCCTTCACCGGCACCGGCCACATCGGCGTTCTGAAGAAGAAACATCCCGACTCCCACCCCAGAGTCGATCCGGCCTATGAAGCAGTGGAGGACTACACCGGCACCTTCCGGGTCTACGAGTTTGTGGACGAATATGGTAAGAGCGTCAAGTCGGAGAAGAATGTGAGCGGCTACGGCTACGTGGCCGTTGACAAAAGGGTAGGCGCCAGCCAGCGTACCTACGAGTCGGGCACCGGCTCCTACCAGAGCGAAGAGCTGATCGAGACCCCGACTAATTACATAGCGAAAGATATCCAGCTGGTGCACGGCCCCAACAACTACAGCTACAGCCCGAGCTATTCCACCAGCCAGAATATCAAGTGGTCCGAGGGCATGTGGTCCCGGTCCGGCCCCCTGGCGGGAGGCCTGGTCTTGGCCAAGAGCAGCAACTGCGGCTCTTTGGAGGCGCCCAAAAGCGGCAACGGCACCCCGCCTGCCTCATACATCAGCGAGAGGTACTCTGGCCTCGATTACCTGGACAAGGAGACGGTGGCATCGGGCCTCAATGAGATGAACACCGAGGCATCCTTCAGCGGCACAGCCGACTATAAGGTTAAAGCCATCTTCTCCAACAGGAGCGGCGAGATAGACAACGAGGAGAGATATGTTGGTGCCTATGACATCAACCGGAAGGTGCAGCTCACCGGCGTCTCCCGTTACGACCGGCCCCACATCACAGTGACCAAAGACGGCAATATGACCAAACGGTTCTTCAACAAGACCATGGCCGACATCATGGAGTACACTGTAACCATAACCAACGACGGCAGCCGGTCTCTAGGCCCCATCACCATCCGGGACATCTTCCCGCCGGGCACGGAGTACATCAGCTCATCCATCCGGCCGGAAAGCTACTCCAATGCCGAGGCCAATTGGACTCTGATGAGCCTGGGCATCGGAGGCAGCCTCACCCTCAAGCTGGAGCTGAATGTGACTGAGTTTGCGCCCTGCAGCCTGGTCAACCGGGTCATGGTCTGCGGCATGAACGGCGAGGAGTGCGTGGCCGGTGCGGCCTATCATGCCCGCGATTGCGGTGATCTCCCCTGCTGTCCGCCGGATCTGGTTATATACAAGAGCGCAGAGCAGGATCCTGCCGATCCCGCTCTGATTCATTACACCATAGCGGTCCAGAATAAGGGCAACAGCAGCCTGGCGGCTACTCTGACCGACCTGCTCCCGGCGGGCCTGGACTATGTGGATGCATCGCCCAAGCCGAATCGGCATGAGGGCCAGTTCCTGCAGTGGATCCTTCCCGACCTGGAGAAGGACGGCCTGATGACCATCGAGTATCATGTCCGGGCCACCATGGACGGCGTCTATGTCAACGCTGTGCATGCCGATGCCTCGGCGGTGGACGGAAGCGGCTATGATACGGCGGATGCCGCGGCCAGAGTTGAGGTGCGGAGCACGGGAGTCTCTCCCAGGACCACTCGCTACGGCGGCTGGCAGGTGCCTGACTGGAATATGACCTCGCCGGATCAGGGCATAACCGTGGAGCTATCCCCGGAGGAGGATGTGGTGGAGTGAGGGATGGCAGCCGGGAGGGCTGCTCAAAATTCTGCGGAGGCTCGCTAAAATGAGACTCCGCTATTATTTTCTTAAAATTATATCTGATAATAAAGCAGATTTTGCTGATCAGATCTTTGGAATTCTTCAATGCTTCATAACAAGTCCTCAGGTCTAGGTTCTTGCCTTCTCTTTTACGCCTGGGTCCAGATTATGAATGAATTCATGGAATAGGCGTTTAGACGTTGAAAGGATCTTACGATGCGGAAAATTTAAAAGGCTTAATTGTATCCTAGTCAATATTGAGTCGCGCAGGATAAATATTCATTATATTAAATCAAATATGAGATACTATGATCCCTGTCAACATCACTACCAAATAAATACATCGTGCCTCTCAGCGCAGAAAATATTCTTTAAGAAATAAAGTTAAGTTGGGGTAGAAAGCCTTCAGGATTTGCAGTTGAGGAGATTGACAATGAATGAGACAAAAAACAAGATCAAGGATACTAATGGACCTATTCCAGTTCAAGACCATGCTGGACCGGATTCTGGCGAAGGAAACGGTTTAGCCGGCAACCGCTGGAATGAGCCCACCCGCTATATCATGGGCGTTTTTCTAATATTTGCAGCTCTTTTTATGATCTATGTCGGCAGGTCGGCCATTCCTCTGGTGGCATCCGCTGCCTTATTGGCATTATTGGTCGATCCAGCTATCCGGTTTTTTGCTGGTCCTCTGAAGTTGAATAGAACTCTTTCGATTATAATTATCTATTTGCTTGTAGTGGCGGCTTTGGTCATAGTACCTTTGCTTCTGATTCAGCCTTTGGTGGATGCGATCAATTTCGCCATTCAAATCGATCCCAACCTGGTAGCTCAGAAATTAAGCCAGGTTATCCAATCCATTTCAATCTCTCTGCAGGACCACAAATGGATCGCATCAATATTCAATCCCGCACTGGATACCATTTTGAAGGCTCTGAATGAATCGACATCTCACAGTGCAGCTCCCGTCCCGGCTATGCAGATGTCGGTAGCTGACCTGAGCGGTAAGTTGGGAAAGGCATTGGGCACCGTGGCAGGATATCTTGGGCCGACATTTTCCGGCCTGGCCTCAGTGTTATTCACATTGCTGATGTCTCTACAGATGACGCTATCTGCAGGCGAGTTGAAGGGCTGGTTTGCCGACCTCATACCACCCGGCCATGGAGCGGAGCTCTCTTTTCTATTTAAAAATATTCATAAGACCTGGACGGGATTTTTGCGCGGCCAGATACATCTCATGCTCATTGTAGGCCTGATTACCTGGCTGGGGGGCTTTATCCTCGGTCTACCGCAGGCATTTTTCTTGGGGGTGATTGCCGGATTCATGGAGCTGATACCCAATGTAGGGCCAGTTCTGGCTGCGGTTCCTGCGGTTTTGGTGGCTCTATTGTTCGGATCAGTACATTTGGAGGTCAGCCATCTGGTTTTTGCCTTGATAATTATCTTATTTTATACTCTGGTCCAGATGGTGGAGAATCAATTCCTGGTGCCGAAGATAATGGGTGGTGCAGTTGATCTCCCGCCCCTGGTAGTGCTGATTGGGGTCATCGCTGCTACCGGGGCTTTCGGTATATTGGGAGCTCTCCTGGCTACACCGGTAATAGCCACTGGCAGGCTGATATTTCGGTATATCTATGGAAAGGTGATGGCGGATGCCATTGCACCTCCAGCTAAATAAAATTGGATTTTACGCCGATCAGAGAAACTCCAAATCCTGCATATGGCCAGACCACCGAAAGAAAAGCATCAAGCCCGTACCTTTACAGCCAAAGCTATGTTTTTGTTTTCCATAGAGTCGACTGTCCGTTCCTGCTCAGAAACTTGCAATCTATGATTCTGCTCAACAGATCAGGTCATGGATTGGAATAGATCCGGAAGCACCATCATGGCATAGATCACTACGCCAACCAGTCCAGCTTCTATTAGGTAGAGGCCTATATTGAAGGGATCCATCATGTTTTCGTCTGTATGTTCCATATCTTCACCTCGAATGCCAATGGCAGTCCTGCAAAAAGGTCTTATTAGGAAATAATAAGACCTTATTATATATAAAATGCTCGATGGAGTAGATTATTTCAAATATGGAAAGCCTTCTCCGCCGCAGCCTTTAGCTCCTGGAGCCAGGATTCAATTGAGCCTTGCAGCAGCTTCTTAGCTAGCCAGGGAAGGAGGAGCGGGAATGGCCCTTCCCACGATTCCTCGGTTCTTACCAGGACCCCTTCCCCCTTGCTTTCCATGTGCCAGGTGTGGCTGGCTGCAATTCCCAGGCTCCTTCCCGTCCAGGCCAGAATATGCGGCCTATATACCTGGGAGATGGTGGAGGTGATGGTCATGTGGCCCACTTTCCAGACGAAGAGCGATCCGGGAGCGAGCGCCCCATATATTGTGGCCGATCTGACATCTGCATTCCATTCCGGCCAATGGTCTATGGTGGAGAGTAACTTCCAGACCAGTTCTATATCGGCCTCTATCTCGACCTCAGCCGATGCAACCACAGGAGACAGCTTGTAAATCCTCATGGCAGAGCTTCCAAGGCAATTCCTTCTATTCTTCTATTTAATTATGGACTCCTGCTTCATATAGCGAACTCTGCCTCCCGATCTGCTCCATCCCCCGCCGCAGCTTGGGAGCAGGGGCGGAGGTGGCAGATCCTGGGCAGGGGCGGCTCCTGGCAGTGAAGGTGGGCTGGGGATCTCATGGGCGACATCCTCCCGGCGCCTCGTCCGGGGCCATCATGAAGGCGGCAAATATGGCATCGTCCATTGGCGGCAACGCAGGAACCGATCGGAGTGCTGACTATAGGGGCCGCTCAATAAATCTTGAAAAGAACAAAGACCACAAATCATTAAAGCATAGAAGATGCAAGACATTAGCATAATGACTGATGCAGTTATGGTTGATGACGGACTCCTGATTCCTAAGAGCCTTCTCAATAAGCTTGGTACTGAAAACCTGGAAGTCTTTACCAGGGGCAGGGAGATTGTGATCCGTCCAAAAACCAAGACCAGGCAGTATTATGGTTTTATGGGAATCAGCGAATACAATGAAGTTTTAATAAAAGAGCTAGAGCATGATTGGGAAGAGAGTGGCAAAGATTGAAATTATTATTATATTCTTCTCCAAATCCTATTTTCATAGATGCCAACGTGTTCCTTGACTACACACTTCCAAACAGAGAATTCGGAGAAGCGGTTTCAGATTTCTTAGAGAAGATCGAGCTGCAGGATATTGATGCTATTACAACTCCGATCGTCCTAAACGAGGTCTCTTATATTCTGCTCCTTCAAAGAGGAATGGTTATTCTAGATACCGAAAATAGGGATGCTGTCCGAAGCAGAATAAAGGAAAACAGTCATTTCGCTCATCAGTGCTATGATGCGGTTGACATGTTCAATGAATTCGTCAGTGGCCTTGATGGCTTGAAATTGATCCCCGTCCATCCAGAGGATTATTTGCAGGCCACAGATCTGGGAAGGAACTACAACTTGCTTCCAATGGATGCACTTCATCTGTCGGCGATGAGGCGTTGCCGTATTCGTGATATTGCCACCAGAGACAGGGATTTTGAGCGAGTGGACGGAATTGTTGTCTGGAGTCCGTAAGAAGTGTCCCAGGAAATAAATCCAGGAAGAGCAGGTATGACTGACTCTGTCCGAATGCTATCCTTCTCACGTTCCCTCCGGCTCGCAGTTCTGCAGCAATCTCGGAAATGAACTTCGGCTTCAGGTAGTGAATTCTGCCTTCCGATCTGCTCCATCCCCCCGCCGCAGCTTGGGGAGCAGGGGGCGGAGGCGGCAGATCCTGGGCAGGGGCGGCTTCTGGCCATGGGAAGGTGGGCCGGGGGATCTCATGGGCGACCGTCTATCGGCGCTGGTCAGGGGCTACTATGAACAGGTCTGCCTTGATGTTGGGCTGCATGCTTACCAGATCGGACATCCGCAGCAAGCCGGAGGAGATGGCCGTGGTGTGCTCCACCTCGAAGGCGGCAATTATTGCGTCGCCCCTGCAGCTGAGAACGTTGATTAGCTCGGTGGTCCTATTGGTAGCATCATCGAACTGCCTGGGAATCTCCCCGTCTCAGATGGGGAATCCTGGAAATTGACTTCGTTATGCTTTTCTGTTCCGGTCGTTCCTGGCAACCCAGACATCCAGGCCCAAGCAGACGGAAGTGGCAAATGTAGAGCAATGGAATCTTTTAATAAAGATGCGCTTTCAATATGGCTTGGGAAAAAATATGCTTGAAGAGAGGATAACCATTGATTCGGAGATCTCACATGGAAAACCGGTAATCAAGGGCACAAGGGTGCCGCTAGAGATCGTCCTGGGGTCTCTGGCTGGCGGCATGGAGATAAACGAGGTGGCTTTGGAGTACGGATTGGAGAGAGAGGATGTGCTCGCAGCCATCGGATATGCGGCTAAGATCGTAGCCAGCGAAGAAATCTGTGCCTATGCCTGAATGCAGATTCTTGCTGGACGCCAACATGCCAAGATCGAGCGCGTTATTGATGCGCTCTCTGGGATTCGATGTCGAAGACGTCAGAGACATTGGCATGAGAGCGGCGAGCGATCGATCTATTATTCAATATGCTCTTAAGACTGAAAGGATAGTGGTGACCAGAGATACGGACTTTGGCGAATTGCTGCGCTATCCTTTGCATCCAGGAGCTATAATTCTGAGGTTGCCCTTTGAATATAAATCAATAGATATAAATAATATATTAAAAGAATTTTTAATATCTATTAATCCTGATGAACTGGCCAAAGCGATCATAATAGTAGAACTTGGCCGCTACAGAAGACGTTCACTGTGATTGGGCAATCTTTTTGAAAGGGCTACCAACGGGAGCACGGGCACAAGGCCGGTCACGTGCCTGGGGAGAGATCGCCACAGACGGAGCCGAGGGGGGCCGGGCTCCGCCTCCTTTCCAGGTGGCTGGATCGTCGGGGATGCCTTCCCGTGTGGGGCAGCATCGGACGCGCTGATGCCTGGCTCATGAATAGTCCGGCTCGCAGCTTCTTCAGCAATTTTGGAGACGGTCTCCTGCTTCATATAGCGAATTCTGCCCTCCCGATCTGCTCCATCTCCCCGCCGCAGCTTGGGAGCGGGGCGGAGGCGGCAGATCCTGGGCAGGGGCGGTTTTGGCCTGGCGAAGGTGGGCCGGGGATCTCAGAGGCGACCGTCTCCCGGCGCTGGTCCTGAGCCAGTATGAAAAGGTCGATTTTGATATGTCAGGTCAAGTAACAGATGAGGTATTCTCCTGAAGAGATTCTTTCTGCCAGCTTCCTTCTGCCGGCTCTAAAGGCGCTGATCTAAGCGCCCTGCCCCAGGAATTCCTCCCAGGTGGTCCCTGTAGAGAGATCCAGCCAGTATTTTTTGTCATTGCAGCATCCTCTGAGCAAGTCGTTTTGCGGGCGTGTCGAGATGATGGAGACGAAACCGGCTAGAAATAGATTTGGGGCTTAAAGGGAAAAATAGCTTAAAATTCGGTCATTGATTCGGATAATCTTGGAAGCTCGATCCTGAAGAAGAAAAGATTTAATTGTCGTGAGGTAGTTTCTAAACCAGCAGTATGTCTTGAATATTAATAATCAAGGATATATGAAAATCTATATGGATGTCTGTTGTCTGTGCAGGCCCTTTGATGATAGGACTCAAGATAGGATCAGGATTGAATCCGAAGCAGTCCTGACTATCCTGAGCAGATGCAATGAGGACTGGACTTTAGTCAGAAGCGATGCAATTGATTTCGAATTATCCTCTGTGATGGATCCGACGAAGAAAAGGGATGCTTTTATACTGGCATCCCTTGCTAAGGAGAATATAGAGACCGACAGAAAAATCGTTGAAAGGGCAATGGAGCTTGAAAAACTTGGATTTAAGCCCATGGACTCTGCGCACATTTCATATGCAGAAAGAGCCGCAGATGTCATGTTTACAGTCGATGATGATGTCCTTAGAGTAGCGAGAATAAAAGGCAATCAGATCTCTATAGAAATAGAGAATCCCGTGAGGTGGTTATTAAATGTCTTCCAAGGCCGACTTTAGAAGCGCAGAGGAGATAAGAAGGATCGGAATAGAAGCTCTGGCCGAGGCCCTCGGGCCGGTGGATGCAGTTCGCTTCTTGCAGAGCTTTGACCTGGGCAGGGGCGACTACACCAGAGAGCGCTCTAATGTGCTTGATTTGACATTAGATGAGATCTTCAGGGGCATCGAGAGACGAAAGGGGGCCGGCCAGGGATAGTGTGTGTGATTGGGGAACGAGACCCTCAGATCCTGGGCGGGGGCGGCTTCTGGCGGACGAAGGTGGGCCGGGGGATCTGAGAGGCGATCGTCTCGCGGCGCTGGTCCGGAATACAGTTAACAGGTCGATCTTGGTATTGGGCTGCATGCTCACCAGATCGGACATCAGAAGCCTGGCTGGAGTAGATGCAGCCCGAGGCATTTGAGATGACTAAACAGGATCATGCGATGTACAGGAGTTTTTGCGGGGCACGGCCATAGATACTAAGCCGGGATATATCTTGAAAAGCTATTTAATCCAGGCAGGCTTTTTATTGTATTGTGCCAGGGCAGCCCGCAGCAAGATCGAAGAGGACGGCAGAGAGATCTGCAGATAAATTTGAAGGTCTGAGCCCAAGCGAGAGAGCGCGCCTTGATGAAAGCATGCGGCGCAATGAGAAACTTATGAAGCGCTTGGCCGAAATGTGAGCACTCAGAGTCTTTCGGTGTTCTTCTCAAGCCATTTTCTGACTTGATCGACATAACATTGATAACTGGCGATTTTCAGCAGCAGTTCAATTATTTCTTCCTCTTTTGCTGTGATGGAGTACCCTTCACTGCTCAGGATCAATTCTGCAATTTGAAAAGCGGATCTCTTGTTTCCATCCAGAAAGGGATGGCGATCAGCTACGATATGCAGAGCGATAGCTGCTTGGCGGAAAAGATCTGGCTCTGCATTGATCTGATCGACCAGGTAATCGATGGTACCCTGGCAAAGAACTCCATCTGTTCCACCAAAATTGCTGATTATCAGTTGATGGATTTCCAGGATCTTCTCTGAAGTGAGGATCATGATTTCCACAATGGCATGAGTTAGCATTGTTATTACTAACTTGCGGCGCAAAACGCCCCTCCTCTTTGGCAGCGCATGCAAAAAGGATATTTCATTCTCAAAGGCGGATCATTTGGACGCTTCTTCCGCGATTTCGGAGATGCACTCCGGCTTCATTAGCGAATTGCGCCTCCCGATCTGCTCCATCCTCCCGCCGCAGCTTGGGAGCAGGGGCGGAGGCGGCTGATCCTGGGGCAGGGGCGGCTTCTGGCGGGCGAGGGCGGGCCGGTGGGGCGCATATGCGAACGTCTTCCGGCGCTGGTCTGGGACAGCCGTGAACAGGTCGTCTGCATGTTGGATTGCATGCTCACAAGGTTGGACATCCGCAGCAGCCCAGAGTAGATCGCTGTGGTATGTTCCACCTCAAAGGTGGCGATTATTGCGTCGGCCCTGTAGCCAGACACATCGATCAATTCGATGATCCTATTGATGGCCGTTGTCGAACTGCCTGGGAACCTCATGTCTCAAGAGGGTGAATATCCAGGATTTGACTCCATTGTGGATTCGGTTTCGATCATATCTGGCCAACAAGACATCCAGATCCTTATCTGAGCCAACCGTGGGAAGGAGCCATTGGATCTACTCATAGGTTGTCTCCTACATATCCGGCTGGGCTCTTTCAGGCTCTTGATCGTGGCCTTCTGGAATGATCGCCGCCCTGATCTTGGAGTCTTGATCTTGTGGCAGTATTTGCTCTTGTCGTATCAGACCCATTTGATTATTCCTAATAATTAAGATGGTTTAGCATATCCTTGTCTCCTCCAGCCATCTAGGATGCTTTCAAAATCAACTGATTCATGTTTTGAATTCCAAATTCCAAAGAAAGATGCATCTTCGCTAGTTGGCTTCGGATTAGGAGAGCTAATTTTTATCCTTGTGGGCATTATGACGGAATCGCCAAGCAAAATACATTCACCTCGCCTTAGTGTCGAAAACATATTAGAAATTCCTCTAATCGAATCAGGTAATAGATTTTTTACGTACGATTGATCATCGGGATTTGTTATTCGAAGACACATGAACGTATTGCATTGGGATAAAATAGTTGCTGATACTTCACGCGGCCTCTGGCTCATTACTGTAATGCTAATACCATACTTTCTTCCCTCTTTGGCGATCCGTTCGGCAGATAGCCTTGCTGATTCATTTTGAGTCTCTCTTTCGTTAAAATATATATGTGCCTCATCACAAAATACCGCAATTGGATAGATGGTGTCATTAGTGCGCTTATACCAATATGCAAAATCAAATACGCATCTCAATATTAAAGATATTATGGAATTGCGTACATCGAATGGTATTGAACTCATATTTACTACTACGAGTTTTTTCGGATCTTTGTTTTTCTCGCCTAAGATCCTTCTGAAAAGATCTTCCATTGATGCAGATGTTGTATACCTTTCTGGATGAAATATTAGATTATATCGTTTATCTGTGAACTTTGAGTCGATGCGCATTAGTAATCGAGTAAAATTCCCAAATAATGGTCCTTGTTTTTCACCATTTTTTCCTGGCACCTTTTCGCTGTCAAGTCGACGAAATTCATCGAGAATATTTTTGAAATCAAAATACACAGGGGTATCTATAGTAATTTTGGGCAAGTTCAAAGATTTATTCTCGTCATTTTCCTCTTTTGCATTTTGCAGCAGCTCTTTGAACTTTGCTATTTGATTTGGCGCTGCATTTTCTGATCGATCAACCATTAATCCAATAATTTCTTCGCTATTCATTAACCAATAGGGAAATTCCAATTCTGCTACATCAATATAGTCGCAGTAGTCTCCGAAAGAATCCTTATATTCTCCACTAAGATCGAAAAGCAGCATTGTAGATTTAGGAAATCTTGCTATATTTTGCAAAAAAGAAGCTATGGTCCACGATTTTCCACTTCCTGTTTGACCCAATATGGCAGCATGACGGGAAAGAAATGAATCTAAGTTAATCTTTGCATCTTGATTGGGAATTAATGATAATTTCCCTATTGAGAAGTTTCCTGCAGAATAATTTTCATATATGTTATCTATAGTTTCATTGAGGACAGCATTTGCATCGCTATTGACTGTTGGTAATATATCTGTGCCTATCTCGAAGTTGCCTGCGACATCGATCGTTCCAATTGATACTACTGAAATTATTCTTTTAGGAGAATCTACTGGATAACGACCTTCTTTCTCATCATTTCTTGATTCTGAAATTAGTATTGGTGATTCCTTCATATGTATATCCGTTACCATACATAGAAGTTGTCCTGTAGGAATCCTTATTTTAACGAAACTTCCCGGTTGGCCAATCAATACTGGTTGGGGTCCATCCTTAGTATCGATATTTATTGTCATGGCTTCTGGAACTCCAAATTGGCCACCTTCATCTTCATCTAGTAAAATAATATCTATTCTATCCCCTGATACACCTATAACTTTTCCTATTTTATATTCTGCCATTCATTTCACCAAATCCGGCTTTAATCGAAAGCAAATTAACAAGTTTACTAAACTTCCAAACATCCGAATCATTAGGACTCTCAGTTCCCTTAATACAATATTTGGAATTTGTTAAATAATTAAAAGTCTCAAATTGAGCCAAGTGATCTATATTCTCTGATTCTCTATCAAATAACGCTGTAAGCTTTATCTTTCCTTCTCTGAGTTTTGGAATTATTAATGAATCATTGATATGTTGATCCCTAAAGCTATATCCGCAGCTCAGGATGTATTTGCATTGGCTACCTATGATCTGCGAAGCGTATCTAAACAATCTATCATAAGGAACATCAAGTGTTTCTATTATCTTGTTTCTTCTTGGCAAGATTAGTGATCTAGTCTCTGCATCAAGAAGATCAAATTCGCCTGTTTCAAATATGTTCTCGTTTTTTCTAAACCAGGAAATTGAGCCATGCAATTTTATTAATTTGATTTGTGGTTCTCTAAAGCATTCAAATTTTCCAGCTCTAATATTTCCATAATCCAAGTTGATTTTATCTAAGTCAAAATAGCGATATAAGATCCCTTCAAATCCGTTGAATATTGGAATTCTTGCATCCATTGCCGCCCTTTCAAATAACATGTCGTAGTTGGTAGTGAAAATCCAAATGCTCTCTGATATATTTGAACTTAATTTCTTAATAGATTTTAGAAATTGCACATGATAATCTAATCTTGGATCTTTGACAGATAGTAGCTCATTAACAATATTATTTTGTATAGATTTTTCCAAATTCTTAATTCTTATATCACTGTAGATATATTTATAAATTATATCAGAAATTGTTTCAATATCAGGACTCCCTTCCCTAAATCCTTCCTTTTCCAATATTCCTGATAATAACTCCCTCTCTTCAGAATCTAGTTTGGAAATAACATTTCTTGTCAGAACTTCTGTTAGAGGATACCCTGCTTCAAATGATGCCCCCGCTCCAAAGAAGAATCCTATATTTTTTAGTCCAATATTAATATTAGGAAATGCATCATCTAAATTGAAGGGCATAGTATTTCCTCTTCTCTTTGTATCATAGTATTTAAATAATAAATTATATCAATGAAATTATCTCTTGCCTCGCCCCTTCATCGCCTCCACAAAAGCCAGGAATGGCGGCGACGGGCGGCCCGGTCGGGATTTCATCTCCGGATGGAACTGCGAAGCGAAGAAGAAGGGATGCCCCTCTATCTCGCAGATCTCCATCAGATCCCCATTGGTGCCGGAGAAGATCATGCCCTTCTCCTCGATCTGGGCGATGTAGGCGGGATTGACCTCGT
>JADHEF010001433.1_pt1 | contig 14621 bp, 28 predicted proteins | sample 8952391 | NCBI WGS metagenome assembly JADHEF01 (sample SAMN16124439, study PRJNA663245) | bioreactor sludge metagenome | isolation source: sludge (nitrite) | place: India:Bengaluru | collected 2019-02-28
GTCTTGCGGCACCCAGCGTAAGAGTTATGCGTGAAAGGACCCAAGTGCTTTGTTTGCTATACTTATGTTCTTTTTCATTTACTTTCTCGCACTCTTAATAGCCTCATCACAAGCCTTAATCAATTCGTCTTTAAGATGTGTGTTTATAATGTTGTAGGCTATTCCGTAGAAGTCTATTTTCTTTGTGGTCTTAGTTGATCGTCTAAGGAAATGTAATAGCCTAACTCCTGTTCCCTTATCCGTTCCCTTCTTACCCTTCTTCTTTAGATTAGCTTTCTGTGTTCTCTGTAAAATGATTGGCTCTGAACCGTCTTTAGGATGAACTAAGAACGTTCCATTATTACCCTGTATTCCTTGTGGTGTATCGTGTAAGCCTAGGTTAGATGCTTTTAATGGATTAGTCTTGAGTATGATTCTGTTACCAAATACAACAGGATTAGGGACTGATATATACTTTCTTCCGTTTAGTGGTATGTGGTCCTGTCCTGTTTGAAGTCTGATTAGGTTGTTAAGTCTTGGGTCTATTCCGAGTATGCCCAACAAATCCCTTTTCTTAGACCACTTGAATACCTTAATACCCTGGAGATTAAATGCTACTCTCCTAAGATTAACACGGGCTCTCATATCTCCCTGTATTGCTGACTGTATGAGTTTTAGTAGATTGTTGGTTGCTTTGGATACGGCAAAGGCTAATTGATTGTCTTGATTTAGTCTTGTTAAATAATCCTCTGCTTCTTTTGTATCTACTCGTATATTGTGTATCATGCTATCTAATTCTTGTTTGAGTAGTTATTGGAGTATGAGTAGCCCGATATTGTGAAGTTTGATGTTGTTGGCTGTTTATTCATCTTGCTTTTACACTTATTACAGATGTGTTCTTTTTCTGAATTGTGATATGACTCTATTACTTCTTCTGTGTTCTGGCATGATGGGCAAACAAATTCAAATAATGGCATTTATTTTTCACTCTCTATCTTTATTTCCACATTCTCACCTTTATCTATTGCTTCCTTTACTTTATTGAACAGAAGAGGTAAAGCAATAGAACCACCTGAAATATAATCATCATTTACTACTTTTTGGCCTACTAAAATACATCCTTCTGTGTCTTTGTCTGTGTTGCCTGAGTGTATGAGAATGCCAGAGAAGAGAGGGACATTTTGAATGCGCATATAGAGACGGTTGTTATGTGCTGGAGAGGGACCGATTAAGACTGTATATGTTCCTTCGGGTATTGCTGTTTGGCCCTTTACTTTGATTCCTGACTCTCTAACAACATCCTCTAAAGTGTGACATTCAAATTTACCATCTACATACATCTTTCCTAATGTTGATTTTTCTGTTTTCTTATATCGTTTAACAAGTAACTTCATTTGCTTTCTCTATTATTTGTTATTGTCTTCTGTATTAATATTGTCATCATCAGGAGAGTAGAGTCCGGCAATATTGGAAGCGACATCTGGCATATATCCTAAAGACTGTAGATGTGTCTTGATTTCTTGTCTGATATTTTGGTAGTCTTCTCTTCCGTAATATTTTTTTAAATTAACCTTTTCTCTGATTGGGTCTGGAATATCACTAATTCTTGTCCACTTCTTATGCTGAAACATCTTACTTAATCTCCCTTAGTGTTAATATTGTCTTATTTGTTTCTGATTCTATTTTCTGCGCGGTTTTTGACTTATATTCAGGCAATACGGTTTTATTAATTTTCTCTTTGGCCTTAACCAATTCTAATAGATTCTTTGCTAATGTCATATTCAATCTTTTGTAATGTCCATCGTGTGCCTTTAGATGACACTCTTTACACAGGATTACCATATTTCTTGGATTAGATATATGTTGTTCTGTATCATCATTTTTAACAGGTAGAATGTGATGTAATTGGAGGTCTTTGTTTATTCCGCATAATTGACAAGCATAATTATCTCTTTCAAGGATTATTGGTTTTAAAACAAATGTAACGAAGAATCTTTCACCTTGATTTTTATATTTATCTGGATTTTTTAGCTTATATTCTTTATGGTATTTTTTCCACTTATCTATATTTTTAGCAACCCATTGTTTGTGCTTTTCGAGAAATGTAGACCTATCTTTATAATATCTTTTCATCTCATATGCTGAATGTTTTTCTGGATGTTCTTTATTCCATTTTTTGGCCGCTTCTCTCTTTTTTTCACCTGTCTTATATCTCATTTTTTTATCGTATTCACTTATACATTGTTTACATCTTGATTTTAAGCCATTTAATCCGTGTGCATCCTTACTAAAACAAGATTCATCCTGTTCAATACCACATTTTTTACATATTTTCATCTTTATATTCTCTTATTTCTATTATTGTGTAATTTTTATCTGTTTCTTTTTTTAGTAATACAATTTTATATAGCTGCTTATCGTCCAAATGTGAATTGTATTCCCTGAGACAGTCAAAAAGGATATCTGTTACTAATTTTTCTTTATTCCCTAAATCTTTACATTTAATGGTTTTATCCTTGTTTCTCCAAGATTCAGAGCATAGGGTTAGGGTTAGCTCCAATTGCTTCCCTTCCCAATGTTCCAAAAGCAGAGACAGGTAATTTGGGCCAATCTTCTCTAAGTGTTCCCTGATGTATTGGCCTGCCTCTTCCTTAAATTGTCGAGCCTTTGCAGAATGAATTAGCCTACCATTAACTGAGATTAGACTTTGGTTTGTTGATATTGGAATAAGTGGTATAGATATTGTTAGCATGTTACTTTATCTTTACTATTTTATAATTGTATTCTCTATCTGGCCACCAATCATTAATATACCTTAAAGCATCTTCAATAGATACAAATGTAGGCATAGCATAATGTATGCTTCTCAACATTGTTCTTTTAGTCACTTCCTTCTTTATAACAGTCTCATTATCATCAGAAAGAACATATCCCATTTCAGAATATTCAACCTCAATATCATAATAACCTTCTATTTTTGTCATTCTTATTTATCCTCTTGTGTTTGCGCCTATTTCTTACATTGATTCTTTAAGGCTTTTTATTACGTGATTTTCAAACCTTCTTAATACTTCTGTATTTGTTATTGTCTCTTGCTTACCATCTTTAGAAACAGTAAACATCTCATAGCCTACAGATACAATTTCATATCCCATTAGTTTTAGCTTTTCACTTAAAGAAAGGTTGTTAATATCATACATTAGGTTAAGCATTTTTCTCCTTTGTTTTCGCGCCTAGTTATTATTCTTTCTCTTCTTCTACTTCTTCAATTCTAAATAGCAAATGGTCAGTATTTTTAAGTGTTGATCTATAAAGGTCAGCATCAGCAGCGGTTTTAAATAATAGATCCTTTGATTCTTGCAGGAAAAGAAATCCGTTTTCATCCTTTTCAAAAGCTGGGTCTGATTTGACAGACTTCCATCCTTGGTTGTCAAAAAGTCTAATATTACTAGGCATGTTTATATATTGTAATTTGTATGCTTTCATTTTTATTTATCCTCATTCTCTTTCTTGCTTTTTACTAATCTATCAAGCTCTTTTATCGCCGTATCTGATGAAATAATGCTATTGCTCAAATCTTTAGCCAGAGCAAACAACCACCTAGATAAGAAATCAGTATCCTTTTTATTAATTTGCACTTCTACTACTTCAAAATCATCTTCTGTTAACGTGTATCTTAATGCTTTGTAATCTGGAAAATTGATTGTTGCCTCCCTTTCAAATGTGGACCAATGCAGAAGATAGCCATAATCACCAGTAGCATTCATTTTGTCTACTCCTGTGTTATGTAGTATTATTTCTTCTTTCAAATCACCATTAACATTATAAATTTGACCTGTTTTCTTATGTCTCAGTATCATATTGTTTCCTATATACTTAAATTCTTTTTGACATAGCGCGATTTTGACCATTTTTTACTTTTGTTTTAGTCATATCTCTTACTGTAAGCTTTTTTATTTTTAGCCATATAATAAAAATGGGATTAGACACTATATCTAATCCCATGGTTATTAATATTTCTGTGGTTGCCTATTCTATTGTTATTATCGTTAAATGTCAGAGAAGTATTAGAAGCAATTTAAGAATAATCACAGAAGAAGAGCCTATAGCTACAGTTCTATATGCCTTTTTCCTTGTGGTCTGTTTGTCTATCTCTTTCGCCTGCTCATTTATCGTATCATCCTGTATTTTCACCACTTGCTTTAAATCCTTGGCCTGGTCTTCTAACACTGCCTCTTTCTCTACGTGGGTTTGGATTAGCTCTGTCTGTTCCTGTATCGCTTCCCTGTCAACTTTCACTTCTTCATACAGGGTTTTAGCTACCTCTTGACAATCGCTTAAGTCTGTTAGTGGTGGAAGTTCAGGAAGGTCAGAAGGAAGGGTTATTGGTGCGTCTTGGATGGGTGTAGAAGCTGTTGAAGGGTTAGAAGAGGTATAATGAGCTAAGATTTCATTAGTGCGTTTCTGAGCCTTTGTAGCAGCATTTAAAGCCTCTTCCGTTATTTTAATTTGTTCTTGAACCCTTTTTGTTAGGATTTGTAGTTCTCCATCCTTTTCATTAATCTTCAACTCTAAATCTTGAATCTGCTTATATTGGTTTTGTAATTCCTTTTGACGGTTTGAATCCTGACACTTAGTAACGCCAAAGAGGATGATGGTTAGAAATAGTAGGATAGCAATGATCGGATAGTATTTTTGTATAGTTGTTATCATATAAGCTAATTCTACAGAAAGAGCCTGCTACCGTTTCAAGTCAATAGCAGGCATATAGGAAGGTTCAACTTAACGGCAGGAGACAAGAACCGATCAAGGAACCGCAATCCTATATTTTTCTTTCTATACTTAGTTCTAATTTTTTTTCGGTAGTCATTAAAGTTTTATTTCAGTTTACCGATACTACAAATATACAGGAGAAAGAACATGGGTAGACCAAAATTAGAGAATGCTTTAACAAGTGTATTAGCCACAAAGGTTAGCAAAGAGGTTAGAAATAAGTTTATCGCAAAAGCCACACATGAAGGTAAGTCAGTATCACAGTTATTACAAACAATGATTTTAGAAAAAGTAAACGAAAAACAGAACTAATTTATATATAACCATTTTCAAGGATGGTTTTGGAGACAGAACATGATTAAAGAACGAGCATTCAAATTACCTGATAACTCTTATTTTAGCTATTATTTGATTGATAAGATTAAAGGCAAAAATGAATATGAAGAAAGGGCCAAATCTTCTATATACCCAAGATTTCTAAAGCAGTTGAATATAGAAGTTAATAGTGATACCAAGAGATTTCTACCAGCACTCGACACACTATCTAACAGGAACTTTAGTTTGGTTCCTGTTGATATTGATGATCTGGCGTTAGTTTGGAAAGCTTATGGTAAATGTGTGAATTGGTCAGACGTTCAGATAATCCTAACAAATGAATGTCCTGATGCTTGTGTGTTCCTTTCTGCCTCTAAAAAACCCAAGGCTATGTTTTTGGTTTCTGGAAGGCTTGACGTTGATTCACAAATTGCCTTTCTGAAATCTAAAGTTAGTCCTGAGCTTTTTAGTTGTCTTGATTTGAAGGAACGAGCATTAAGAAGGTGTTTTGTAAGTCAGATTGGTTTTGATACTTTAAGTTCTTGGCTTTCTAATGATCCTATGGTATGTGAGTTTAAGGAGTTAGATAGTTTCAATAGTCTATGTATAGATATGTGTAGAGAAGAGAATAGAGATACAGTAGAGAATAGAGATAAGGATAGAGAGTTATATAAATATTATAATACTATGTATGTCTCTCCAAACGGACCAACCAAGACAAAAAAGGAAATGTGGAAACCGTATGCTGGGAAGATTGAACTTGGACTAACTGAACATCAAAACAAGGCTCTGTCTTTCTTTTTAGGCTCTTCATTCTTATTCATTACAAAGGGTATAGCTACTTCTCAAAAGTGGTTAGGCGATTTTATAGGTATCAATCAAAGAAATACCTCACTACTGCTTAAAAAACTACATGTAAAAGGCTTGATTTATAAGGTTTCAGGACATATAGCAGGCAAAAAAGGAATAACTTGGAAACCGTCTGGAGCATTATTAGACCTAGCGAACAAGATTAACAAAGAACAAATGTTAGAAAGAGGACAAGATATAACAAAAGCCATTACCGTATATGATTTACCACAAGAGATTTTAGACGGTAAATGGCATGAAACACTATGGGAAACTGCTAAAAAATGTGGGAAGAATGAGGAACTGTATCTAAGTTGGTTATATTCAAGAGATGGTTATTCAGAAAAGGATAGAGAAGCCCAAGCTAAAGCTATCTGGAAAACACATATTAAAAACATCAACACTTACACTAATAAGGATAAATAACATGAAAACCTGTAAAGTATGTAATCAGATTAAAGAAGATAATAAGTTTAATGGTTTGATATGTTTTGCCTGTCTTAAAAAACAGCAGAGAAACAAAACCAAGGATGTCTCAAGTGAAAATGTCTCAAGTGTCTCAAGTGTCTCAAGTGTCTCAACTGAAAATGTCTCAAGTGTCTCAAGTGAAAATGTCTCAACTGAAAATGTCTCAAGTGTCTCAAGTGAAAATGTCTCAACTGAAAATGTCTCAAGTGTCTCAACCAAGGTTGTCCCTGTCCAAAATACAAAAGAGCTTTTGATAGATATGATCCCTGAATCTGAGGTTTTACGGATCAGAGCTTTAATAAATGAAGGCAATCACAGAATACGTGAAATTAACACAATCCTATCATCTGAAAAACAATCCCTTGATTATTTTCTAACATGTATTGAGTCTGGCAATGATGTTAATAAATACACAGATAAGGCAAGAGCATCTAAAGGAAAAATTGATAGGTTAAAATCAGAAAGAGCAAAATTAGAAGAGCGTATTAAAATCAATAAACATAATAATTGGGATAAATACGAAGAGCAAAGATGTAATACTATAGTAAATGATTTTGTTTCTAATTTAACAAAGGAAGAAATTAAAGATTTAACCTCTACTACTTGTGGTGATTTGAAATATGTAAGTGGAAAATGGATAAGCATAAAGTAGGGCAAAGATGAGAAGGCACATAACACACTATAAAGAAGCCAAGGAATTAAAACAGCCCTATTCAAAGCAGTTCCAGGACAAAAAACAAGCTGAACGTTTTGTATCTGGCCTATCATCACACAACCTAACTTATACAGGCTTTTATATTCACGAAAATCCTATTAATGAAACTGTTTGGCTCTATATTAACGGATTGAAAAAAAGTTAAATACAAAATACAGTCACTAATAACCACAAGACTACTATATCTTGTGGTTTTTTGTTATTTTTGGCTATTTTTACTCATTTTACCGTGTTCTCTCCTATAAAACTGTTAATAGATTTTCGTAATTAAACAGTATAAGGAGAGAAACACAAAATGAACTACCAACCAAATATCATAATTCTAAATGGAGAAACTTATTATGAAGTTCCGTTAGCTAATTTTAAAGGTTATGCTATCAATGAAAAAAATCTAATTTCAAAGCGTAAAGATGTGGAATGGAAAGTATTAGCTTCTCCAGTTTGTAAGGGAACAGGCTATAAGATGGTTTGTATTACCGAAAGCGTTAAAACTAGAAGAAAGAAACAAATGAGTATGGCTTTTCATCGGCTCCTGTATCTCTCATTTCACGGTTCAATTCCTGCTGGTTATGTAGTTGACCATTACAATAGCAACCGATTAGATAACAAATTAGATAACCTGTGTGCTATTCCATTTGTCCAGAACATTCAAAGAGGTAAGAGAGTAATCATTAATGCCTCTATTGCCTCTGAGATTTGGAACGACATTTTAAACGATAAACGAGTAACAGACATAGCAAAGAATCATGGAGTTAGCGTTAATGTTGTTTCTAATATCAAAGCTGGTCTGTCATGGAATAATATAACAGGATTAGCAAACATTAGAAAGAACTATTACGTTAAGAAGAAGCAATACCAGGCATAGAAAGGGATATATAAAATGGAAAACAATGATAATAACATAACTTACCCAATTGAAGACGTTAACCAATATTTAACGCCAGAACAAATAGCAGCATTGGAAAGAGTAGCCCAAGAATGTAAGAGGTTGGAATCAGAATTAGCCAAGTTACAAGAAATCAGAAGAATACGTGAAGATAAGATTAAAGAGGTTGTTAAATATGCTGAATAAAAATGAGTATAAGAAACAATTAGAACTATATACATCAAGGAAAAATACTCTTAAATTTGACATATACACCAATAAAAACGTTAAATTAGATGATGTTTTAACTGGTATATACGTCAAATCATTAAGGTTAAAATTAGAATACTACTATAACGAGTATACAGCCAACAGGAATAGCTAGAGCCAATATTAATCCACCAGGTTAAAGCCAGATTGATAAGGTCTGGCTTTTCTGGTATTTACGGATACTTCAAATACCATGCCAAGACCATGCCAAATAAAAAACTTATTAAATCCTAATCTAGCCTATCTACATATCTGGCTACATCAGAACCCAACAGCTACAGGAGACAGAACAGGAAGACACCCAAACATCAATCCTCAAAACCCCAGCTATAGGAATAGTGGGCCTAGGAAACAAGCCTAGGAACAGCGCCAAGGGAAAAGCTATGGCTTCTCCTAAGCTCTTTGAAAATCTGGCACTCACAACCAACCACCACACACAGGAGATACAACCATGTCTAAGAAAACCCAAAACAATTCAAATCCATACACTCCTGAGAATTGCCCAAATAAACACAATCACAACATATTCAATTCACCGGCTGTATTTTGTAGCTATTGTGGTCTGCGTCATGATAATTCAGGTGTAATCATGCCAGATATGCACAAAATTGGTAAGTCTGCTAAGTAAAACAATCACAACCAAAGAAAGGAAGCAAACCATGAAAAAGGCTGACATCAACAACCTTCTGAATATCCTTCAAACACAGGGATTCAAAGCCTACGCAACAAAACACCTTGAAATACTCGGAAATGTGAACGTATCCGATACTTGCCGAAAGAGAATTCAGGGAAAAATTAGCAGAATGGAAGCAATTTTCTATTGTGCAACAGCAAACAGTGTTGATTATGACAAAGAGATGATGAAAACTACAAGACTCGATAGATTTGGTTTTCCATACACTCAAGAGATGGCAGATATCTTGACCCGTCCAGCATTTGAAAGGTTCTTGGCTGATTGTTCCGGTCAATCCGTTCCACGATTGGTTAAGCCAACAATGTAGCAGAGGTAGAGCAGAGAAAGAAAAAAAGGGAAATCATATCCAAGGAATAGAAATGACAGAGAAAGAGAAGATACTAAGAGAGTCAATAGCTACCTTATTCAAACAAAAACAGGCACTTGACCTTATTCAATCTCTTCAAAAAGAAACCTCTGAAGAGCTTAAATATATATTCAAAGACCACATAAATAACATAACCCAAATGGAAAAAGATATTGAAGAACACAAAAAAATGATAAAGGAATTTATAGACAAAATCTAATTTCAAGAATAGACAAAGAAAAGCCCCATTCCATTTCTGGTTTGGGGCTTTTTGTTTTGTAGATTGTTCAGTTTCTTCTTACTTGGCTCTTGTCTTCAGGGAGACTTGACCATAGGCAGGATTGGCAACATCAACCATCTTCTTCTTTCCATCAACGTCCTTAGAAATCTTGATGGTCTTAGTCTTGTTCCAGCCATAGTTTTTATCTTCAAGCTTTTCCTTCAGGTGCTTGATTGCTCCAGCTTTGGTTTCCTCAGTCATCAGAGCTTCAAGGAAAGAGAGGCGCATTTCCAAGTTAGGTTCAGCACCTTCCTTTTCCATATCAGCCATCTTGTTAATGATGCTGGCAAGCTTGACTGAATCCGAAGTTACCCTAGTGCCTCCAGTAGCTCTTTCCTTTGTGACTTCTTCCAGTTCCTTTTGTTCAGAAAGCCAAGAGCAGAAATCAAGAGCAGTAATCTTGTTTTCCTTCAGCAGCTTTACCAGTTCCTTACAGTTGTAGCCCTTAGTAGCTCCAAGGGTATACATCATGGCACTTTCGATAGGTCCATCATTCTTGAACTCTTTCACAATCTCTTTCATGAGAGTAAGAGTGATAGGCTTCTGACCTGTTCCATATGCGCCAATGTTGTAGGTTTCAAGGATTACATCACCTTCCCAGAACAAAACAGGTTCAGTCTTATCCTTGCTCTTGGAAGTGAATGTGTATTCCTTGATGCCAAGGTAACTTGAAGGCTTACTCATGGTTTCTTGCTCCTGTGAAATGGTGTTTGGGGTGAGAGGATGTAACTCCTGTGAGTTTTCCTCAGTTGGTTTAGGTTGGTCAAGCTGTTTTTTTGTCAGCTTGGTTTTTGCTGAGTTGGGCCAATTGATGATACCCATGTGAATACCTCCAGTTGTGAAACATTATTGATTTTTCAAATAGCCTGTTTACCCTACATCTAAAAGTATAGTCCAAGACAGAAAAATGCAATAGCCTAAAGTTTATTTTTTAGTCCGTCAATTTGGGTATGTTTCTAATGCTCATTTCATCAACATTTTCTTTAGCTAAGTGCCCATAGAATCTTTCAACCATTTCTGTATTTCTGTGTCCCAAGAGATAGGCTATAGCAGATAGAGACATTCCATTATTTAGCCTGATACTTGCGAAAACATGCCGGAACACATGAAAGAATGCTTTTTCTGAATCTATACCAGCTTTTTTACAATACTTAGTCATATAATAGCTCTGTTCTCCATCCTTCCAAAGCATATTGTCTTCATCCTTTTTACCTTCCAGACGATTGAAGTATTTTGATTTTGTAAATATCAATTCATTTGGCTCTTTACCTTCAATAATCATATTAAAAAATGCTGTTCCTTCATCAGTCAATTTAACGTATCTGCTACCTTTACTCTTGGTCTTTCCGTATACACCAAAATGTATATTCTGATGCTCTTTGTTATAATCCCTGACACGTAATGAAACAATCTCTTTAAATCTACCTCCAGAATGATAAGCACCTAAACACAGATTCTTAAAGCTGATATTGTCTATAGCGGCTAACAGGTTCTTTATCTCTTCAACAGTAAGGAAGTATGCTCTAGACTCATCTACACCTTCAAATTTCTCAGCGTATGCCCAGCTACCAAATTTAGGCTCATCAATGTTCCCATATTTCAGAGCATTATTTAGAGCAGCTTTGAGAAGGGCCATTGTGTGATTAGCTGAAACCCTTCTTTTCCGTATCTCTTCATCTGTCTTAGGTGGTTCTTTAAATTCAATCCTGACCCTGGAAATACTCGTCTTGATATTCCTTCTACGTGGTGTTTCTGCCATCTTTGAACGCCAGATTTCTACACGTTCTCTTCTTAAGTCTTTCACCTTTATTTCCCCAAGCTCAGAAATAATGTGGGCATCTATCATAAATTTGTATTTCTTCCAGCTTTTTTTGCCGTCTCTTTTAAGCTTTTCAATGTAGTCTTCACAGGCTTCTTTAACCGTGTATTCTGATTTTCGCTTTGCACTCTTTCCGCTAATTCCCTCTTCAAATTCAGCGGCGAACCTTTTAGCTATCTCTACTGCTTTTTCTTTTGCTTCGTAGTAATTGAAAATGTTAATATTGTCTGACTCTACAAAATCATCAGCGGTTCCAAACGTCTCTTTTCTCTGCTTTCTGGTTTTGGAATCGTAGAGCCGCACAATCCAAACCCCAGCATCTTTTTTCTTCCCAGCTTTCCGCACATAGAGAAGATAGGCAGAAGGGTAAGACAATTCCTCTGTGTATGGCTTCTCTCCAGGATTAAGATTGAGCCTCTGTTTAGGTGTTGACAGGATTCCCATGGTTGCCCTTTCTCGACAGATCCATTTTACTTCCGTTTTACCCAGTGTCCAGAGCAGAATGGCATACACCACGGGCTTTTTCGAGGCAAAACCCAGTAAAACCAAGAGCAAAAGGGCCAAATGCGATCAACACTTACGGATTGATGGTATTGAAATGATTGATATTACAAACCTCAAGAAATTCAGGAAGAAGCTATGACCACCGACACCGCCTCCTCCCACCACCTCGCATCCTCTGCCATTTCTTTATTTCCATGATTTTAGATATCAAATAAGAAGCCATAAGCACCACAAAGTAAAATCCAAGTAAATCTCAAACACGCTGAACCTTGCCAAATCCATCCAGTTCCAAGATGAAAAATCGCAAGGTTAGAGCTTCTGTTTTGACTTTGAACCGGGAAGAATCAGAACACTAATCGAAAGTCAAGCGTTTTCTTTCTGGATTTTTTTCAGATTTTGGGATTTTGGACCTGAAAAAAGTTGGGCAGAAGATTCAAACCTCTGCCCAAAAAACATGCTCTTCCCTATCTCTTACAGCCTCAATCCCTCTTTTTCGTTTATAGGCTGTTCTGATTTTTCGACCATACAAACACCCTACCAATTTTAAACAGGCACCTTAAAACGCATACTTTTAGATTACATTGATGCTAATAAGACGAATCAAACCAATCTTCTTACCTATTATCTTTTCACTTGTCCAATCTAAAGCATAACAAACCAAATAAACAGGAAGATAGATAAGGAATACAAATATTAATAGTGCTAAGTCTTTTATGAATTGACGCATATTAAACAACCTCTATAAGTGTATTTGCTGTTTTGACTAATCCAAGAGAAGTGTTAATAGTCCAAGTCACCTTATATTTGTAGCCTTTCTTTCCTAGGATTATTTTTTGTCTCACCTTACTGCCTTCTATTACGTGAATCTGGTAAAGCATTTGGTCTTTATTTGTATCAGTAGCGTTAAGGCATGAGATAGATAGAGAACATGAGCTTATTGTTTCTCCTGTTTCTAGCTTGTTTTTGAAATCCTTTGTAATTCTAATGGTTTCCGCGTAATTTTTTATCATCTATCCTACCTCTATTTCCTCATACTTAACATAATCTTCTACTTCATTTATTTCTCTTTCGTATTCAATCTCTTCATACTTAACCAATTCAACATCTTCAAAATATTCCTTACTTACTTCTGGATAATCAATAATGCCAGATGATAGAGAAATGAAAGAAAGCCAATTATTAGAGCTTGCCTTATATTCTGGTAGCTCTATTATTCCTGTTGCTTGTCCATTTAAAGTGATATAAGCATTTACAGCAGCATTAACACCTTCTTTGCCTATTGATGCTGATGTTATTTCTATATTTCCTGCTACTATTCCTGTTATTTGTGGTTGTGTATAGGTAGCATTTATTGTATTGGTTAGGTTTATTTGTGCTGTTATTGTTCCGGTTATTGGTGGTTGTGTGTATGTGCCGTTTGATGATGCTGAGATTATTATAGCATTTTCACTTGTTCCAGAAATAGCAGGAAGAGTATAAGAACCAACAGAAGCAGAAGAAAGAGATATTACGTTATTTGATTGACCTTGTTTTCCTTCTTTACCTGTTGAGCTTGAAAGAACGGCAATAGAGACTGATGCTGTTCCTGTGATTGGTGGTATTGAAACGGTGCCTGATGCTGAGGATGATAAGGAAATTGATACAGAAGAAGTGCCAGTTATTGCTTGTGGCCCTGTGTCAAAAGCTATAGATGAAGTAGCAGCAGATAGAACCTCATTTACACTATCGAGATTCTTTCTATTTACTCTTACTTCCCATGGTTTAAACACCTAATCACCTATTTCTGGATTAGCAGCAATTCACCCATTACAGTTCCAGTTGTGGCATTTGTAGGGATTATTACATACCAGATACAGCTATTATCTTGAAGTATTGGTAGCTCTGTAATTGCCCAATCAGCCTTTCTTAGAGCATTAACAGCATCACCTTGGAATGAGCTTAAGCGAACAGCAGCAGTTACACCAAAACTTCCAGCTGTTCCAGTAGTAGCAGATAAGGTTACTGTATTTACTATCTTAATAAATCTTCCAGAAACAGCAGGTAGAATTGGTAATAGTCTCTGAGCAGCAACAGAAGCAGCCATTGAAACAGAGATATTACCAGTAGAATCATCATCATAAGTTACATTGACTGTAGCTGTAACCGCTGTAGAACCTGTAACAGTATACCATTCTAAAAACCATTCAGTATTTGAGTAATTCGCTAAACATCTTCCTTGACCTTGAGCAGTAACCGCAGAGACACTAACTGTTTGAGCAGTTGTTACAGTTCCGCTCAAACCTCCCATATGTGCTAATCTGTCATATACTATTAGACCCATGATTACAGAAGGTGTTAAATTAGCAGCACCTAAATAGACTGTTGCACCACCTATTTTAGTAGGTAATACATATGTTCCGGTTAAAGAATCATCACAAGTTGCAGCAGCACCAGGTATAGAACCAGCTACAGGATATGTTGCTGATCTCCATAATGAGGTATATCCGCCTACAACTTGAGAAGAAACAGAAGCCTTTGAGTATAGACATTTAGCAAAAGGTGGCCCTGCTACTGCTACCTTTAAATCACTATCTGAAGTAATAGCCATTTCTTAACCTACCTTTTCTAAATACATTTCATCAAAAGCACTCTCTACACCTTCTAGAAAACAGGTTGTATCTTGTTTATCTGATACTACATATTCTTCTGTAAATGTTTCTGAGAATGGATATTTTACCTTTACTGTATCACCAATGCTTAACATT
>JADHEF010001444.1_pt1 | contig 14584 bp, 7 predicted proteins | sample 8952391 | NCBI WGS metagenome assembly JADHEF01 (sample SAMN16124439, study PRJNA663245) | bioreactor sludge metagenome | isolation source: sludge (nitrite) | place: India:Bengaluru | collected 2019-02-28
GCTGGAAAGCGGGCCCTGGATAACGAAGTACAACGCCCACGGTAGCAGCAGGCACATGTCGCACCACAGGCCGCCCAGGTGGTCGGTGCGGCAGCGTCGGCGCAGCACGAAATAGATCGGGTAGCCGATCGTCACCAACAGGGTTTCCCAGGCAAAACTGCCGTTTTGATACAGCTCGTGGCCCACGCCCAGTGCGGCACAGGCCACGGCCACCTTTTGCAGGCGTGACAGACGCTCGCCGTACACCAGCCGCCCGGTCAGGACCATGGCCAGTGGCAGCAGGAAGTAGCCCATCGACACTTCCAGGCTGCGCCCATGCAAGGGTGCCCAGAGGAACAGCCACAACTGTACGCCCATCAGCCACGAGGTACCGACCATGCCCAGCAACAGCACAGGCGTGCGCTTTACCCGGGCCAGCAGCTCGCCCACCCGCTTCCAGTCTTTCGAGACCAGCATGAACAAGGTGAGGCAGGGCAGCGTCAGCAGGGTGCGCCAGCCAAAGATCTCTTCGCCATCCAGTGGCGTGAGCAGCGAGGTATAGAAGTACATCACAGCGAACAGACAGGACGCCATGACCGATGAAACGATGCCTTTTGACACGAGTGCCTCGAATAGGGGAGTTGAGCGGGTGGATCAGCCGCGCATGATCTCAGGGGCCGCGCCTTGCGGCAACTGCGCTGCGCCCGGGCGTGTGGCCAGTGCCTCCAGGAACTGGACGGCCGGCATGGGCCTGGCAAACAGGTAGCCCTGCTGGAAGTCCACCCCATGGTGGGCCAGGTAGTCGCGCTGGGTGTTCGTTTCCACACCTTCGGCCACGATACCCAGGCCCAGCTTGGCCGACAGGTCGATGATGCTTTCCAGAATGTGCACGGACAGCGCATCGCCGCCGATCATGGCGACAAAGCTCTGGTCGATCTTCAGGTAGTCGACCTGGAACTGGCGCAGGTAGTTGAGGCTCGACTGGCCGGTGCCGAAGTCGTCGAGGGCAATCATCACACCCATGGCGTGGAGCTTTTCGAACAGTTCCAGGGTCACCGGGGTAGGCTCGATGAGTTTGCGCTCGGTCAGTTCCAGGGTCAGCACCACCCGGCCCGGCGGAAAGTGCTGCAGGAAGGTGCGGCAGTCGTCCAGCAGGCTGAGGTCGCGGCAATGATCGGCGGTGATGTTGACACCGATATGGAAACCGTCCTCCAGCAACCCCGCATAGGGCGCCAGGCTTTGCGCGGTATGCATCATCAGCGCCCGGGTCATGGCGACGATCTGCCCGCTGTGCTCGGCATAAGGGATGAACAGGTCGGGCCTTACCAGGCCCTCGCGCGGGTGGTTCCAGCGCATCAGCACTTCGGCACCGGCCCAGCGGTAGTCGCCCTTGCGCACCACAGGCTGGAAATACGGCAGAAACTCGTCGGCCTGCAGCGCCCGGTCCAGCTCGGCGCGGGGTGAGGTGGCCCGGCGAATCTGCCAGCGGCATACCAGCGCCGCCACGGTACCCAGCACCAGCAGCAAGCTGATAAGGGCAGGGTAGTGGCTGCGTAACAGTTGGCCCTGTTTGCCGGTGCTGTAGCCACCCTGCACGCTGAAGGGGTAACGGGTCGAACCCAGCAGCACGTTGGCGCTGGCGGCGGCAGGTGGTACGCCTTTGTGCACGACACCGTCCTTGCCCATCCAGGCATCGCCCACGCGGATTTGCAAGTCTTCGTCAGGGCCGATCAGGCGCAGTGCCGTTAGCAGGTGGTCGCCATCCACCGTGGTGATTGCCCCTTTGTCGCCCTCGCTGGCGCGGTACACCAGCAGCGGGTGCCCCGGGGTGACCGAGTTGCCGTCCATCAGCCACAGTTTGCCGTCGGTATAGTCGCTGGCGTTGACCGGTTCGTCGAACTCGCCGAACAGCGAGGTGCAATACAGGTTGTTGTGCCTGAACAGGTTGGTCGAGCGCACGAAGGCGTTGCGGGTCACCTGGGCACGCAGCGTGAGTTGGGTCTGATCGCAGGCGCTGCCAGCCAGGGGCAGCAATGCATTGGCAGCACTGGACAGGTTGTCGAGGATGCGTTCGACGTGCTCCACCGCCTGGCGGGTGGTGGCCTGGCTGCTGGCCTGCATCTCGCGCTCGACCTGCCAGTTCATGACGGCCAGGCCGCACACCACTGGCAGCACACCGACGCCCCAGGGCAACAGGGTACGCCAGCTGAATGCGGCGCGGCGTTTTACGGTAAGGGGCATGCTGACCTGGCTACGATGAGAGATAACGAGAGAATAGCCGTTTGTCGGCGCTCACGATCAACTAAAACGCGACAAACGATTTTACGCAATGTAGAATTCGTTTACGAATACAACAATAAGGTCCTTCACCTCCGAAGGATCAAGCCCGCCGAGAATGGGTCCATATGACATACCATGGGTTCAAGCTGATCATAGGTGACTTCCTCGCCCGCAGCGTGCGGGGCATCCCGTGCTCACCGCCGTTTCTGTTCCACATCCCACGCAATCAATAATTTTTCGCTGCAGATGAGGACACGAACATGGCTGATATCTTCGACAATCCAATGGGCCTGATGGGCTTCGAGTTCATTGAGTTGGCTTCACCTACGCTTGGCGTACTCGAGCCGGTCTTCCAGATACTCGGTTTCACCAAGGTGGCGACCCACCGCTCCAAGGATGTGCACCTGTATCGCCAGGGTGGCATCAACCTGATCCTGAACAACGAACCCAAGAGCATCGCCTCGTACTTCGCGGCGGAACACGGCCCTTCGGTGTGCGGTATGGCGTTTCGCGTGCGCAATGCCCATGAAGCCTATGCCCGCGCCCTGGAGCTGGGTGCCCAGCCGGTAGAAATCGAAACCGGCCCGATGGAGTTGCGCCTGCCGGCAATCAAAGGCATTGGTGGTGCGCCGTTGTACCTGATCGACCGCTTCGACGAAGGCAGTTCGATCTACGACATCGACTTCAACTTTATCGAAGGCGTGGATCGCAACCCGGTAGGTGCGGGCCTTAAAATCATCGACCACCTCACCCATAACGTTTACCGCGGGCGCATGGCTTACTGGGCCGGCTTCTACGAGAAACTGTTCAACTTCCGTGAGATCCGCTACTTCGATATCAAGGGTGAGTACACCGGCCTGACGTCCAAGGCCATGACTGCGCCCGATGGCATGATCCGCATCCCGCTCAACGAAGAGTCGTCCAAGGGTGCCGGGCAGATCGAAGAGTTCCTGATGCAGTTCAACGGTGAAGGCATCCAGCACGTCGCCTTCCTCACCGACGACTTGCTCAAGACCTGGGACGCCCTGAAGGGCTTCGGCATGCGCTTCATGACGGCGCCACCGCAGACTTATTACGAAATGCTCGAAGAGCGCCTGCCTGGCCACGGTGAGCCGGTGGATCAGCTGCAAGCGCGTGGCATCCTGCTCGATGGCGCTTCGCAGCCCGAAGACAAGCGCCTGCTGCTGCAGATCTTCTCGGAAACCCTGCTGGGTCCGGTGTTCTTCGAGTTCATCCAGCGCAAGGGCGACGATGGCTTTGGTGAAGGCAACTTCAAGGCGTTGTTCGAATCCATCGAACGTGACCAGGTACGCCGTGGTGTGCTGAGCACCGACTGATCCGGCCTGAGGAGCGCCGCCATCATGCATGCTTGGCGGCCGCCTCCCGGCTGTGGGCTCTCGCCCTGTACAGGCCCAGATACACGATCGAGCCGGTCACGATCCCTACCAGCATCAGTGAGGGAAAGATCTGCACCATTGACTGCTGTATCTCCTGGGCGGTGAAACCTTCGGCGTAACCGCCTTTTACCCTATACCCATACTTGTTCGAAAGCGCGCTCGCAAAAAACTCGGGCTGCGAAGGGCGCTGTGCGTCTCGACTATCGCCGTTGCTCCAGATGTAGCGGTCGTCGAACTCCAGCAGCAGTGTCAGCCCATCCTGAAAGGCGTCCAGTTCGTTGCGTAGCAAAAGGGCATAGGCGGTCACGATTACCCCGCCATGATTCCCCTGCAAGTAATAGTTGACCAGCAGCTTGCGGCGCTTGTCGGGTTGCCCATAGGACAACTCGACCTGCTGGCCGGACCCGGCAAAGGACGATAGGTATTCCAGAGAATCTGAAGTACTGCTGCAGGAGGCTTCATTACCTTCTACCAAGGTCAGCGATCTGATCATGGAGCGGCTCACAACTTGCTCCTGTAATGCGCTCTTGACCCTGTCGCAAGGCTTGCCTGCGAGCGGCAAGGCGCGCTGGGCAGCTTCATGCATCCGGTTCAGCGCCTGGTCAATGCTGAACACAGCCTCCTGAACGGAGATGGCGGCGTTTTCCGAAAGCTTCATCTCCAGCTGAACAATCATCACCAGCAAACCGGAAATCACAGGTACAAGGCCCACCGTGATGAGCAGCAGCAGCTCCCGCAGGCGGTATCCTGCGTTCAGGATTTTCAACATAGGGCAATCGCTCTCCGGGCCGAAGCTGTTCGGGGTGAACAACTGAACCCTGAGCCTATGCATTCAATGGCCGATCGGCTGTAGTCCTTGTGCAGTGTGCGGCAGAGGAAAACTACGAGGTTGATGTCAGGTTTTAGCTCGCCTTGAGTTTTGCCAGTACATGCTCGGCGAGCAGAGCGGTCGAGGCCGGGTTCTGCCCTGTGATCAATCGACCATCCTCGATCACGTATGGCATCCACGGATCATCATGCTTGCTGTACTCGCCGCCGCGGCCACCCAGCTCGTTTTCCGTCAGGAATGGCACCACGGTGTCCAGCTCAACGATTTTTTCCTCAGTATTGGAGAAACCGGTTACTTTACGGCCTTTGAGCAACAGGCAGTTGTCGCTGAGCTTGATGTTCAGCAGGCCAACCACGCCGTGGCAGACCGCCGCTACAATGCCGCCTTTTTCGTAGACCTTGCGTGCCAGCTCCTGCAGTGGCTGGTTATCGACAAAGTCGTACATCACGCCATGCCCACCGGTGTAGTAGATGACGCCGTATTCGTCGGCCTTTACCTGACCGGGGCTCAAGGTGGTGCCCAGGCGCGTCATGAAGCGCTTGTCGTCATACCATTGCCAGTCCAGGTCCGGGGCCATCTGCAGGCTGTGCGGGTCGATGGGCACGTAGCCGCCCTGTGGGCTGACATAATCGACCGTGTAGCCGGCCTTTTCGACCTTCTCGACAAAGTGCACGGCCTCGCCCAGCCACAACCCGGTCGCCCGCTTGAGGGTTGGGTATTTGGCTGTATTGGTCAGCACTACCAGCATTTTCTTGCTCATGACCATGCTCCTGTCGGCAACCTGGATAGGCCGGTGCTCCCTGGCCCAAGGGAAAACCTAATCAGCATAGCTGCCCCCTGCAAGTGCGCCATGGTGCGTGGTGCGTGCTGTGCTAACGTGAACAGATTCCACGGGTGAGCCTGCCTGTTCAGGTAGCACCGTGGCCAACCCGGAGCATTGCTGGAGTCACGATATTGGTCGCAAACAGTACGCCACGCGGGCCTTCGCAGCCAGTCATGCTGCAGCCGCCGGTCGAGTCGATGGCGCAGCAAATCGCAAGGTTCGACTGGGGGCGTACTTCGCTCGGGCCATTGCCGCGCTGGCCGGCTTCGTTGCGTATTGCCGTCGACATGATGCATTTGTCACCGTTCCCTTGTGCCGTGGTCTGGGGGGTTGACCTTTGTGTGGTGCACAACGAGGGTTACAGGATGCTGCGGGCAGTGCCGGATGCCTTGGGTATAGCGTTCGATAGGCTGTGGCACGATGTCTGGCCGGCAGTGGGATCCCGGGTGTTCCAGGCGCTGGAGGGGCGCTCGAGTTTTGTCGAGGATCCTCCCCTGAGTGTTCCCGGCGTCGCGGGCGAGGAGCCGATATGGTGCGCGTTCGGTTTTGCACCCTTGCATGATGAGCTGGGCAATGTGGCGGGTTTTCTGCATACGGTGATCGAAACGACGGCCAGTGTCGAGGCGCACCACCATTGGCGCGCGCAGGCGCTGGGGTTTGAGCAGCAGGTCGAGCGCCATGTGGCTGAGCGCGAACAGTTGTGGCAACTGTCGCGCGACGCGATGATGACGGTGACTGCGGACCTGAAACTGCATGCCGTCAACCCGGCCTGGTACCGCATTCTGGGCTGGACCCAAGAGCAAGTGCAGGATATGCCGGTGCTGGAGCTGGTGCACCCGGCTGATCGCGTCGACGTGCAGTTGGCAGTGTCCGGGCTGCTGCAAGGCAGCAACACGGAACAGATCGAGACCCGCCTGCGGCACCGTGATGGTCATTACCACTGGTTTCGCTGGAGCGCGCGGTTTGATGGGAGGCTGCTGACGGCGGTTGGCCGGGACATTACCGAAGACCGCCAGGAGGTTGCACGTCAGTCCAGGGCGCTGATGCGCAACAGCGAGCGTATGCAGGTGGTCGGCCAGTTGGCGGGGGGTATGGGCCACGAAATGAATAACCTGCTGTCCGGCGTCGGCGGCAGCCTTGAGCTGTTGCAACGGCGCCTGCGGGAGGGGCGCCTGGAGCGGGTGGATGCCTACGTGGAAGTGGCGCGCGAGTCGGTGCAACGCGCCATGGAACTGACCCACCGCCTGCTGGCGCTCTCTCGCCTTCAACCCTTGGCCGCCCGGCCGCTGGACTTCAATCGGCAACTACGCCTTTGCGAGCCATTGCTGCTGAAAACGTTGGGTGCGGAGGTTGGCTTGCACTGGCAGCTGGACGTAGTGCCGTGGGCAGTGAGCCTGGACGTTCGTGAGCTTGAAAATGCCTTGATCAACCTCTGCACCAACGCCCGGGAAGCGTGTCTGACGCAGGGCAGTGTCACGTTGCGTACGGTCAACAAGCGTTTGACCAGTGCTTTTCCGGATGCGCGGGGCCTGCCACCTGGCGACTACGTGGCCTTGTATGTCGAGGATGACGGCCATGGCATGTCGGCAGCGGACATCGCCAGGGCCTTTGAACCGTTCTTCACCACCAAACCCGTCGGGCATGGGGCCGGGCTGGGATTGTCGATGGTGTATGGTTTTGTCAGCCAATCGGGCGGGTATGTCTGGATCGAGTCTGCCCTGGAGCAAGGCACCAAGGTTTCCATGCTTTTCCCAAGGTGCCATGAGCCTGTTCCGGAAGAGCCAAAGCCCGCGCCACCCTCGCAGCGCGTGACCCGGGGCGAACGCCTGCTGCTGGTGGATGACGAGGTGAATTTGCGCGCGGTCATGCACGAATACCTGGCCGAGCGTGGTTTTGACGTGACGGTAGCAGGCGATGCGAATACTGCCCTGGAGCGCTTCCGCCATGCTGGCCCCTTCGACCTGGTGATCACCGACATCGGCTTGCCTGGCGGGTTCAGTGGCCGGCAAGTGGCCAGGGCCATGCGCATGCAGCGTGCGGAGCAAAAGATCCTGTTCATCACGGGTTATGCGGACCAACTCACTGAGTTGCAATTGGTCGATCAACCGGGCACGGCGTTGATGAACAAGCCGTTTCTGCTGGCGGAGCTTGCCGATCAAGCGCTACGCATGCTTGATGAATAATGGCATCACGGCTTGCCAAGAATTTGCGACACTTGAGCCTGCAGGTGCTTCAGTTCGAACGGCTTGCAGATCAAGTGCATGCCTGCCCCTAGAAAGCCGGCTCGGGCCATGGCCGTTTCCGCGTACCCGGTGATGAACAGCACCGGCAAGTGTGGGCGCAGGCTGCGGGCAATCTCGGCCAGTTGCCGGCCGTTCATGCCGGGTAAGCCGACATCGCTGATAAGCAGATTCACCGTTTGTGCCGAGCGCAGCACCTTCAGTCCCTCGTTGGCGTTGGCGGCGCCGTGGCAGGTGAGCCCCTCATCGCGCAGTGTTTGGCACAGCAACTGGCGCACATGTGGGTCGTCCTCGACGACCAGTACATGTCGGCCGCCGTCAGGGTGCACAGGTTGCGCCGGCTGACGCAATTGTCTGGCCGGGCCGGTATGACGCGGCAGGTAAAGGTCTACCTGAGTACCTTGGCCGATCTGGCTATGCAGGGTCACATGCCCATGAGACTGCTTGCTGAACCCGTACACCATCGATAGGCCAAGGCCGATGCCTTGGCCGATTGCCTTGGTACTGAAGAACGGTTCAAAGGCATGTTCCAGTGTGCTTTGCGCCATGCCTTGACCGTCGTCGATGAGGCGCAGCCGCACGTAATCGCCATTGGCCAGGGCACCGCTGGCGAACTGGCCAGAGGTGACGTGCAGGTTGCTTGCTTCGATGCGCAACAGGCCGCCGCTGGGCATGGCCTCGCAGGCATTGCGCGTCAGGTTGTCCAAGGCTTCGTGCAGCTGCTGGTCATCAGCCTCCACGGCCCAAAGGCCTTTGGTCATGTGTACTTGCAGGGATACTGAGGGGTTCAGGCAGGCTTTAAGGCGTTGTGCCTGTAGCAGGGCATGCAGGTCTATGCGTTGGCTATGCAGCGACTGCCGGGAAGAAAAGGCCAGCAGTCGATGGGTCAGACGCGCGGCGCGTGATACAGCCTCTTGCCCCATGCGCAGCACCCCGTCCAGCCCGTCGCTGCGCCCCTGTCGCAGGCGTCGGTCGATCAGTTCAAAGCTGCCGCCAATGCTGGTGAGCAGGTTGTTGAAATCGTGGGCAACGCCGCCGGCCAGTTGGCCGATGGCGTCCATCTTGCGTGCCTGGTAGCGGGCGAACTCGCCGTGGTCCGGTTCGTCGTCTGGCGGCGAAATTCGGGTGTCCAGGCGTTGCTGCAGGCCATGCAGCTGGTCGCGTGTGAGGTACTGCCGGCGCCGATTGCGCAGGGCGGACTGGGTCATGTGCAACAGCTGGGCGTCTTCAAAGGGTGCCACCAGCAATACCAGGTTGCCCACCGGATGGTTGCTAACGCCGGTGGACGACCAGGCGCCCTGGGTGACCAGTACGATAGGCAAATCCGACCAGCTCGGTTGCTGGTCGATGAAGGCCTGCAGCGATGCGCTAGGGCCTTGGCTGAACGCTTGTTCGGCGATGATCGCCAACCCTGCACCTTCGGCCAGGCGCGCCTGCAGGTTGGCCAGGTCGGTCGCGCACAGGCTATCGATGCCGGCGGAGGCGAGTAACCGCGAGGTATCCGCCGCCAGCGTCGGGGGTGCCAGGATCAAGGCCCGTTCGTCCAGCGCCAATGAATTGGCCAACACGACTCTCCTGTAGGGTGACCTGATATCCACTGGACCCTGGGCATAGCCCCGTGGTTCAACAAAAGTCAGTCGTTACCTACAAGCCCTGTTGCAGCACGGGGTCGTCAGGGTTTTGCCGCTCCAGCTCGGCCAGCAGCACCTGCACGTTCTGCAGCTGGCCGGACTCCTTCCAGTACTGAATCAGCAGCACCCGCGCCCGGCGGTTGGCTGGCTGGCGATTGAGCACGGTTTCCAGTTGCTTCTGTGCGGCGTCGAGTTGGCCCAGCTCATGCAGGGTAACGGCCAGGGTATAGCGGTAGTCGGCGTTGTCCGGCTCCAGCTCGACGGCGCGGGACAAGGCCAGCAAGGCATATTCGCGCTGTTCGTGGCGGTTCAGCCAAAGCCCTAGCTCATACTGCAGAAAGGACGAGTCGGGGCTTAGCGCCAAGGCTTGGCCCAGCACCTGACGGGAGGCATCGTGATGCCCCTGGCGCTCGAGCAGGCGTACCTGAGTAGCCAGGGCGTCGAGGTTACCGGGGGCGACCGCCAGCGCTCGTTGGAGGGCTGTGGCGGCCTGGGTGTAGTCGTTTTCGTGCAGATAAAGGCGCGCCAGGTGCACTTGGGCATCGGCATCCTCGGGCTGTTGCTCCAGCGCTTGCTGGTAGTGCTCGAGGGCTGCTTGCAGCGGGCCGAAATACAGGCCGATGGCGTCGGGGTTGAGGCCCAGCAGGGCATCCACGGCGGCAAAACGCACGCTTTGCTCGTCGTCGTCCAGCAGCGGGCCGAGCACCAGGCTACGCTGCGCCGCCGGTAACAGGCGGCGGATACCGGCAATGGCCGCTCGGCGCACCAGCGGGTCAGCATGCTCCAGGTCCTGGCGGGCAAGCTTCAATGCCAGTGGTGAGGGGTAGTTGGGCAACTCGGCGTACAGTGCCGCACGCCGGATGGCGGGCAAGTCGTTACGTTGCAATTGCTGGTACAGCACCCGTGCCGCACCGGGCTGGCCGTCGTGGGCCTGGCGCAGGGCCTTGGCGTAGCTGTGTGCCGGCAGGGTCGGTGCGGCTGGCGGGGTGTCGCGCCACAGGTAGCCGAACAGGGCCGATACCAGGATCAACAACAGCAGGGCGATCAGGTAGCGGTTGCGTCTGGGCATCGGACGGTCCGTGGCGGCGGGAAGGGCAGAGCTTGGGCCAGCTGGGGGGTAAATGCAACCGAGCCACCCTGGCTTGCCGGCGATGGGCCGCAAAGCGGCCCCGCTTTCTTTTGCCATAAAAAAGCCCCGCGGACCAAGGCCTGCGGGGCAAACGGTTGGGGGAGGATCCAACCAAAGGAGTCGTTCAAGCGGGGTGGATCAGTGTGCGCTGGCCACGGTTTCCGGTTGCCAGCCGCCGCCCAGGGCCTTGTAGATCGAGACAATGCCGCGGTACAGCTCGACTTCGCCCAGGGCCTGCGCATCTTCTGCGCTCAGCCGCTCACGCTCGGCATCGAGCAGCACCAGGTAGTCGACCGTCCCTTCGCGATAGCGGATCGAGGCCAGCTCTGCCGCCTTGCGGCTGGCATCGCTCTGACGCATCAGAGACAGCAGCCGCTGCTGGGTCTTGTCGTAATCGCTGAAGGCATTGGCCGACTCTTCCAGGGCCAGCAATACCTGCTGCTCGTAATTGGCCAGCGCCCCTTCGGCGTCGGCCTTGGCGCCGCGCAGGCGGGCCCGCACGCTGCCCAGGTCGAAGGCCGCCCAGGTAATGCTTGGGCCCAGTGCCCAGGCATTGGCGGCCGAAGAGCCGATTTGGGAGCCACGCGCGGCGGTAAAGCCCAGGAAGCCGCTGAGGCTGACGCGAGGGAACAGGTCTGCCGTGGCCACGCCTACGTTGGCGGTGGCGGCCGCCAGTTGGCGTTCAGCGCTGCGGATATCCGGGCGGCGGCGCAGCAGTTCGCCCGGATCGCCTACCGGCAACGCCTTGGCGATGGCCGGCAGGGCCTTGGGCGACAGGTCTACGCTGAGTGCGTCAGGGCGCTGGCCAAGCAGGGTGGCGATGCGGTGTCGGGCACGTGCTTGTTCGGCCTGCAGTTGCGGCACGGTCGCTTCGACCCCGGCCAGGCGTGCATCGGCACGCACCACGTCCAGGTCGTTGCCCACGCCAGCATCGCGCAGGGTTTCGGTGATGGTGCGCGATTCCTGCTGGGTCTTGAGGTTGGCCAGGGCAATCTTTTCGCGTAACTGGGCACCGCGTAGCTGCCCGTAGGCATCGACCAGTTCGGCGATCAGGCTGACTTGCAACTGCTGCAGGTCAGCGGCGGCCACCGCTTCCTGGGCTTCGCTGGCCTCGATCTGACGCTGGATGCGGCCGAACAGGTCCAGCTCCCAGGCCATGTCCAGGCCCAGGTCGTAGCGCTCGCTGTTCACCCGCTGCGTGGTCTGGCCGGGGATCTGACCCTTGCCAATGTCGCTGCTGGCACGGCTGGTGACCACCGGGAACTGATCGTTCTCGGCGTCTTCACGGATCGAGCGGGCCGATTTCAAACGGGCGAAAGCCACGCGCAAATCACGGTTGCCGTCGAGCGAGGCCTGTACCAGCTGGTTCAGCACCGGGTCATCGAACTGCTTCCACCACAGGCTTTCGAAGCGGGTACGGTCGTAGGCCTTGGCCTGCACGTCGCTGCTCAACTGCGCAGGTTCGGTGGCCGGGGCCTGGTAGTCCGGGCCTACCGCACAGGCCGCGAGGGCCAGTGCCAGCAGGCTTGGGGTCAGGGGTTTGAGCAGGTTCATGCATGGTTCTCCAGCACTTGAACGTGTTCGGCCTTGCGGGCCTGGCGGCGTTCGACAAAACGGCGGATCAGGAAGAAGAACACCGGGGTGAGGAACAGGCCGAACACGGTCACGCCGATCATCCCCGAGAACACAGCCACACCCATGGCATGGCGCATTTCGGAACCTGCACCGGAGCTGAACACCAGTGGCACCACACCCATGATGAAGGCGATCGAGGTCATCAGGATCGGCCGCAGACGGGTCCGGCAGGCTTCCAGCACGGCAGCCAGCGAACTCGACGATCAGGATCGCGTTCTTGCACGCCAGGCCCACCAGTACGATCAAACCGATCTGGGTGAAGATGTTGTTGTCGCCACCCGACACGATCACACCGGTAATGGCCGACAGCAGGGTCATCGGTACGATCAGGATCACCGCCAGCGGCAGGCTCCAGCTTTCGTACTGGGCGGCCAGCACCAGGAACGCCAACAGTACGCACAGCGGGAACACCAGCAGTGCGGTATTGCCCGAGAGGATTTGCTGGTAGGTCAGGTCGGTCCACTCGAAGGTCATGCCGTTGGGCAGTTCCTCTTTCAGCAGTTTCTCGATCGCAGCTTCGGCCTGGCCAGAGCTGTAGCCCGGGGCTGCTGCGCCGTTGATTTCTGCGGTGATGAAGCCGTTGTAGTGCATGACCCGGTCCGGCCCGGAGGTGTCGCTGACCTTGAGGAAGGTCGCCAGCGGGATCATCTCGCCCAGGTTGTTGCGCACCTTCAACTGGCCGATCTGCTCGGCATCGAGGCGGAACTGCTGTTCGGCCTGGACGTTGACCTGGTAGGTGCGGCCAAAGCGGTTGAAGTCGTTGGTGTACAGCGAGCCCAGGTAAACCTGCAACGTGTCGAAGATGTCGGTGATCGCCACGCCGTGGGTTTTGGCCTTTTCCCGGTCGATGGCCGCATCGACTTGCGGCACGTTGACCTGGTAGCTGGTGAACAGGCCTGCCAGCTCCGGCACGTTGTGGCTCTTGGCGATGATGTTCTGGGTTTCCTTGTACAGCGCTTCGTAACCCAGGTTGCCACGGTCTTCGATTTGCAGGCGGAAACCACCAATCGTGCCCAGGCCCTGTACCGGCGGCGGTGGGAAGATGGCGATGTAGGCGTCCTGAATATCGGCAAACTGGGCATTCAGTGCCGCTGCAATGGCAGCCGCCGACTGGCTCGGGTCTTTGCGCTCATCGAACGGCTTGAGCGGGGTGAACACGATGCCGCTGTTCGGGCTGTTGGTGAAACCGTTGATCGACAGGCCCGGGAAGGCTACCGAGTCGGCAACGCCAGGTTGCTTGAGGGCGATTTCGCTCATGCGCTTGATCACCGCCTCGGTGCGGTCAAGGCTGGCCGCGTCTGGCAGCTGGGCGAAGGCAACCAGGTACTGCTTGTCCTGGGCCGGCACGAAACCGGTCGGGGTGGACGAGAAGCCCAGGTAGGTCAGGCCCATCAGGCCGGCGTACACGAACAGCGCGATGCCGCTGGAGCGGATGACCCGGCGCACACCGCCGACATAGCGGTTGGACGCTCGGTCGAAGAAGCGGTTGAACGGCGCGAACAGCCAGCTGCCCAGCAGTTTTTCCAGGATGCGCGAGAAACGGTCCTTGGGTGCGTGGTGGTCCTTGAGCAGCACGGCAGCCAGGGCCGGCGACAGGGTCAGCGAGTTGAAGGCCGAAATCACGGTGGATATGGCAATGGTCAGGGCGAACTGCTTGTAGAACTGCCCGGTAAGGCCGGAAATGAACGCCGCTGGTACGAACACGGCGCACAGCACCAGCGCCGTGGCGATGATCGGCCCGGTGACTTCGCTCATGGCCTTTTGCGTGGCTTCCAGCGGTTTCAGGCCTAGCCCGATATTACGTTCGACGTTTTCCACCACGACGATGGCGTCGTCCACCACGATACCGATGGCCAGCACCAGGCCGAAGAGTGACAAGGCGTTGAGCGAGAAGCCGAACAGGTGCATGACTGCAAAGGTACCGATCAGCGACACCGGCACAGCCAGCAGCGGGATGATCGAGGCACGCCAGGTTTGCAGGAACAGGATCACCACCAGTACCACCAGCACCAAGGCTTCGAACAGGGTGTGTACCACTGCTTCGATGGAACCGCGCACGAAGATGGTCGGGTCATAGACGATGCTGTAGTCCATCCCTTCCGGGAAGTCCTTCTTCAGCTCGGCCATTTTTGCCCGCACTTCGTCGGAGATTTCGATAGCGTTGGAACCGGGGCGCTGGAAGATCGGGATGGCCACGGCCGGCTGGTTGTTCAGCAGCGAACGCAGGGCGTACTGGCTGGAGCCGAGTTCGACCCGGGCGATGTCCTTCAGGCGGGTGATTTCGCCATCGGCACCGGCACGGATGATGATGTTTTCGAACTCTTCCTCGTTGACCAGACGGCCCTGGGTGTTGATCGACAGCTGGAAGCTGGTGGAGCCGGGGGCGGGCGGTGCGCCCAGCTGGCCTGCGGCCACCTGGCGGTTCTGCTCGCGGATTGCAGCGACCACATCACTGGCGGTGAGGTTGCGCGAAGCGGTCTTGTTCGGGTCCAGCCACACGCGCAGCGAGTAGTCGCCCATGCCGAACAGCTGCACATCGCCCACGCCACCCAGGCGCGCCAGCTCGTCCTTGATGTTGAGGATGGCGTAGTTGGACAGGTAGAGCATGTCGTAGCGGTTGTCCGGCGAGGTCAGGTGCACG
>JADHEF010001448.1_pt1 | contig 14512 bp, 15 predicted proteins | sample 8952391 | NCBI WGS metagenome assembly JADHEF01 (sample SAMN16124439, study PRJNA663245) | bioreactor sludge metagenome | isolation source: sludge (nitrite) | place: India:Bengaluru | collected 2019-02-28
CCTGACATAAAGAAAACAGCAGACCTTGTAAGGGAAATAGCCTCAGCTTCAAAGGAACAGGACGCGGGGACAGACCAGATCAACAGCGCCATGATACAGCTTGACGGAGTTGTGCAGGAAAATGCTTCCGCGAGCGAGGAGATGGCTTCAATGGCTGAAGAGCTTTCAGGGCAGGCGCAGCAGCTTACAGACACTGTTTCATTTTTCAGGATCAAATAAAGCTTTTTCCTGTTCTTGTTATTCTTGCCCTGGCAGATATCCATTTGTCAGGGTTTTTTTTGCCCTGATGTTGACAGTTGCCCTGATGTTGTGGTATTACAATGTATTAAGGGTAATATAAAGTATTACCGGGAGGAGCTGTGAAAGACAGAATAATAACATTCAAGGTTGATTCTGAGGTTGAAGAGATTTTAAGCAGAATTCCCAATAAATCGGAGTTCATAAGGGCATCCATCCTGCAGGCGATTGATTGCGTCTGTCCGGTCTGCAACGGGACAGGGATAATCAATCATAAACAGAAAAAACACTGGGATGAGTTTTTGATTAATCACTCGGTCAAACGGTGCGGTGAATGTGATGAGCTTTATATCACATGCAACAAAAACAGCTGAAGGAGAGGTATAAATGAAAAGAGGCCACAGAATATTGATTTCGTGTATTGCGCTGGCGCTCCTGTTTTCAGGATGCAGTTCAAAAAAGGAAGAAAAAGAAAAAATATCTGTCTATGCGAGTATTCTGCCGCAGAGGTATTTTATCGAGAAAGTGGCAGGTGACAAGGTGACTGTCGATATCATGGTAAAACCTGGACAGAGCCCTGAGACTTATGAGCCATCGCCTGAGCAGATTGTCAGCCTGGGAAACGCTGATGTTTTCTTTACCATCGGGGTCCCTTTTGAGAAGCAGTTTATCAAGTCTATTGAATCATCAATCAAGACACTCAGGCTGGTTGACACTTCGGAAGGGGTAAGCAAGAGAATGCTTGAAGGGCATGACCATGGACACGAAGAGGGTGAGGATGAGCATGGGCATGAGGAAGGGAGCGAAGATCCCCATATATGGCTTTCGCCTGCGCAGGTAAAGATTCAGGCGCGCAATATTTATGACGCTCTTTGTGAAATTGATCCTGCCGGGAGGGATTATTACACCGCGAACCTTGAGATATTCCTTAAAGAGCTTGATGATATCCATGCTGAGCTTGAAGAGGTTCTAGGTCCGTATAAGGGGTCGACAGTTTTTGTTTTTCATCCTGCGTTCGGGTATTTCACGGATGAATTCAACCTCAGGCAGGAGGCTATTGAAACAGGAGGAAAGGAACCTGCACCTGCGACACTGATGAAGATAGTCAGTGAAGCAATTGAGGATGGGGTAAAAATTGTTTTTGTACAGCCTGAATTCCCGAAGGAAAGCGCCGAATCCGTGGCTGACGCGATCGGCGGAACTGTTGTCGAGCTTAATCCACTTGATCCCGATTATATCAATAATCTGAAGCATATTGCAGAGGAAATCAAAAAATCCAATAACCTGAAATAATTCCCTGTGTTTAAAAATATCTGCGCAGCATCGCATCTTACCCGAACGTGGTGCAGTGCCGCGCAGCTTGTTTATTTATTTCGTATCATTCTGACTGCCTGAACCATGTTGATCAGGGCAGGTTTTACTTCCTCCCAGTTTCTTGTTTTAAGGCCGCAGTCAGGATTGATCCATAACTTCGAGGAGGGAAGGACCTCGATCCTTGATTCAATCTGCTGGATGAATTCTTCGACAGAAGGGACACGGGGTGAGTGAATATCGTAAACACCGGGGCCTATCTGGTTTTTGTAGTCTGCTTTTTTAAAGACATCAAGAAGCTTGTTTCCGCTTCTGGCTGTTTCAATTGTTATTACATCAGCGTCCATTTCCTCAATGGTTTCAATAATGTCCTCAAACTCGCTATAGCACATATGGGTGTGTATCTGTGTTTCTTTTCTGGCCATGCTCACCGCCAGCCTGAAATTTTCAACCGCCCATTTTTCATATCCGCGTATGTTCTCTTTTCTGAGCGGATATCCTTCCTTGAAAGCCGCCTCATCAACCTGAATGATTCTGATCCCGGCAGCCTGCAGGTCCTCTATCTCATCGCTCAAGGCCAGCGCAATCTGTTTCGATACCTCTGAGCGCATCATGTCATCCCTGACAAAAGACCAGTTAAGTATTGTCACCGGGCCTGTGAGCATTCCTTTCATCGGCTTTGAGGTTTTACTCTGGGCATAGGTTATCCAATTGACTGTCATGGGTTTTGGCCTCTTTATATCGCCGTAGATTACCGGGGGCTTGACGCACCTGCTTCCATAGCTCTGCACCCATCCGTTGGATGTGAAGTGAAATCCTTCAAGCATCTCGCCGAAATACTCAACCATGTCATTCCTTTCTCCCTCGCCATGCACGAACACATCAAGCCCGGCTTCTTCCTGAAACAGGACGCATTTGTCGATATGGTTTTTTATGCCCCTCTCATACTGCTCCTGTGATATGATCCTGTTTTTAAAGTCTTTCCTGAGTTTCCTAAGTTCCATGGTCTGGGGGAAGCTGCCAATGGTTGTTGAAGGGAGAATGGGGAGTTTTAGTATTTTTTTCTGAATGGCAAGCCGTTCCTGTGATTCTCCGTCCCTTTCCTTTTTTGTTATTCCGTTTATCCTTTTCAGGACATCGGATCGTGTAATGAATGAAGACGATTTTCTCTCTTCTCCTGCCATGGCATTTTTATCCATGAGCACTCTGTCATTCTCCGTGAGGCTGCCTGAATGGAACAATCTGCCAAGCAGCGCTGTCTCATCAAGCTTTTCACTCGCGAAACTAAGCCATTTTTTTATTTCACTGTCAGGCTCATTCTCAAGGCTGTATGGGACATGAAGAAGGGAGCAGCTTGTGGAAATGATAATCTGATCCCGGTTTACCTCACCTGAAATTCTCTCAAGCAGTGAAATGCTTTTTTCAAGGTCATTGATCCAGATGTTCCTTCCGTCAATAACGCCTGCGACAAGTCTCTTCCCTTTTATCAGGTGAAGGGCCTCCATGTTTTTTATGCCGTGGACAAAATCAAGCCCTATCCCCCACACAGGCGTATCGGCCAGAACAGCTGTCGCCTCATTTGAGTGTTCAAAATATGTGGTAACGATAATCCTGACATTTTGGCTAGCATTTGCAAGCGAGTCATATGCGTTTTTAAGCATTTCAAGCTGATGATGGGATGGGCCTTTTACAAACAAGGGTTCATCCATCTGCAGATAGACGGTTTCGTCCATAGCTGAAATCTCCCTGACAAGCTGTTCATAAACAGGAAGGATGCCATCAAGATACTTATACGCGCTTTCCCCGTCAGCGGCCCTGGATAGACCCAGAAAGGTCAAAGGGCCGATAACGTTGATTTTGGGTGTGATCCCCAGGTTTTTGGCTTCGCTGTATTCTGCCATTATTTTTGAGGCATCGAGGGTGAACTTGATTGAGTCATCAAGTTCGGGGACTATGTAATGATAGTTTGTGTTGAACCATTTTGACATTCCCATGGCAGGAGATGACTCGCAGCCACGTGCCATGGAAAAACAGGTATCTGTTTTTTCCCTGATTGCCCTGAACCTCTCAGGGATCGCGTTAACCATTACTGCTGTGTCAAGCATGTTGTCATACAGGCTGAAGTCATTGCAGCTGATAAGATCGATGCCCTTTTCCTTCTGAAGTATCCAGTGTTTTTTCCGCAGGGCCGAGGCTGTGTTTTTCAGCTCATCAAGTGAACTGCGGCCAGCCCAATAGCTTTCAAGAGCTTTTTTCAGCTCCCTTTTTTCCCCTATACGCGGGAACCCTGTGACCAGTGTTTTTTCTTTCATTTCTTACTCCTTTTGTTTGCGCGACAAAATTTGCAGAGTTACCATCATGGCATTCGGACTTGATTCCGCTTTTGTGCTTCCCCATACCGCAGCGCGACTGTGCCTGATTCTCACAGGCTTCCCCATATACGACAGTAACATTTTCTGTTTTTTTCAAGATAATTTTGCTGTAAAAAGCTGTGCTGTTCTATCACTCCTTTAAGGCCCTACTCATGGCACGCACGGACTAAGCCTTTGTGTATTAATTTCAGAGAATTATCGCAGATTTAAGGAAAAAATCCTAGATATAAAAAAGAACTCAGCCCCTGCGGTCCGGTTTAGAAGATGTTGAAAGGCATATATGGCCTCTGGCAGATTACAGCGTAGAAAAATAATAATCTCATGCTGAAATTTACTGTGTATCCTGGGGAGGCTGCAAATGGTTTTTCAGGAAAGGCAGAGTATGTCAGCTTTTCCTGAAATATCCTGTATAGAAGCTTTTTCCTGTATGAAGCGTTATTGTTTTTTCATTTACAGAATCAAGTCCCGCTTTCCTTGCTTCGCTCCTGAAATAATCAGGGTCTACCAGTTCCATCAGGGGATCGAGCAGTTTCAGGCTTTTAAATGGGGTTTCTGATATCTTTTTATTGTTCCCGCACGGCAGCTGAAGCACTGCCGACAATACACCGCCGCGGCAGAGGGAACCAGATATCCTGGAAAGCATGAGGCCGGTATTGAGGTATTCAAACACAAGCCCTGCAAAAACCAGTGTATAGCCTGACTCTGGAAATCCCCATTTTTCAAGATCAGCGTTGACTATTTCAAGTCCTTCGATGCTCTTCCCGAATCTTTCCCCGAGTATTTCAAGATACTCCGGATTGATATCGACAGCTGTTACCTTCCTTGTTTTTCCGTTATTGATTACATGCTCAAGCCCGTTCCCTGTCGCGCAGCCCAGAAGTGCCACGGATGTGCTGTCGCATGATTCAAGCGACTGGCGGAACGATTCGGAGAGAAAAGTGAGCTGGTCAACATCTTCCCTCCCCATGTGACCCTCGTAATCAGCTGCCGGAATTTCAAGCCAGGGGTTTTTTCTGCTCATGGTCTCCTCTTCAGTGATATTGTTTCAGATTAGATGTCTTGCTATAATCTGTCAATATTTAAGAGAAAGGCAGAATAATGAGTAATAAAAAAGCTTCAGCTCTTCTTCTGGTCTTTGTACTTTTTTCAGCTTTGGTGAACGCCCAAAGTATATATCTTGAAAAAGGGCAGGGCGGATATGAGGCTGGCGTATCAAGCTTCCTGGAATCCGGCGATTTTTCTTTCAGTACCTTCGCCGGTTATTCTTTGTTCAGCCTGGCTGATATTGAGGTCGCGCTTGGTGGCGGTTTTTTTAACCTGGAAGGTGATTTGCTGAAAAAGACAGTAAAATATTACAGGATAGCTCCGGGTATCAGCTTTGTCCTTTTACGTCAGAATGAGAAGGTGCCGGTAAACGCTGAAGCCGGATATGTATATCACTATACAAGCTATACATCGTCGGAAATGGAAGAGGCAGGCATTGAAATAGATGAGAAGGGATCTTCTGTGCAGCTATATTTAAGCAGGAAGATTTTAATGAGTGAAAATGTTACAGTTTTGCCGGAATTGGGATTTTCATATAACTTTACTGCCAGCAGGATAAAAGACGCAGAAGGGGATTCCGGGGACGAAAATAAAAGCTTTCCAGGTTTCAGCGCCAATGCCGCTTTCATGATAAATAACAGTGATGATATGTATCTGATATTGAAGCCTGGCATTGGCGTGAAAGACGAGAAATTCTCGGCCGGGATTATATTTTCAGCACTTTACGGGCGGAAAAGATAGAGGTCCGGTATTTCTAGGAATTTCATGAAATACCGGGAAATACAGCTGCCAGATTTCCCGGGCCGCGTATTACCCGGCACCTGCGCTGGCATCTGTGATTCTACTTCCAGACCTGTCTGCCTTTCCTTTTATCAGGGTTTCTCATCTGCAGGATGAGCTTTTGTCCGCTTGTCTCAGAAACGAAAAACAGGATGGTGCTGCCATGTGCCGCTGCAAGCCGTATCCTGTTTTTTTAAGCCATGCCGCCTCCAATCTTGCGTGGAAGATTACTATGCTGTAATATCTTTTTAATCATGGATTACAGGACAGAAAAGGATACGATGGGCGAGATAAAGGTGCCCGCAGACAGGTACTGGGGAGCGCAGACACAGAGGAGCCTTGAGAACTTCAGGATAGGGACTGAAAAAATGCCGCCTGAACTTATCAGGGCTTTCGCTCTCCTGAAAAAGGGCGCGGCAATGGCAAACAACAGGCTGGGCAGGCTTGATGGCAGCAGGCTTGCTGCCATATCGCAGGCTTGCGACGAGATACTTTCAGGCAAGCTTGACAGCCATTTTCCGCTTTCGGTCTGGCAGACAGGAAGCGGCACCCAGACTAACATGAACCTGAATGAGGTAATCGCGAACAGGGGAAATGAGATACTGGGGGAGAAGATAATCCACCCAAACGATCATGTAAACATGTCGCAGAGTTCAAACGACACATTTCCATCTGCCATGCATGTCGCGGCAGTGACAGGGATTGAAAAAGCGCTTCTCCCCGCAATCAAAAAACTGCAAGGCACATTCAAGAAGCTGGAAAAAGAGAGCGAGGGGATAATCAAGACAGGCCGGACCCATCTTCAGGATGCTGTTCCAATCTCTTTTCCGCAGGAAATAAGCGCCTGGAGGTGTATGCTTGAAAAAGGGGAATCATTCATAAACGGCTCTCTCGGAGGGTTACGCGAGCTTGCGCTCGGAGGTACTGCTGTCGGGACAGGGCTTAACGCCCATCCTGATTTCGGCGCTTTCGCGGCTGAAGAAATCACCCGACTTGCCGGGACTGGATTCATTACTGCCGGGAACAAGTTTCACGCACTTTCAAGCAGGGACAGCCTTGTTTTCTCACACGGTGCAGTCAAGGCACTGGCTGCTGACCTTATGAAAATTGCCAACGATGTGAGGTGGCTTGCCAGCGGCCCCAGGTGCGGGATAGGGGAGATTACGATACCGGAAAATGAGCCTGGAAGTTCCATAATGCCCGGGAAGGTAAACCCTACCCAGTGCGAGGCTCTCACAATGGTAGCCTGTCAGGTGATGGCGAATGACACTGCCATAGCAATGGGAGCATCCCAGGGCAATTTTCAGCTTAATGTCTTTATGCCGCTGTGCATTTGCAGCTTCCTTCAGTCTGTGCGCCTTCTTTCAGACAGCATGATTTCGTTTAACGATAACTGCGCGTGCGGCATAAAGGCCGACAGGGAAAAGATGAAGAGGAACCTTGACCAGTCTCTTATGCTTGTCACAGCCCTGAACCCCAGGATCGGTTATGAAAACGCCGCGAAAGTGGCAAAGCTTGCCTATGAAAAAGGGATTACGCTGAAAGAGGCATCTCTTGAGCTCAGGCTGCTCACAGGCGAGGAATTTGACCGGCTTGTAAAGCCTGAAAACATGGTATAAGGGCGGAAATCAGCGCTGTCTCAGGTTCCGGCTTCTGTGGTTCAGCTATGGTACTTTATGTAGTCTTCCCTTGCCGGGGAAAAAACCTCAAGCGCGACAGAGTCTTCAATTATCTCGGCGTTGTGCACAGTGTCTGACGGGATGCACCAGCTGTCCCCCTTTTTCATGTTGTGGGCTTTGCCATCAATGTGAAGTATAATGTTTCCTGAGACAAGGTATCCTGTCTGCTCGTAAGTGTGGCTGTGGGCCGGCAGGGTGCTTCCGGCCTCCATCCTGAACTCGCTCATCAGTGTCTTCTCGCCGTACACAAGGGTTTTTATCTTTATGCCGTCAAGTGCCTTTATATATCCGTTTTCTGATCTGCTGTTGACCATGAAATCCTCCCTGGGGCGATTTTACCACAGGTTAAGACGAAAAAACCATACCTTAACCCCGATGATCCGGCTTTGATTGACAACAGAAGTATGCTCTGTTAATAATTATAAATGCAGGGAAGGGTAAACCAGTGACAGTCGCGGTAATTGACGGTATGGGCGGCGGCATAGGCGCCGAGATTATAAATCTGATAAAGAAAGAAATCAAAGAGGGGCTGACAATCATGGCACTCGGGACAAATGCTTCTGCGACAGAGCGGATGATGCAGGCAAAGCCAAACAGGGGAGCCACCGGAGAAAACGCCATACGGATATCAGTCCGGGATGCTGACTATATTATCGGCCCGATAGGAATTGCTTTCCCGAATTCAATGATGGGCGAGATAACCCCTGCCATGGCTGAGGCAGTTTCACTTTCACACGCGAGAAAGATACTGCTGCCTGTCATGCAGTCCCATTACATTATTCCAGGCCTTGAAGAGCGTCCGCTCAACGAACTCATGGCGATTGCTGTCAGGTATATGAAAGAGCGGTTGACAGTAAGAACCGAAAAATAGTATAGAATAATTACCGGCAGGAGCCGGCATTATGCGGCATGAATGCCGTATCCTTTCCCTTGAATCAAATCAATGACATGGCAGTAACGGATACTGCACTACAGGAATGAACTCCTGACATCTACAGGAGAAAAATAATGCATATTCCATCACACATGTTAAACGATGGCGCAGTCTGTCAGGTTACAGCTGTGGCATCGGCAGCAGGCCTTGCTGCATCTTCCTTTTTTGCCTTTAAAAAAGGAGTAAAACCTACCGCCGCGCGGTTTGCCTCTGTTACCGCGCTTGTATTCGCGGCGCAGATGATGAATTTTCCGGTACAGAGCGGCACATCAGGCCATCTTATCGGCGCGACACTTGCCCTGATGCTGCTGGGTATTCCCCATGCAGTGCTTTCAATGAGCATTGTCCTTGCTGTCCAGTGCCTGGTTTTCGCTGACGGAGGTCTTGATGTTCTTGGAGCTAATATCCTGAACATGGCGGTAGTGGCAGTGATTCCGGGGGCTTTCGCGAAACTCATTCTTGACAGAAAAAAAAGCATTTCAGTGTTTGCCCGTGGGGCGGTAATAATATCTGCCTCGTGGTTTTCTGTTCTTCTTGCGTCATTTGCGTGTTCAATAGAGCTATCGTCGGCAGGAACAATACCAGCCTCTGTGGTTATTCCCGCCATGACTGGCATCCATGCCCTTATCGGAATAGGTGAAGGGGTGATAACATTTGCCGCAGTACTTGCTTTTGGGCCTAAAGCTTCCGCGGCAGAAAACACCTCAGAACCACTGCGCGCGCCCGGTTCGTCTTATAAAACGCCTCTTGCGTCAGCCGCGCTCATTGCCCTGGTTTTAAGCCCGTTTGCAAGCAGCTATCCTGACGGTCTTGAATGGGTGGCTGAGAGGCTAGGGTTCCTTCATGAGTCAATGCCTTTGTTTGTAAGCCCGATGAGCGATTACGCAGTCCCGTTTATCGGAAACGAAGCGCTTTCAACTTCTCTCGCCGGAATTTCAGGGACAGTCATTGTCTTCGTTTTTTCCTATCTGGCAGGAATAGTTCTTGACCGTCCCCCTGCCCGGACAGGATATGCCGGATGAAGGTTCTTGTTTATGATCCTTTTGCGGGAATCAGCGGCGACATGAATATCGGCGCCATGGTTTCACTGGGCGTCCCGGAGTCATATTTTACTGAAACAGTCAAAGAGCTGCGCATTGACGGCGCGGCTCTTTATTTTGAAAAGGATGAGAGGAGGGGAATTTCCGGAATCAGGGCGCATGTCAGGGATGATGTTTTCAAGGGAAAGGACAAAGAAACAGCAGCTCTGAAGATAGTCTCTTTAAAGCATGAGGGTGCCTCAGCCGGGCAAAGTCGGCATGGGCATAATCATGGCAGTATCATAAAAAAATATCATCAGCCTCACCGGAATCTTGCCGACATAACCGGGATTATTTTGCGAAGCGCCCTTTCTGCCGCTGTAAAGGAAAGAAGCATCAGAATGTTCACTCTTCTTGCTGAAGCTGAAGCAGCAGTGCACGGCAAAGCGATTAGTGAAGTGCATTTCCATGAAACAGGCGCTGTCGATTCAATTATTGATATCGTGTGCGCCTCTGCAGCTGTGGAATATCTCAGGCCTGACAGGATAATCTCAAGGCCTGTTGAGCTTGGAAGCGGTGTGATTAAATGCGCCCACGGGATTCTTCCTGTTCCTGCCCCGGCGACAGCAAAACTTCTTGAGAAAATTCCTGTCACGGCAGGGCGGACTGATCACGAGGCCACGACTCCGACCGGCGCGGTAATACTAAAAACGCTTGCCGACAGTTTCTCAGACAGCTTCGCGGGGAGAATTACCGGATCAGGGTACGGGATCGGGAGCAGGGACTCAGCTCTACCCAATGTACTGCGCATCATGCTTGCCGAAACTGAAGGTGAGACAGGGGACGGCATAAGCTGCAATGAGGCTCTTATAATGGAATGCAATATTGATGACATGAACCCTGAGCTTTACGGAAATGTAATTGATAAGCTTTTCTGCGCCGGGGCCAAGGATGCCTATCTGACTCCGCTTTTCATGAAGAAGAACAGGCCCGGGACTTTGCTGACTGTAATGGCAGCCCGGGAGCTTGAAGAAATTATCAGGGATATAATATTTATCGAAACAACAACTGCGGGAATACGATCATATCCTGTCAGGCAGAACATGATTGACAGGAAGGAGGGAGTATGTGAAACCATTTTTGGAAAGGTGAGGGTCAAGGAGCTTTATTACAGGGGCAGATGCATATCCGTGAAACCTGAGTACGATGACATGGCAAGGCTGGCTTCCGAAAACAGTATTCCACTGAGGGAATTATACCGGCAGGTGAGGCCATGAGGCTGTCTCAGAAGCTTGAGATGCTTTCGGGATATCTTTCCCGTGAAGATGGTATCGCGGTCGCTTTCTCGGGAGGGACAGACAGTGTTTTCCTTCTGGCAGCGGCCTTGCGTTATTCACTAAAAAAAATACTTGCGGTAACAGTAAAGACCCCGTATATTCCCCAGTCTGTGATAACCGATGCTGCTGAGTCTGCGGGATTGCTCGGCGCCTGTCATGTAATCATAAACCTGCCGCATATCCCTGAAGAGATCATGAACAATCCCCCTGACAGGTGTTATCTCTGCAAAAGAAAAATCATGGAAGCAGTAACCGGAGAAGCCGGAAGAAGGGGAATACATCTTGTTACGGACGGTTCAAACGCTGACGATCTTCTTGATTACAGGCCAGGCTTCAGGGCGCTGAAAGAAGCTGGGGTAAAAAGCCCTCTCCTTGAGTGCGGGTTTACGAAAGGGGAAATAAGGGCAGTATCAAGAAAATGGAATCTGCCTTCATGGAACAAAAACCCCACAACCTGTCTTCTTACCAGGATGGATTACGATAAACGTATTGAAAAGCCAGTGCTTGGGATGATTGAAAAGGCAGAGGAGTATATTGCAGGAAAAGGGTTTTCCAGTGTACGGGTCAGGACATCAGTATGCGGGGGTAAAAAATGCGCGGTGATAGAGGTATCAAAAAATGAACTCGGGAAAATCAATTCAGGCGATATCTATCCTGATATCCGCAGCAGGCTTCTTGAGTCTGGTTATGACAAGATAATGATAAACCGGGAAGGATATAAAACAGGGAGCATGAACGAATTTTTAAAGGGGGAAAAGAGGGTCTGATGGAAGCACTTGAGAATATACTTATCAGGTTCAAGGATAATCTGATTACACCGGAAGAGGCGCACAGGCTGATTGAAAGCAGTTACTACAGTGATATCGGGCATACAGTTGTTGATACAGGGCGAAAGGAGCGCACCGGTTATCCCGAGGCTATCTTCTGCCAGGGAAAAACACCCGGGCAGATATCTGAAATAATCAGAACAATGAAAGGGAAAGGGATTGATGTCATTGCCACAAGGATGGACTTTTCAGTCAGCGAAACTGTTTGCGCTGATTTCCCGGGAGGAACATACCACAGGGATGCCCGCGTTTTCACACTGCCCAGCGGTTGCCGGGAAAAAAGAGGAAGCGGCTTTATTGCTGTGCTGTGCGCCGGAACATCTGACCTTCCTGTTGCCGAAGAGGCGGCTGTTACGGCAGAATTTTACGGACATGAAGTAAAACGGTTCTATGATGTCGGGATTGCCGGGATTCACAGGCTTTTCAGGTCCATGGAAGAGATAAGGAGCGCAAGGGTAATAATTGCGGCAGCAGGAATGGAAGGCTCACTTCCTGGTGTGGTTGCCGGTCTTGTAAAAGCTCCTGTTGTAGCTGTTCCTGTCAGCGTCGGTTACGGCGCAGGAGTTGGCGGTATTTCAGCTCTTCTCTCAATGCTTACAAGCTGCGCTTCAGGAATCTCAGTAGTCAATATTGATAATGGTTTTGGGGCGGCCCAGTTTGCTTCAAGAATCTGCTGCATGACATGAGGTAACAGGCAAAAAAAAGCCGGAGCTTTAAATAATGCAATATTTAGCGCGCCGGCAATAATACTTCAAATCATGAATTATTAATGATTTAAAAAACTGCAAAGAATAAAAAAGTTCTGATTTATTTTTTTTCTTTTTTTGGAGCGGCAGCTTTTTTAGGAGCCTTTGCTTTATCCGCAGCTTTGGCAGCAGTTGGCTTTGATTCAGCAGCCTTGATCTCAGCTTTTGAAAGTTTTTTTACTTTCAGTACTGGTTCAGCTTCCTTTACGATTTTCTGTCCCAGCTCAGGAATAACAATTTCATTCCTTTTCATTATTTCGGTGTCAATTTTTTCAATAAAATTCTCAACCGCGCCAATAAGAGATTCTGTAGCAAAGTAAAGTTTTCCGATCTGAGTATCTTTTAAAGCTGCGAAATCTTCTGCTTTTGCGCTATTTGCTGTTTCCACGAGATCAGCAAGCACTTTTTCAAGTTTTACATAACTTACCATAATGTCCTCCGTGTATATTCTACTATTTAATTATATATATTTCAATAATAAAAAAATATTATATGGAATAACTGCCTGAAAAACGGCAGCCCTGTTTTTTATGGCAGCTCTTAAAGTATTGACCGGGAGAAAAAGATATTATATAGTTGTAATATGCAACAGTTGAATAAGACAACTAAAAAAAGCGCTAAAAAGACAGCGGAAACAAGGAAATTCAGGGAAATAATACGCAGGATAGAACTGGGCCTTGATTTGGGAAACAGGTACAGTACAAATTCCTGCTGCGGAATTACCCTAGCGCAGTGCCATCTTCTTCTTGAGATCGGCAGCAATCAGGGCTCTTCGATTAATTCAATAGCGCAGCAGACAGGTTTGGATAAGAGCACTTTAAGCAGAACAGTCGACGCGCTTATAAAAGGAGGGTTTATTTCAAGAAGGGAAAGCAGTGCTGACAGGAGAAGGCTTGAGCTTTATCTTACAGATAACGGCATGAAAAAAATAAGGCACATAAATACGGTCTGTGATGATTTTTACGGCATTGTCCTTGATAAACTGAAAGACAGCGGTTTGAAAAATGTTTTTGATGCAATAAAAATATTTGCTGATGTGCTTGTGGAATGCGGGCAGGAAAAAAAAGGGGGGCAATATAATGAATGCAAAGACAATGGATGAAAATCTGCCTTTTACGTTAAGTACGTCGCCGGATTTGACGGTAAAGGATATCATTGGCGGTTGGAAGGTCAGATGGGGCTTGGGGCGGATGAATTATTCAGTTAAGACAGGCCTTTATTCCATTGGTAATCCTGACAGCTCTTCTCCGGTTTTGGCAACCGCCAATTACAAATTGACATTTGACAAGCTGAGAAAAGAGCTTAAGGGGGGCATAAGCGCGTGGATACTTGTAATTGACACTAAAGGTGTCAATGTGTGGTGCGCTGCAGGCAAGGGAACTTTCTCTGCTGAAGAGATTATCAGGCAGATGGATTTGACAGATTTAAAAAATATTGTATCGCACAGAAGTATTATTTTACCGCAGCTTGCCGCGCCTGGAGTGAAAAGCAGCCTGATAACAAAAGCGACCGGTTTTACAGTTAAATACGGTCCAGTATATGCGGCGGATCTGCCAGGGTATCTGGCTGCGGGGTGCAGGAAAAGCGGTAACATGAATCTTGTAAAATTCGGCTTTGCTGACAGAATGGCTTTAGTCCCTGTGGAGATTACGGCATCGCTTAAACCGCTCGCTGTTTTCTTTCTGCTTTCTGTTTTATATACTGCAATTCGTGCAGGAGCTTTGGACATCGGCGCTGCCTTTGGTGAATGGCTTATATATGCGGGGGCGGTTTTTTCTGGAGCTGTTATTGTGCCTGCGTTTCTGCCATTAATACCGTTCAGGTCATTTGCCCTCAAGGGTGCATTGACCGGATTTGTTTTCGCATTTGCCTGCTTGTCTTATTCAGGCATGCTCATGCTGGAAACAGTCTCGTCATGTCTTCTTGCAATAGCTGTTTCTTCGTACTGCGCCCTTAATTACACAGGCGCTACGACATTTACATCGTTATCAGGTGTAAAAAAAGAGGTCAGTGCTGCCATGCCGGTTTATCTGCTTCTGATTGTATCAGGCGCCGCAGGGAAGATAGGCGCAGCAGTGTGGAACATATAAAGGAGGGAAGCTATGCTGAAACTGAGATACATAAAAAATGATAATCCTGTAAAGATTGAGAGTATTAAATGCACCGGATGCGGCGTGTGCATTGATGTCTGCCCGCACGGAATCATTGTCATGAAGAGTGGCAAGG